>OHAG01000133.1_pt1 | contig 66680 bp, 67 predicted proteins | sample 1577081 | NCBI WGS metagenome assembly OHAG01 (sample SAMEA3541513, study PRJEB24748) | human gut metagenome | biome: human gut; feature: human-associated habitat; material: faeces | place: China | collected 2012
TTTATTCCAAATAAAAGAAGTGTGGGAATCACCCACACCAAATATTATAGAACCATAAAAACTTGGTGTGAACAATGGCGTTCTTCGAAAGAAGTTCGCCTTTTTTGATTTTCTTTTGAGCTCAAAGACAATCGCGCATCGCCCGAATTTACTTTTTATTTTATAGTAAAGGAATTGACACCAGTTGGTGTGAAATTTAAGGAGGGAAAGATTATGACGGTTGATCTTAATGTAATTATTGATACTTTATGGGTAGTTATTGCTTCCGTTTTAGTATTTTCGATGCAAGCAGGTTTTGCTTTAGTAGAAAGTGGGTTTACACGGTCTAAAAATGCAGCCAATATTATGATGAAGAATTTCATGGATTATTCTATTGGGGCATTAGTCTTCTTCGTTTTTGGTTTCTCACTCATGTTTAATGGATCAAATTTTGGATTATTTGGGACACCTGATTTATTCGTTTCAGGGGATTACAGTGGATTGGGATTAATTATTCCATTATTAGCATTTGTCTTTTTCCAAACCGTTTTCTGTTCAACGTCGGTAACGATTGTTTCAGGGGCTGTTGCAGAACGTATGAAATTTTCAACGTATCTTGTCTTTAGTGCGATTATGACGGCTATTATTTATCCAATCAGTGGTCATTGGGTATGGGGTGGCGGATGGCTAGCTCAACTTGGATTCCATGATTTTGCTGGGTCATCTGTTGTTCATGCATTAGGTGGATTCGCCGCTTTAGCAGGAGTGAAATTATTAGGGGCACGTCAAGGTAAATTTAATCCAGATGGTAGTTCAAATACCATTCATGGTCATGGTTTAACTTTAGCTGCTATGGGGGTTTTTGTCTTATGGATTGGGTGGTTTGGATTTAATGCAGGTTCAACGTTAACGGCAAGTGATCCAGAAGCGATTGCCCATGTTATGATGACGACCAATTTAGCACCAGCAGCCGCAGCGGTTACGACATTAGTTATTTCATGGATTAAAGATAAACCAAGTGTTGGAGCTGCCATGAATGGGGCTTTAGCTGGTTTAGTTGGGGTAACTGCAGGATGTGATCTTGTCTCACCACTTGGAGCAATTATCATTGGGATTGTCTCAGGTGTTGTGATGATGGTTGGTTCTGATTTACTTGAACGTAAATTTAAATTAGATGATGCTGTAGGAGCTATTCCAGTTCATGGTTTCTGTGGAGTCGTTGGTACTATTTTAACTGGATTACTTGCTACAACTGATGGATTACTGTACGGTGGTGGTGTAAGCTTCTTCGGTATTCAAGTATTAGGTGCTTTAGTGATTGCTACTTGGGGATTTGTTTCATCATTTATTATTTTTATAGCTTTAAAACGTATTATGGGACTTCGCGTCACAAAAGAAGAAGAACGTCAAGGGCTTGATTTATCTGAGCATGGTGAATCTGCTTATGCTGAATTTTTAGTAGGAAATGAAGAAGAATAATAAATGAAGAATCAAGGGGCTATCTCATTTTGAGACAGCCCTATTTTTTATGCGTCATCCACACGAATTTAAAACGGATCCTAAAATAAAAGGATAAGAGGGGGAATTGATGTGTTATAATGAAGTTTTAAAAAACAATAGTTCAAATTGTAGGGAGGATATTTTTTTGAATCAGTTTTTAGAACAAATTGATTATGTGATTGAATTAATCGAACAGGCAAATTGGACTGATTATTTAATTTTCATACTTGCTTATGTTATTTTAGTCTTAGGGTTACTAGGAAGTTTAAAAAAGAATCAACGTCAGGTTTGGTATAATTGTGTCTGGTTATTTGTATGCCCTCCGTTAGGTATTTATTTAGTTAAACATAATCGCAGAATTAAAAAGAAGAAAAAACAAGAGTTGATACGTTATTCGCTCACTGGATGGGCAATTGTATTATCAGCTATTTTCATCTATTTAGGATGGATGCCACACCCTAACTATCAAGAGGTTGAAACATATCAAGATAGTCATTTAGTAAAGCGTCCGAATGATTTGAATTTGGAAGTCCATTTTATTGATATCGGTCAAGGAGATGCCACTTTAATTGTTTATGATGATTTTCATATTTTAATTGATGGTGGGAATAACGGATCTGAAGCAAAATTGTTAAACTATTTGAAAAAAGTTGGCGTTGATGATATCGAAATTTTAGTCGCGACTCATCCAGATTCTGATCATATCGGAGGTTTAGCAGAAGTGATGGCAGAATATCGCGTTCATTTGATTATTGATTCTGGAGAGTCTCACTCTTCTCAAACCTATAAGGCTTATTTTGAAGCGGTTAAACAGCAACAAGAGCAAGGTGCTATTTATCTTGAAGATGCTGATATGATCTTTGAATTAAGTGATCAGATTACATTTGAAGTCATTGAAACTGGTGATGATAATGGGGATCGAAATAATAATTCAGTGTTAACAAAGCTAAGCTATCAAGACATTGACTTTTTATTTACAGGAGATATGGAATCAAAGACAGAGGAAAAAATCTTATATCGTGATTTAGAGGCTGAGATTTTAAAAGCTGGTCATCATGGGTCGAAGACCTCAAGTTCGATAGACTTTTTACAAGAGGTTCAACCTGAAGTCATCGTCATTAGTGCCGGATTAAATAATAGTTATGGACATCCCCATCGAGCACTATTAGAACGTGTAAACCGTTATACTGATGAGGTTTACGTTACCTATGAAAAGGGGAATATAGTTGTGACGACAGATGGTTTAACTTATCAAGTTGATTTTAAATAAATGGATGAATAAAGTAATCATGATTAAATTGACTATATACGATAAGATGACAAATAGTGATTAGTAGAAGCTTATTAAATATGTATGTCTCATGAAAAATGTAGAAAAATAAGAGTAGCCATTTGGCTACTTTTATTTTTGATAGGATCGGGTGATGTGATGAGACGCATAGGATTAATAGGTTTATTATTAGTCAGTATCTGTTTAGCTGGTATCGTGAGACCAGTACAGGCTCAACAAGAAGATCGTCAAGAACATGATTATGTTGGATTTTATGGCATGGATCCAGAAACCTTTGATTATTTATATACTTATAAAACCGTGGATTCTTTACATTTTGCTAACTTTATTGATGGGTTGCTTGAACATGATACGTATGGAAATTTAGTGGGTGCGATGGCAACGCATTGGGAAGGGAATGAAGATTCAACGATTTGGCGATTTGATCTTCGCCAAGGGGTCTATTGGTATACAGATGAAGGTGAAGAATACGCTGAGGTGACGGCTCAAGATTTTGTCACAGGCCTTCAACATGCGGCCGATTTTCAATCGCAGACGCTTTATCTCGTTCAATCGGTCATTAAAAATTTAGACGCTTATGTGAATGGAGAGATTCCGTTTAGTGAAGTCGGGGTGAAGGCGGTGGACAAGTATACACTGGAGTATCAGTTGAATCAACCGACGCCTTATTTTCCAACCATGACGACTTATTCTATTTTGTTGCCTGTTAACCAAAGTTTTTTAGAATCAAAAGGATTAGGATGTAAATTAGGAGAACCAGAATATTCGAGTTGCCAGTTTGGTGTCGCTAAGCCAGAATCCATTTTATATAATGGAGCCTATTTTCTAAAAAACTTTACTTCAAAATCAATTATTGAATATGAAGCTAACCCAAATTATTGGGACCGTGATTCCGTTTATATTCCAAATGTGAAGTTGATTTATTGTCAGCAAGCGGATCCGACGACTTTATTTTTAGCCTTTGATCGTGGAGAAATTGTTTCTGCCCCATTAGATGTGAATAATCCTCCACTGGTTAAAAGTGCGAGAGAAAAGTATGGGGATTCTATTTTTGTCACCGATACTAATGGGTCTGTGGCGTTTGTAACTTTTGTCTTTAATCGCCAACAGTATCATTCGCCATTAGATAGCCGTCAAGATGTTTCCCCAAAAACCAATCAGCAAAAAGCGGATACGAAAGCAGCCATTTTAAATACTTCATTTCGTCGAGCGATTATGCGGGCGATTGATACAGAATCAATCAATATGCAAGTGGTAGGGGAAGAGCTAAAAAAAATTTCATTAAGAAATACATTAACTCAGCCGACGTTCGTTCAAACGAGTGATGGTGATTGTTATGGTAAGTTAGTGAGTGACTCGTTGAAGGGACTAAATCCGGTATTATACTCTAAACAGCTGAGCTTAGACGATGGACAGATGGCATTTTTTAATCCAGAACAGGCGAAAGAGCAATTAGCAATTGCTAAACAAGAATTGATAGCACAAGGTGTGACATTTCCCATTTATTTAGATGTGATTATAAATAGTGAAAGTGACGGAAGTTTCCGAAGTGCGCAAGCTTTAAAACAAAGTATTGAACAACATTTAGAGGGGGAGGTTTTAATTAATTTAATTATGAGCTCTCGTGAAAATTTATTAGCTTCTAAGACAGCTGAATTAGTCAATACTGATCTGGTCTTTTCAGCGGGATGGTCGCCTGATTATGGCGATCCTAAAAGTTATTTAGATATTTTAGATCCGGATAATGGAGATTTATTAAAAAGCTTTGGATTGAATCGATCAGCGATTCAGAGTCAGGAAGAAAAAGAGTTAAAGGAACAAATCGGTCTGTATGTTTTTAAAGAATTAAAAGAAGCAGCAAATTTAGAGGTTCGTGATATGGATAAGCGTTATGAACGCTATGCTGATGCTGAGGCCTATGCTCTTGATCAAGCGTATTTTATTCCTCTTTATGCCTCAGGTGGAAGCTATGCTGTCTCTCGAATTATTCCTTATACGAAGTCTTATAGTCCGTATGGATTATCACCGATGAAATTTAAACGAATGCAACTCAGTGACAGGATTGTAACGCTTGAAGAACGAAACAAACGTTATGAAAAATGGTCAACGGTTCGTCAAGAACAGTTGAAATCAAAATCCATCAATGGTGCTGTTGAAAATTAACAGATGAAAAATATGAAAATTTTCTTTTCATTAATTAAAATGTTAGATATAATCGAAGAAGAAAAATTTCAATCGACATGAAGAGACTTCATGTTTGAAAGGAGAGCCATTAATGAGTGTTTTAAACGTTACAAACTTAAGTCATGGGTTTGGGGATCGTGCTATTTTTGAAAATGTATCATTCCGTTTATTAAAAGGAGAGCATGTTGGATTAATCGGAGCCAATGGTGAAGGAAAATCAACATTTATGAATATTATTACTGGAAAATTAGTACCAGATGAAGGGAAAGTTGAATGGTCACGTAATGTGCGCGTTGGTTATTTAGATCAGCATGTGTCATTACAAGAAGGAATGACGATTCGTGATGTCTTAAAAACGGCATTCCAATATTTATTTGATATGGAAGCAAAAATTAATGATTTATATATGAAAATGGCCGAGGTTGATCCAGAAGAAATGGATGCTTTATTAGAAGAAGTCGGTGTCCTTCAAGACATCTTATCAAACAACGACTTCTATGTCATTGATGCCAAAGTAGAAGAGGTAGCTAAAGGTTTAGGATTACAAGATATCGGATTAGATCGTGACGTGACGGAGTTAAGTGGAGGGCAACGTTCGAAAGTTTTACTTGCGAAATTATTACTTGAAAAGCCAGATATCTTATTATTAGATGAGCCGACAAACCACTTAGATGAGGCTCATATTACTTGGTTAACACGTTACTTACAAGAATACGAAAATGCCTTTATTTTAATTTCACATGATATCCCATTCTTAAATAGTGTCATCAATTTAATTTATCATATGGCAAATCAAGAGTTAAACCGTTATGTAGGAGATTATGATAACTTTGTTCGTATTTACGAAGCGAAAAAAGCACAATTAGAATCTGCTTATAAAAAACAACAACAAGAAATTGCTGATTTAAAAGATTTCGTGGCTCGTAACAAAGCTCGTGTTTCTACACGTAACATGGCCATGTCACGTCAAAAGAAATTAGACAAAATGGAAATCATTGAGTTAGCAGCTGAGCGTCCAAAACCAGAATTCAACTTCAAGATGGCTCGTACGTCAGGACGTTATATCTTTGAAACAAAAGATTTAGTGATTGGGTACAATGAACCATTATCGGCACCATTAAATTTAACAATGGAACGAGGACAAAAAATTGCGATTTGTGGAGCGAACGGAATTGGGAAAACAACGTTATTACGTAGTATCTTAGGTGAAATTCCTGCAATCTCAGGATCGGTTGAATTAGGTGAACATTTACATATCGGATACTTTGAGCAAGAAATCAAAGGTGGAAAAGATAAAACATGTTTACAAGAGTTCTGGGATGAGTTCCCACACTTAACACAAGGGGAAGCTCGTGCCGCTTTAGCTAAGTGTGGATTAACAACGAAACATATCGAAAGTAAAGTAATGGTTTTAAGTGGGGGAGAACAAGCGAAAGTTCGCCTTGCTAAATTAATTAACCGTGAAACAAATGTCTTAATTCTCGATGAGCCAACGAATCACTTAGATGTGGATGCAAAAGATGAATTAAAACGTGCCTTAAAAGAATATAAAGGAAGTGTCTTACTGATTTCCCATGAGCCTGAATTCTATCGCGATGTCGTGACAGATATTTGGGACGGAGAAAAATGGACGACTCGTTTAGTATAAAGTGAAAAAATGCGACCTTGTTAGGAGGTCGCATTTTTTGATAGAGTTAAGTTAACGACATCATGTCAAAAAGATAACGTTCTTATTGATTAAGATCGAATCATTAATTTGGGATGAAATGATATAAAGGTGATGGGTGGATCACTGATTAAAAGATAAAGCAAGGAATTTGATCTAGAGAATTATTTGCAAGATAGACTAGGCTCACTCGTTTGAAAATAGTCTAAAATATTAATTGAACATAATAGCCGACCACATGAATTAATGATCGATTTGAGGTGTATATTTTTATTTAATGTCTCTTATAATGAATTAGATGAATAAAAGTTGAGGGATAGCTATGAAAATAAGAATCAAACGAAAAGGGAATAAAATTTGGGTTCACTCGAGTATTTGTATTGTTTTAGGAGTCGGGGTTATTGGCGGGATTTGTTATAAACGGAGGCGTCAGAAATCCGTTGACTTGATGAAGGAAGTGGCGCTTTCTCTTTTTAATAATACGATTAATGAGAGAATGAGTCCGATAAAAAATGGTCAGTTAGAATGGCACATTGAGATTAAGAAAATTCAAGTGATATCGGGAAATATAGAAGAGTTTATCGTTAAAATTGATTATGATTTAAATTTAATAGATGACCTAGAGTGTGAATATCAAACAGAACATTGGATGATGAGGATTAAACGAGGTGAAAATAAGGGATATGAAGTCGTTGAACAAGGAGAAGAGTTGTAAAGGGATGATTGAAGATTGCTTAAAACAAAACGCATATGGTCAAATGTTTGAAAATGTGATATAATGTAAAAAATTGACAATAAATGTTGTTCTGGAGGGTAGCGGATGAAAAAGGGAGAGTTATACTATGTAAATGAAGTACACCGAGAACTAGAACGTGAAGATTTATTAAAAATAATTAAACAGGAGTTAAAGAAAAATCCCCATATTATTTCTGTTTTCTATAGTGACTTGATTGAAGGGTCCTCAGAGTTAGACCTTCATTTAAATCTTGTCGTTCAACCAGCATTTTATAAAGAGACATTACAACATAAGCGTGCTATTGCTTCGACTTTTGGGAAAGTCTTCTTTTTTGAGGAGGATATGAAGCAAAAAAACACAATAATTGTCCATTATGAAAGTCTATTGAAAGTCTTCGTCACATTCCATGATGTGAAAGAGATACAACCATCGATTGATTATAAGAAGATTATGATTGTTGATGATCCGTATGGGATCATGACCTATGTGTCTGAAGAGTCGAAAAATCTAGAGTATGCCTTAAGCTTCGAGGATTTAGATAGTTGGCGCACAAAGTTTTTCTCAAATTATTATGAATTTCATCGAAGTGTTTATGTTGATGAATCTTATAAGGCGAGACATTGTTTAAATGTCATGCGTTGGTTAGTTGCAACGATGTGGATGATTCAAGAGGGGAATAAACCAAATGTTTATTTAGATTGGTCACATATGGAGGGAAGTAAATCTGTTTTAAAATTAGAACAACAAAACAAATTAAAACAATGGGCATTTAGTCCATCGATTAAAGAGTTAGAAGAGGTTTTAAAATCGATTGTCGAAGAATTTTATCAGTTACATGAAGAATTTTGTAGAAAATTACACTTAGCTGAAGAACAGGATTATGTTTATCGTATTTTATCTCGCGCGAAACAATTCGGTTCAATACAACCAGCGGTTTAAATGAAACGTCTCAGAGGGAATATTCCTTTTGAGACGTTTTTATCTGCTAGTTGATAACTGGAAGGATTATCATCTAGGAGTAGAGGAATAAAAAGTGTTATGATGGTAAAAAGGATAAATAGATAAGAATCAATTTTGAGTGTTAGCTTTTGCTTATGATGGTTTAAGAGGTTAACATTGACAGGGAAATGTTAAATATTTATCTGCTTTTATATAGAAATTTGGTGAAATGATGATTATTCGTAAAGGAATCAAAGAAGTCGTTAGTTACGTATATCAGCAAGGCGATTTAAATTTAGAATATTTTCAAGCGAATCGTGCGCAGTATGGAACAGAGGTTCATCAAGTCATCCAAGATCAATATTTAGATGAAGAGTGTGAAGTTTATTTAGAACATATTTTATCATTAGATGAACATGAGATTCATTTAAGTGGTCGAATGGATTTATTACTAGAGAGAGATGGAAGATGGATTGTTGGAGAAATTAAATCAACGACACGCAAGCTAGAAGTAATTGAAGAGAATGATCGACCAGCTCATTATGCTCAAGCCAAGATGTATGCTTATTTACTATTATGTCAGCATTTAGACTGGGAAGAAATAACGGTTCGATTGATCTATTGCGATTTAGAGGGCATTAATCAACGTTGTTTTGATCAAATATATACGAAAGAAATGTTAGAACCGTTTGTTCAAGAAACGTTACGTATTTACTTGGATTGGTACTTGATTTTATTACGTTCGATGGAGTTAAAATTAAAAACAGCTAAAACCTTACAGTTTCCATTTGGAGATTTTCGAGCTTATCAACGAGAATTATCAGGGGCGGTTTATCAATGTGTTAAACAAAAGAAACGACTTTTATTACGAGCTCCAACAGGGATTGGCAAGACAATGGGAACTATTTTTCCAAGCATCAAAGCCTTAACAGAACATGAACAAAAAATCTTTTATTTAACTGCTAAAACGATTGGCCGTAGCGTGGCAGAAAAAGCCTTTGATACTTGCTTAGCCAATGGATGGCAAGCAAAAGTGACAACGATTACGGCAAAAGAGAAAATTTGTTTAATGGATGAAGTAAAATGCGATCCAAGCTATTGTTCTTATGCTAAAGGTTATTTTGATCGAATTAACGAAGCAACTAAAGATCTATTTGAGTCAGAACAACTGTTTAATCGTGATCGAATCGTGAGTTATGCTAAAAAGCACAGCGTCTGTCCATTTGAGTATTCGTTGGCAATGGCGTCGATTAGCGATGCCGTGATTGGAGATTATAACTACATGTTTGATCCACGTGCTTACCTCCGTCGCTTTTTTGATGAGCCGTCACCCCATATTGCCTTAATTGACGAGGCACATAATTTATATGATCGAGCTTGCGACATGTATAGTGCTTCCTTAACTAAGGCGCCGATTCAAGAGCTGAAACGTTTATTTAAAGACCGGCATAAACCATTAGCAAAGGTATTAGGGGCTTTGAATTTGAAATTTATTGAGTATCGTCATGAACTTGAAGAAAAGAAAGTTTATGATTTATTTAAAGATGATATAGATAAAGTTTTTTTAACAAAGATTCAATCCCTTCTTGATGCGTTGGAAAAATATTTATATCGGCACCCTGAGACTGAATATAAACCCCAATTAATGAATTTATATTTTGATTGTCATCAATTTTTGCGAATTTCTGATTATTACAATGACAGTTTTCGCGTTCGTTATGAACGATCGGGGATTGAAGTCAAGATAAGTCTGATTTGTTTAAATCCAAGCCTTTATTTAAGTGAAAAAATGGAGCGAGTTCGATCAAGTATTTTATTTTCAGCGACCTTACATCCACTGAGCTATTATCATACTGTCTTACTTCATGATGAGGAGTGTGAGCAAATCTTTTTACCCTCACCTTTTGATCGCGAGCATTTAGATTTATATGTCCATCATGGCATTTCAACGAAGTATAAGCAGCGGGATCAAACGCTTGCCCCCCTGATTTCAACAATTTATCAAGTAACTAGAAACCAGCAGGGGAATTATCTTGTATTCTTTCCATCGTATCAATATCTAGAGATGGTGTATGAGGCGTATAAAGAATTAATAGACGATGAGCAACGTTTATTAAAACAAGAGCGTGAGATGGATGAGTCAGCTCGTGAAGCCTTTTTAGATTCATTCCAAGCCAATTCTAGTGAAACTTTGGTGGCATTTGCTGTTTTAGGTGGTGTTTTTAGTGAAGGGATTGACCTTATTGGAAATCGACTGATCGGTTCTATTATTGTTGGGGTTGGACTTCCTCAAATTAATCCTTTGACTGAACAGCGTCGACTTTATTTTGAAGAAGATTTTAAGAAGGGATATTTATATGCCTATCTTTATCCTGGGTTTAATAAGGTGATGCAAGCAGTGGGACGTGTGATTCGAACAGAAGAGGATAAAGGCGTTGTGATTATGATTGATGAACGTTATATTGAACCCACGTATTTATCACTCTTTCCTTATGAATGGCAACATGCAAAGTTTTTAAAATAATCGTCACGACTAAAGACAGAGCTACGGCTCTGTTTTTATGTTTTAGTTTAGACTCATTGACTTTTGTTTGTGAATATGGTAATTATTTAGATATCTAAAGATTTGATATCTAACTATTTAAAAGAAAAGGAGGGATAACATGAAAGGAAAATTAGATGATAGTAGGTCAAAATCATTGCATCGTGCGTTTATTCGGACATCAAAGATGCACCGAAAAGTTTGTCAACATCGATTTCAAGAATTAGGATTGACAGAGGGGCAACCTAAAGTTTTAGATTATTTACATCATCATAATGGATGTTCACAAAAAGATTTGGCCAAGCATTGTCATATTCAACCGGCCACTGCCACGAGTTTATTAAGTCATTTAGAAAGAAGTGGATTAATTTATCGTGAAGCAAATCAAGAGGATCGTCGAATTACGAATGTCTTTTTAACGGAGACTGGATTTGAAGCCCAAAAACAGGTGAAACAAACCTTTTGTGAAATTGATGAGTGTTGTTTTGTAGGATTTACAAAAGAGGAAAGAGAGGAAGTTCTTTGTTATTTGGATAGAATATACGAGAATTTAAGAAGAAGGGAGAGTTAATAGGATGTTGAAGTTATTAAAATATTTAAAGGGGCCAGCTATTTTTTATGCCATTTTGGCACCTATTTTGATGTTGCTAGAGGTTGCGATGGATTTAACCTTGCCAACCATGTTATCGAACATTGTAGACATTGGAATTGCTAATAGTGATATTAATTATGTGTTGACTGCAGGTGCAAAGATGATTCTATTTGCCTTTTTAGGGTTAATTGGAGGAGTGGGATGCTCTATTTTTTCAACTATTGCGGCAGTAAATTTAGGGCAAAAATTACGTGATGGATTATTCGCTAAAATTCAGTCCCTTTCATTTTTAGAATTAGATCATTTTAAAACATCATCATTAATTACACGTTTAACAAATGATATTACTCAAGTTCAAACGATGGTGATGATGGGACTTCGTATTTTAGTTCGTGCGCCGTTACTTTGTATCGGGGGATTATGGATGGCCTACCGATTAAGTCAAAGCTTATCCATTGTGTTTGTAATTACGATTCCAATTATTTTAATTTTTGTTGCAATCGTGATGTCAAAATCTTTCCCGTTATTTAAAACGATGCAAGAAAAAATTGATAAAGTGAACAATGTGATGCGTGAAAACTTATTAGGAGTTCGTGTCATTAAAGCATTCACCATGGAGCATAAACAACGTGATCGCTTTAATGAGGCGAATGATGATTTAATGAGTCAAAGTATTCGTGCACAAAAAATTATGATTATTTTAAATCCAGTCGTCATGTTATTGGTTAACTTTAGTGTCATTGGTGTGTTGTGGTATGGAGGCTATTTAGTTCAAGATAGCTTACTTGAAACGGGTAAAATCATGGCCTTTATTAATTATTTAACACAAATTATGATGTCTATGATGATGGTGATCATGATTTCGATGAATTTCTCACGTGCAAAAGCATCAGCTGATCGTATCAATGAAGTGTTTGCCACAAATTCAAGTATTCAAGGAAATGAAAAAACAGCTGAATTAACAAACTATGACATCGAATTTAAAAATGTTTCATTTAAGTATCATGAGCACAGTGAAGAAGTATTAAAAGATATTTCCTTTAAGATTAAGCAAGGCAATCAAGTCGGAATTATTGGTGGAACTGGATCGGGGAAAAGTTCATTAGTCAATTTAATTCCACGTCTTTATGATGTCAGCGAAGGGGAAGTCTTAATTGGTGGTCAAAATGTTAAAACATTAAGCCTGAGTGAGTTAAGAGATAAGATTGGAGTTGTTTTACAAGAAAGTATTTTATTCTCAGGAACGATTGCTTCAAACTTTAAATTTGGTTACCATGAGGCGACTCAAGATGAGTTAGATGATGCTGCAAAAGATGCTCAGGCAATGGAGTTTATCCAGGCGAAAGAAGATGGTTATGAAACAGTCGTTGAACAACGTGGAAAGAACTTATCAGGTGGACAGAAACAACGTGTTTCGATTGCAAGAACATTAATTCGTGATCCTAAAATTTTAATTTTAGATGATTCATCAAGTGCACTAGATATGGCAACCGAAAGTAAGTTGCAACGAGCCATTAAAGAGCGTATGAAAGAGAGTACGGTTATTATGATTGCGCAACGTATTTCAGCAGTGATGGATGCCGATCAGATTATTGTGTTAGATCAAGGTGAGATTTCAGGAATTGGAACTCATGAGGAATTATTAAAAACAAATGAAATCTATCGTAGTATTGCGATTTCACAATTAGGGGAGGAGGCTGTCAACCATGAGTAGACCGATGGGACCAGGACCAGGTGGACCAGGACCTGGTGGACGTTTTCACAAAGCTGAGAAGTTAAAAAATCCAAAATCAACTATTAAACGATTACTGGCTTATATGAGTCATAAAGTCTATGCTTTGATTATTGTGTTTATTTTATGTATTATTTCAACGATTGTCAGTGTTTTAGCCACAAACTATTATGGAAGCATCATTGATGATTATATTGTACCCGGTGATTTATCAGGGCTAAAAACAATCTGTATCTTTATCGGGTTGATTTACTTAATTAGTGTCATTGCCACTTACATTCAAAACTTAATTATGATTAAGTTATCTCAAGAAACAACGGCAGAAATTCGTCGTCAATTATTTAATAGCATGCAAAAGCTACCACTTCGCTTTTTTGATACACATTCAAGTGGTGACTTAATGAGTCGTTTAACGAATGATGTCGATAATATTAATATGACATTGTCTCAAAGTATTACTCAAATGTTTTCAGGTATTATTACGATCATTGGGATGCTGATTGCCATGATTGTTTTAAGTCCAACACTAACAGTCGTAGGATTATTAACGACACCATTGATGTTTTTAACGTCACGTTTTTTAGTGAAAAAAACACAGCCTTTCTTTATTAAACAACAACAAGATTTAGGAAGTCTCAATGGTTATATTGAAGAGATTGTTTCGGGACAAAAAGCGGTATTGTTATTCTCACAAGAGGAGGAAGTTGAGAAGGAGTTTGGAAAGATTAACCGCCGTTTAACAAAAAGTGCAATTATGGCGCAGGCTTTATCAGGATTCATGGGACCAGTGAATAACTTTATTAATAACCTTACTTTCTTGTTAGTGGCTGTTGTTGGTGGTGTTTTAGCTCTTACAACAACGAGTATTACAGTTGGAAATATTTTTGTGTTTATCTTATATATGAGAAACTTTACACGTCCAATCAATGAGATTTTAAATATTTTTAATACGGTTCAATCTGCATTAGCAGGAGCAGAACGTGTATTTGAGATTATGGATGAAACACCAGAAACAGATCGAGAAGGTGCTCATGATGTTGAGAAATTAGACGGGGATGTCATTTTAAATCATGTTAAGTTCTCGTATGATACAGGAAAAACAATTTTAAAAGATGCATGTATTCATGCGCGTCGAGGAGAAACAGTTGCCATTGTGGGACCAACAGGTGCAGGAAAAACGACGATTATTAACTTATTAACAAAGTTTTATGATATCGATTCGGGTGAAATTTTAATCGATGGTGAAAATATTGATCAAATTACTCGTGGAAGTTTAAGACGTAGTATTTCAATGGTCTTACAAGATACGTATTTATTCTCAGAAACGGTTCGTGAAAACATCCGTTATGGTCGTTTAGATGCAAGTGATGAAGAAGTTATCCAGGCTGCTAAAATGGCGAATGCCCATAAGTTCATTATGCAGTTACCGGATGGCTATGATACGGTTTTATCGGATAATGGAAGTAATTTATCTCAAGGACAACGACAATTACTAGCAATTGCGCGTGCCGTATTATCACAAGCTTCTATTTTAATTTTAGATGAGGCAACATCGTCGATTGATACGCGAACAGAAGTTGAAATTCAAAAAGCAATGCTTCGTTTAATGGAAGGTAAGACAACCTTTGTGATTGCGCATCGTTTAAGTACGATTCGTAATGCTGATCAAATTTTGGTCTTAAATCAAGGAGAAATCATTGAACAAGGAAATCATGAAACATTACTAGCAATCGATGGTTTTTATGCTAATTTATATAATAGTCAATTTAGACAGTAAAAAAACAATCCATTAGGTAAACTAATGGATTGTTTTACTAATTTGAACAGAAGCTTAGTTAGGGCATATAGTAGTAGTAGAAGTTTCCACGAAAATAAGATAGTAAGAAAAAGTGAAAGGGTTCATAATTAAGCTTGAAATAAAGGGGGAATTTCACAACTCCATTGAAAAAGGGGGCGAAATGATGAAGCGGATGATGGATATCATGATTTCTTTTTTAATGTTGACTGTCTTATCACCCATCTATTTATTGATTGGAATCTTAGTCTTTTTTGATTTAGGTTGGCCAGTCATTTATAAGCAGCGATATCCAGGACTAAATCAAAAACTATTTACTTTGTATCGATTCAAAACAATGAATGAATCCCGAGATAAGCAAGGGAACTTATTATCACCGGAACAACGTCTAACAAAATTGGGACGTTTTTTAAAAAGCTATCATTTACAGCATCTTCCAGAGTTTTATAATGTCTTAATTGGAGATATGAGTTTAGTTGGTCCTAGACCAGTTTTGATTCGCTCCATTCCTTCGAGAAATCGACGATACATGAAATGTCATTCTATTCGTCCTGGAATGACAGGGTGGAGTCAAATTCATAGTCAACAAAACCTAACCTGGGAGGAGAAGTTTATTTTAGATGTATACTACATTGAACATCAAAGCATATGGTTTGATATAAAGATTATTTGCAAAAGCTTGATTTTGTTATTGATTCGACAATGAAAAAAAGCTAGTTTTGACTAGCTTTTTATTTTGCGGCTAATTCAGCAATTTTAACGATGACGCTAACAGCCTTTTCCATTGATGGAACTGGAATATATTCAAATTTACCGTGGAAGTTATGCCCACCTGTGAAAAGATTTGGTGTTGGAAGGCCCATAAAGGATAATTTAGATCCATCCGTTCCTCCTCGAACCGGAATAATTAAAGGTTCCACTCCAACTTCTACAAATGCTTGTTTTGCTAACTCAACAATGTGCATTTTATCTTCAATTTGAAGGCGCATATTATAGTATTGATCGCGCATATCAAGTTCAACCGTATTAGATGGATATTTTTGATTAAATTCTTTTACTAAATCTTCAACAAATTGTTTGCGTGAGTTAAAACGTTCGGTATCAAAGTCACGAATGATTAAATTTAGATAAGCTTCTTCGCAATGTCCTGAAATATCTGTTAAGTGATAGAATCCTTCATAATGTTCCGTATGTTGTGGGGTTTCAAGACGTGGGAACATGCTCGCAATTTCAGTGGCAATTAAACCAGCATTAATCATTTTGTTTTTGGCATCTCCCGGATGAACGCTTTTTCCGTGAACTGTAATTTTAGCTCCTGCAGCATTGAATGATTCATATTGTAATTCTCCTAAAATTCCACCATCCACAGTATAAGCAAAGTTGGCACCGAATTTTTCAACTTGGAAGTGATCGGCTCCGCGTCCAATTTCTTCATCGGGTGTAAAAGCAACTTTAATACAGCCATGTTTAATCTCAGGATGTTGTTTCAAATAATCAATCGCTGTCATAATTTCAGCAATTCCCGCTTTATCATCAGCTCCAAGTAATGTTGTTCCATCTGTTGTAATTAACGTTTGACCTACGTATTGATTTAAAGAAGGAAAGTCAGTTGGAGATAAAACGATATTTTTTTCTTTATTTAAAACAATATCTCCTCCCGCATAGTCAACGACTTGTGGGTTTACATTTGTGCCGCTAAAGTCTGGACTGGTATCCATATGTGAGATGAAAGCAATCACAGGAACATCATGTTCAACATTTCCTGGTAATGTCGCATAGATATAGCCATTTTCATCTTTTTCAATTTCAGTTAATCCTAATTCATGTAACTCTTCAATTAAGATATCACCAAAGAGTAGCTGTGATTCAGTCGAAGGTGTTGTTAGTGATTCAGGATTTGATTTTGTATCATAGGTAACATAGTTTAAGAAACGATCCATAACAGTTTTCATAAATAAGCCCTCCAATAATGATTCAATTTAGTATGTGCTCTTCACTTTAAATTATGTATATTTTACCATGAATTCATAAATAATATAATGAATGATGGGGTGTTTTAAGTGAATTTAGTTCACATTTTAAAGGTTGTATGTAAGGGAGGAGTCATTATGTTATAATAGAAAAAGAAAAGGATTAGTAGTAGAGGAGGTCGTTTGAGGTGGGGAAGGAAGAGAATACGTTTTTAGATGATGTAGTTGAAGTGGGAGTTAGTTTACTCGTGGGTTATGTTATTTCTCGCTTTGTTCGTCTTGCATTAGCACGGGGACAATCAATGGTGCCAACAATCAAGAATAACCAACCCATTATTTTAGATTGTCGAGCCTATCATCGAGGTGAACCTAAACGTCATGATTTAGTAGCTTTTAGAGCTCATCAAAAAAATCAACATAAATTTTTTTTAAAGCGTGTCATCGGTTTACCGAATGAACATGTTTTGGTGGAGGATGGAAGGGTCTATATTAATGGCATTTTACTAGAGGAACCTTACATTAACGAGCCGATGAAACGACATCCTAAAATTGATTTAATCGTGGAAGAAGGACACCTTTTTGTCATGGGGGACAATCGAAATCATAGCTTAGATTCACGCTCCCCTTCATTAGGCTTAATTAGAATTAAGGAAGATGTTGTTGGAGTGGTCAAGCAATTTAGAAAGTAACGTGGTGGTAACATGAAAGTAACTCGCGAAAATGAGCAATTAGTATTTATGATAGAAAAGGAACAAGCGAATCAAACCATTCGTGAGTTTTTGCAAAATTATCATTTATCACGAAAGAAAATCCATGAATTATATATGGATAAAAAAGTGACGTTAAATGGAGAAGGAACAAATTTGAATGAGCAACTTCAAGTAGGAGATCAACTATCGATTCCTGTTTTTGAAGCCGAAGAAATTGATTTTCACCCACAAAAGATGAAGTTAGATATTGTTTATGAAGACGATCATTTGTTGATTATTAATAAGCCAGCAGGATTAATGGTACACCCTGACCAAAAGAATGGAAGGGATACTTTAGTCAATGGAGTGGCTCATTATTATCAAGAAAAAGGAATCTCTCATCGAGTTCGATACATTCATCGATTAGACACGGATACAAGTGGTGGGATTATTTTTGCAAAACATTATCTAGCGCATAGCTTAATGGATTATTGGCTATCAGAGAAAAAAATTAGACGTTGGTATTTAGCTTTAGTGATGGGAAGATTAAAAACAAAAAAAGGGAAAATTGACGCTCCAATTGGTAAAGATCGTCATCATAGTGCACGACGACGTGTCGCTAAAAATGGTGATCAGGCGATTACTTTTTATCAATTAAAAAAACAATTTAAAAACTATGCCTTAGTGGAATTAGAATTGAAAACCGGACGAACACATCAAATTCGTGTTCATATGAGTCACTTAGGCCATCCATTGCTTGGAGATGTCCTATATGGAGGTGTTGCAAAAGTTGGACCACTTAAGCGACAAGCCCTTCATTCTTCACGTATTGAAATGACTCATCCCATAACAAAGGAGCTATTAGAAATTACGGTTCCATTGCCAACGGATATGCAAAAGCTCATTTAATAACAATTCAACTGGTCAGTGATGACTGACGAGTTGAATTGTTTTTTTTATAAAGTAAAGATTTTAAAAATCATTTTATAAAAAAATGTCCGAAGACATTTAGTCGATTTCGGACATTTTTGCTTCACGCCAATCATAGGGAAGCAGCTCTTTTAATTTCATTGATTTTTTTCGATTAATGAGTACGTCAGCTTCAATGTTTTTATCATTGAGTTGACTGATAAATTCTCGGCAACGACCACAAGGTGGAAGGACATTTCCACGTTTATTAATTGCCACCATTTTAACGACATGACTTTCACCGGCAGTGATCATAGCAGCTGCAGCTGCATGTTCCGCACAAAATCCCATTGAACATTTTGTTTCAATACAAATGCCTGTGTATATCTGACCACTATCTGTTAAAAGAGCAGCAGCGACACTTCCCGCTTCTGCAGCAGAAGAGAGTTGACGAGGGTTTAGAACTTCTGTAGCTTTTAAAATTAAATCTTCGAACATCATATGTCCCTCCTTTAATATGAGAGGTAATTGGGTTTATTATAGTATCAGAAAAACAAAATGAAGTCAATAAAATTTCCGATTATGGTGACGAAAAATGTCGAAATCTCGACAAAGTATTGCAGTATAATTAGTGTGTGATACCAATTATGTTTAAAAGAAATAGAATTGAGGATTTTATAAAAGGAGCTAGAATGAAGTAAACTTACTATCGCTACGAGGAGGGAATAAGATGAAAATTGAGCGTTGTGAAGAGGAGAGAGTAAATCATCATGTAGGAATTCAAAATCATAACACATCTTTTAGAGTGACAGACTTAAAACAATCGACTCAATATGATTTTGAGATTGTTAATCATCAAAAAGCTATCTTACATACTGATGGAAATGAGTGTCCTCAAGAAGTCATTGAAGAATTTTTATTTTATAGCGGTTTTATTAATCATATTGAAACATTAGAGGGAACCATTATTTATCATCAACCGAAAAAGAAAGTCATGAAAGTCCCATTATTAAACATTCAACCGAGCCAATTATATATTAATGAAGCGAAATTAAATCGCTTATTGACGTGGATTCAAAAACCAGAAGATATTATTATTCCAATCATTGAAGAAGGAAATCAATGGATCTCAATTGATGGACATACTCGACTAAAAGCAGCTGAATTATTGGGATTTAGTGAAATTTATGTTTATTTAGGTGAGTATGAACCCTATATCGATGATTTTGTTTACTTTTGCCAGAAGGAACAAAAGTTTAACATTCGTGATTTACCTATTATTACGAATGAAGCGTATCAAATCAAATGGTGCCTTTTTTGTGAGTCTTATTTTAAATCGAAAGAAGTTTAAAGATTGGAACTTTCAATTAAGGTATCAATGAGTTGCTCACCGTTAATTAAGTGGATAGGTTTATCTTCTGAAAAGAGGTAGCAGTCATCTGAAAAGTGTCCGAGTGTGACAAAAACGCCTTGATCTATTTGATTATTTCGCATCATTAAATGAAGCCGATCTAAGTAAGATTGTGGAACAGGATAATCCAGTGCATTTAATAAACAAGAGACTAAAACTTTTTGGTCATCTAGATACATTTCGATATCATAAAAATGTTTATTCATTCGAGGGGTTAAAAAGATTCGCTTAAATCCTTTCATTCGAAATAAATCGGCGACTAGTTCACCAAAATCATAAGGATTCATTGAGGCAACTTGTTGACGAATTGCATTTTTTTTAAGCTTTAATTTTTTTTCTTCGAGGTCAATGAACTGACAATCAGATTTTAAATCACGGTAATAGGAGTAATATTTTAGACAACAAATCACAATGAAAGAGAATAATAAAAAGAGCAGCGTATATTGAGTTGCGCTCCAATGAGTGAAGCTTAAACTTAGGGTATATCGAATTTGTATGAGAAAAAAGACAGATAATAATAACGAACAATAAAAGAAGAACGTCATACGTTGACGTGCTGATTTTAATGATTTCGATGACATCATTTATTCCTCCAATTTATACTTTTACCTTATTATGGATTAAATTAGGGAAGATTATACGATTAAAATGAAAAGGTCCTATCCCTTTAACGGATAGGACGATTGGATTTATCGTTTTAAAAACTGTTCAGTGTTACGACGGTCTTTTGCTGATTGAGTAAAACGTTTGGCTTCAGGTAATGATTTTTTGACTTCAAGACGTGTATCTGGTACATTTCCTGTTCCGAACTCAACATCAGATTTATCTTTAATACTTTGCATAGAGGCATTCATTGGAGATCCCATTTCGTTTTTACCCATTGTTGATTACTCCTTTCAAAATTCCAAATCTAGTGTTGGAATTTTAATATTATTATGTGAGAAAAAAGTGATAATTATAGAGAAAAATTAATATAATCAGAAGGGAAATGGTGTTAAAATGCCGTTAAGTTTTTATGAACAACGAGCAAAGGAGTATTTTTTTAATGGTTAAAACACACTTAAACGATATTTACCAAATGTTTTTTTCCGTATGTAAAAAAGGAGGGATGGCTTTTGGATTTAGGCTATTGTCCAGGTCGAGATAGCTTATTTTTAGCATGATAGAGGAATTAAGTGATAGCTGTCGATGATGTCAAAGAACCTGTGACATATGCAAGTGCATGACTGGGACAACCGGTTATTTATTCGTGATTGCATGAACTTGCATTTGGGAACCAATTCGATGCAGTTTAGGTGTGTGATTCGTTATGAAAGGTTCTGATGAAAGAGATGTCATCTATTTGAGATATAAATTGATTTTAAAATCAGAAGGTATCATCTACTTCTCAGTAAAAGAAGCCATTGGAACAGTTATTGAAGATGAACGCTTTTTTTCAATATTATAATGAAGACCAATTGATTGGTTTAATTCATACTTGTTACGGATTAAGTATAGGGTAAATGTGGAAAATAAAAGGTGTTGCAGAATGAGAAGTCGTCAATTGGTTGAATGTCATTATAAAAAACGAGAGTAATAGGATAAGTGAATAAAGTTCGATGAGAGAGAGGGGATATCGAATGAATCATATGGAAGTTGCTAACCGAAAAGAAAGCAATCGTCGAAAGACGAAAGCTAGTCTGAATAACTCAATGAGGGGAGAGGTTAATAGCAAAATGAGTATGGAAAATACGAAATCCACAGTAAGTCCTGTATCAGGGAGTGCACATAACCTATTGATGAGAAAGCATTCAAATGATTATCAGCATAATTTAGAGTATTTAAAGAAATATCGTTTAGAAAATGATGAGTCTGCTCTAGAGTGGTTAATTTTTAATAATACAAACCTCGTACATAAGATTATTGGGCGATATACAAAATTTTATCATCATAAGTTAGATTACGATGATTTATTCTCGGTTGGATTAGAAGGGCTGATGAAAGCCATTGAAAAATTTGACTTCACTTACGATAACAACTTCTCAACGTATGCCACCTATTGGGTGAAACAGGCTGTAACACGAACGATTGCGGATGAAGGATTTACTATCCGAATTCCAGTCCATATGTTTGAATCTATTAATCAAGTGATGAGATATGAGCAAAAAGCAGATCAAGGAAATGAACCGATTGATGTGTCTAATTTATGTGGAGAATTAAATATTCCAATGGAGAAGTATGAAGCAGTTAAACGTGTTCAGACTTATATGTTAAAACCTACTTCATTAAACGGATTTGTTTCAAAGGAAGATGAGGATACTGAGCTTCAAGATTTAATTTCTAATGAAAATGAATTGCTGACTGAAGGCGGTTCACGCATGTATGACAATCCTGAAAAAAAAGCCATGGATGAAGATTTAAAAGCCTATATGGATAAAATGATTTTAAGTTTAAATCCTCGGGAACAGTTTGTGATTACTCACCGTTTTGGACTAAATGGAGCAGAAAAGAAAACATTAGAAGAAATAGGAGCAATTGAAGGGGTCACACGTGAACGAATCCGTCAAATTGAAGCAAAAGCGATGAGAAAGTTACGGACGTTGCTGATTCGATATAAAGAGTACTTAATCAATTAATCCGTCTATTAATAAATTACCCAAAAAGTGATAGTGTAAATGCTATTACTTTTTTTATCAAAAATAGTTGGAATTTATGTATTGAATTGACAGGCGTTAACGAAAGGAATATATGATACACTGAAGAAGGTATGAACTAAAGGGAATGAAAAGGAGAGGGTAGAGAAAGGGAAGGAGAAGTTAGTAGCTATGATTAAAAAGATTGAGAAAAAACAATTAGGAACAGCTTATCATACATGGATTCAAAGTCTATTTCATTTTTCACATACAAACTATCATCAACCCTCAAATACATTTGGAGTCTTACGTGTCATCAATGATGATATTTTACATGCGGGGAGCGGACATGATTTACATAAACATAAAGACGTAGAAATTTTAACTTATATATTAGAAGGCGATTTAACACATACCCCGAGGCAGCATGAGATAAAGACCCTGCATCGAGGGGATCTTTATTACATGAGTGCTGGAGGCGGGATTGACCATGGTGAATTTAATTGGGGCGATACTTCCGTTCGAATGATTCAAATATGGATCAAACCGAATGAAAAAGGATTAACTCCAAATGTTCAATATGCAAGCTTTAATAGTAATCATGCCAAAAACCAATGGCACTTAATTGCTTCCCCCACTGAGACAACGCCTATCACAATCTATCAAGAGGCGTATATCTGGTTAATTGAACTTGAAGCGTTTAAACAAACTCAATTTGATATAAAAAAAGGCCGTCAAGCTTATTTAATTCAATTAGAGGGAAGCTCTATGATTAATGATGAGGAAATGGCCTCAAGAGATGGTATGGAGATTTATGAAGATCGAATTGAGATTAAAACTCATGAACAGTCACAGTTTATTTTAATTGAAATGGCGTTAGCATCAGATAATCACCAAATTGAATAGTGGGCATATACTATAGTGTCGTACTAAAAAACACACGATCAACTGTTTCCTGAGCTGGATTTATCGATCGTGTGTTTTATTATATGATTCAGTCAATCAGTTATACAGAATGAAATGAGACGTTTTGAATTAAATCTCTACAATTTTTGCAGAAATTTTTGCTAATAATTGAATAACAGCTTGAATAACAAGATCAATCTGAATTTGTTGTTGATTGATCAGAATATCATCAGAGCATTGAATAGCGATGACTTCTTTTTGTAGTTGTAGAACTTTCAATTGTTGATCTAATCGTTGAAGATCACTAGTGTCAGCATTATCTTGAGCATCAAAGACCGTGATAGCAGCTTCAATAGCAGCCTGTAGTGAAGCTTGAAGAGCAATTAAAACTTGTGCTTCTTGTTGATTTATAGTAATGCCATGACTTTTTTTAATAATTAAGGTTTGATTTTGTTTTTGAACACTACTCATTTCCATGTCTTGAGTTTGCTCAGCATCTTGTTCATAACGGTTTGGATATTGATATTCAGAATAGTAGCAGTTTGACTTCATAGTAATTCACCTCACTTATATAGCTTCTTTTTATGTAACAAGGTCAATTAAATCTCGACAAATTTTGCTTCAAGTTTTGCAAGAAGTTGGAGTGCGACTTGTATTAAAGCATCCACTTGAAGCTGTTGTTGATTCAATGTAATATCATTGCAATCTTTAATAATAATTTTTTGACATTGCAATTGAGCAGCTTTAATCGATTGAATAATTGATTGTAATTCGCGAACATCATCGTCATTATCATCCAAGTCAAATGCGATTAGAAGTACGTCAAGAGCAGCTTGTAAAGCAATTTGAAGGATAATCAATGCTTGAGCCTCAGTTTGATTGATTCGGATTTGGTTAGAATCTTTGATAAAGATTCCTTGAAATTCTGATTGTAACACATCAATACTTGTATCAGCGGATTGTGATTCAGTATCACGGTCATAATAATTAGCCATTTGTTGATCACCTCACTTGTTTTGTATTACATGATATTTTATTCAAACGTGAGTGATTTAAGGAGTGCGCTTGTACCGCTTTAAGTACACATTTTTAAAGATAGTAGCGAAAAAACGGAATACTAGTTTTTTTGATAGGCAAATTATGATAAAATTTAGAGGTCAAATCCTCTTTTAATTAATAGATTTATTGAATGAGTGTCAATTAATTATTTTTTAGGGTAGACTATGAATAAATGAAACTTTTATATAAGAAAGGATGAAACTCATGAAAGTATTAGTCACTGGAGGGGCAGGATATATTGGACGTACCGTTGTATCAGCCTTAGAAGATCATGGACATACACCAATCATTTTAGATTCGTTAGTCACAGGTCGTAAAGAATTTACGGAAGGGAAAATCTTTTACCAAGGAGATATTGCAGATCGCCAAGTTTTGGAAAAAATATTTACTGATCATCCTGAAATCAAGCACTGTATTCACTTTGCAGCATTAATCGTGGTGCCTGATTCAGTCTCAAATCCATATGAATATTACACAGAAAATGTTTCTAAATCGTTAGAGTTATTTAAAAACTTAAATGAATTAGGATGCAAAAATGTTGTATTCTCATCATCAGCTTCATTATATGATGTCGTACCAGGGTTCAAAGTAACTGAATCAGCACCATTAAAACCATCAAGTCCATATGCTCGTACCAAATACATGATGGAAATGATTTTACAAGATTTCTGTCACGCGTATGGGATGCATGGAATTGCACTTCGCTACTTTAATCCAATTGGAGCGGACCCAAAATTACGTTCTGGAGCACACGTTCAGTTCCCATCACACGTTTTAGCTAAATTATTAGAAGCTGCTTCAAGTGAGGAAGCGATCTTTAATATCACAGGAGTGAACTGGCCAACACGCGATGGTTCAGGAATCCGTGATTATATTCATGTTTGGGATTTAGCGATGGCACACGTTAAAGCCATTGAAAACTTTGATCAAGCCTTTGCACGCTCTGAAGAACCATCAAATCCTTACTTAGTCATTAACTTAGGAACAGGAAATGGTGTAACGGTTAAAGAATTAGTGTCTATCTTTGAAAGCGTGTTAGGTCGTGAAGTCAATAAAGCAGAAACTGAACCACGTCCAGGAGATGTCGCAGGTGCTTATGCAAGCTGTGAACGAGCTAAAAACTTAATTGATTGGGAAGCTAAATACTCAATTGAAGATGGAATTCGTGATGCCTTCCGTTGGGATGAGATTCGTGAAACGATTTTAAATTATAACTAAAAAATTTGCCCCTAACCACATGGTTAGGGGTGATTGAAATTAGGGATGAGAAATGCAACGTAAAATGAAATGGTTTGTTTTATTAGTATGGATGTTGGTCATCTTTTTATTTTCTGCACAGACTGGGGAGCAATCTTCAGAAAGCAGTGGTTTAGTAGAACAATTGCTGTCACTTTTTCCATTTATACCACACCAATTGTTTGGAATAGAATTACAGCTCATCATTCGAAAAGGTGCGCATTTTACTGAATATCTGATTTTGTATGTACTAATATTTAATGTCATGATGGATTATCTTTCATTTAGACGAGTATTATTTTATGCATTATTGGGTGTCTTTTTATACGCTTGTACGGATGAACTTCACCAGGCTTTTGTTCCTGGACGTGCTTGTGCATTTACTGATGTTTTAATTGATACCTCAGGGGGAGCACTTGCCATGGTGTTGATTGCAATGATTAACCAACTTCAAATCATAACAAAAAGGCTTAAAGAAATTTAGTTCTTTGAGCCTTTTACTATTCTGAACTCGCCTCATTTGTTTCACTTAACGAGGCTGCTGCCCCTGGACAACAGGCAATAATTTGATCTTGAAGTTCAGCAATGGTTTGTTTAAGTTCATTAATCTCGTCTCGAAGTTCTTGTTTTTCAATTGCCTCAATTTTGTCTTGACGTCGCTCGTCGAGCTCTTGTAAATAAAATCCTTGCTCAGCAATATATTCAATATTAGTTGCAATAACCTCTAAAAAGTTTCCGATAGCCTCTTGTTCCTCTGGACGTTGTGCTTCCATTGAAATCAGGACAGCAATGATATAACCAAGTGTTACAAAGGTGTAAGGATCTAGTGAGAGGAGAAAGGGTAAAAATGGAGGGCATTCAGGTGGTACTCGGTCTTCTGCAGATATATTTTGTTCGGTTTGTCCTAGTCCCTCATCAATATCACCTTCATCGAAAAAAGGAGAAGCTGGCGGAGGGGGTGGAGGTGGTGAAAAGGCTTGACGCATGAAAATCCCCCTTTGAGATGATACTTACCGTTGGTATAGGTAATCAACCTATTATATATTTATGTCAAAAAAAGAGTAGTGTTATCTCAAATCGATGGATTTGTTTACTTATTTATAAAAATCGATGATTGAGATAGAGTCCTATGGCGCTTACATCTATATCACTTGCTTTAAAATTTTGAGTACTAGTTAAATATTTACAATATATTCAATTTCATGACGTATGAATATGTTAGAAAGTGATAAACTAAAGGATATCCAAATTTTAAAGGAGTGGCACTTGTGAAGCAATGGTTAATATTACTATCACTAGGTCTTTTAGTCGTTTTAAGTGGATGCCGTAGTCAACATGAAGCGAAGATTTTTAATGCTTTAAATGAGCATATTTCTAGTCAAAATAAATGTAACGTCAATAATCAAACATTGACTGATTTGATTAGCAAGGAAACGACGATATACAATGACATTATTGAAAAAGGTTTAGATCCTTTTGATCAAGTTCAACCATTAATTGAAGAGGGAAAAACAACTGTTCAAGAAAGTAGGACTTATCTTGAAACGTATCAAGCCTGTATTCTAAGAGCGCGTTTGAATCAGTCAGAATTAGAAAAACAGAATCAAGAAAATAAAAATGATCAATCAAAAACAGAAACGAACACTTTAATTTCTCAATATGTAAACTATGAGACAAGTTTAATTAAGTATGTTGAAGCCTTATTAGCTTTAAATGAAGCACAAAACGTTTTTTATCGTGAAATTACTCCATCAACCCCGGTAGCGAGATTAGATGAGTTAGTAACGGCTATTAATTTAGCTATCGATGAAGCTAATGCCATTTCTTTATTACATCAAGAAGCATTAGTAACTTTTAATACAAGTTATACTAACTATTATGAAACCTATATCAAGTAATTAAAAAATAAGAGATTAAATCAGGAGAGGAGGGGACTATTAGGGCATCAAGTCCTAATAGTATCATCACATGAATGTTATTTTAGCCACGAATCAGAAACATTTTGCAGATGCTTTTAGAATTCGTACGACTGTATTTATTGGAGAACAATCCGTCCCAGTCCAGGAGGAAATTGATGACTATGATTGTTTTGTTCCTATTTTTATTGCCTATGAGGATGAAAAGGCTTTGGGAACAGCTAGGGTGATTATTAAAAATAAAGATATTGCTAAAATTGGACGTGTGGCTGTTTTAAAAGAGGCACGTAAAAAAGGTTTTGGAAAAAATCTGATGTTAGAGGCCATGAGTTACATCAAAGGACAGACCACTGCTAAAGAGATTCAACTAGATGCACAATTGACAGCTGTTAAATTTTATGAAAGTTTAGGCTTTACTTCTTATGGAGAAGTGTTTAAAGATGCTGGCATCGATCATGTCGCAATGACTTATCCTATTTCAAGGAAATAAAAAGACAATGACTAAAAGGTCATTGTCTTTTTATTCGAGTGCCATTTCAAGAGGGAGCGATTGAGTGCAGAATAGATTAGGGTAATCTAGTTGTAAGTTTAGTTCACTCTGAAGAGTATCAATGAATGTTTGGTACTTCTCAGGCGATTTTAAAATCTGTTCTAAGCGACTTTCGATCTCATCATCTGATAGTGGACGTAATGAATATTCTAATACTCTATGTTCATTTGAAGAGGCAAAGACGATTTCATACTCAATCATTGTTCGTTCAATCACATGAGATGTTTTAATAAATCCAAAATAATCTAAGCCTAAATCATGACGATGAATATCTTTGTTTTTAAATTCAATTTGTTGAACAAATTGATAAGGTTTAAAAATTGGTTTGGGTTCTAGCATCATTTTAGCTCCTTTATAACTATATCTGTTAACGATTACAGTAATAGTTTAACGTATTCTTTTTAATAAAAAGAGGGAAAAAAGACGAAAAAAACTTTATAATTGTTGACAGAATTCGAGTTAAATTGGTATGAATAAAAGTATAACTATTGGGAATGTTAAGAAAGAAAATTAAATATTGTTTTGAGAAAAAATTAAGTAAAGTTTATTTTATTAGTGAGAGAGGTTAAAGAATGACGAAAAGTGCAACAGGAAAACTAACATTAGTATCATTAATCTTGATGATCTTTACATCTGTTTTTGGATTTGCGAATATGCCACGTGGATTCTTTTTAATGGGATATGCGGCTATTCCTTGGTATATCATTGCAGCAATTACTTATTTTATTCCATTTGCCTTCATGATTGCAGAATTTGGAGCAGCGTTTAAAAATGAAAAGGGTGGAATCTACTCATGGATGGAGAAGTCGGTAGGACCACGCTACGCATTTATTGGGATTTTTATGTGGTATGCTTCTTATGTGATTTGGATGGTGAACGTTGCTTCAACCATTTGGATTCCATTATCAAACATGATTTTTGGACATGATACAACAAGTCAATGGGGTGTATTTGGACTTTCAAGTACACAAGTTCTAGGACTTTTAGGAGTGGCTTGGCTAATCCTTGTTTTTGTTTTAATTTCTCGCGGATTAGAAAGCATTAAAAAGGTAACATCAATTGGTGGCTCAGCCGTTGCTTTATTAAATATTGTACTATTAATCGGTGGAATCCTAATTTTAATTTTAAACAAAGGTCAATTAGCTCAACCAATAGCAGATGTTACGCATGCCTTTACAAAGTCACCAAACGGAAATTATCAAAGTGTTGTCGCTACGCTATCATTTTTAACATTTGCTATTTTTGCATTTGGTGGAACAGAAGTTGTTGGTGGATTAGTCGATCAAACGGAGAATCCCGTTAAAACATTTCCTAAAGGGCTGTTAATTGCAGCGGGAATTATTTCGTTAGGTTATATCATTGGAATTTTTATGATTGGTATCTTTACAAATTGGACTAGCGTTTTATCAGGTTCTGGTGTAAATACAGGGAATGTAGCATATATTATTATGCAAAATCTTGGTTATGAGTTAGGTCATGCTCTTGGTTTAAGTGAACAACTTTCACTTCAAATAGGTTCTTGGGTAGCTCGTTTTGTAGGATTGTCAATGTTCTTAGCATTAAGCGGAGCATTTATGACGTTATCATATAGTCCATTGAAACAATTAATTGAAGGAACACCAAAGAGAATTTGGCCAGAATCATTAACGAAAACCAAAAATGGATTACCTGTTAATGCAATGAAAGTTCAAGCGATTATTGCGATTATTTTAATTCTACTTGTTTCATTTGGGGGGGAGTCAGCCGCTAAATTCTTTGACAAATTAGTGTTAATGACGAATGTTGCGATGACCATTCCTTATTTATTTATTTCAATTGCATTCATTTCGTTTAAACGAAAAGATGAAATCAAAAAACCATTTGTAATTTATAAAAGTAAAACAGTAGCAATCGTTGTTGCTTATATTGTAACAGCCGTTGTTGGATTTGCGAATGTATTTTCAATTGTGGAACCATTAACTACAGGAGATTATGATAAAACGTTATGGATGATGGCGGGACCAGTATTCTTCAGTATTATTGCAATTGTTTTATATTCACTATATGAAAGAAAAGTAATAAAAAAATCGTAGAGAAATCTACGATTTTTTTTATTAGAAAAATAGTGCGGTTGGTACTAAAAATAAGTAAGGTGCAGTACAAATGGCAAGTAATAATGCCATTTTCTTTTTTGTTTTTGGTTCTAATGATAACTGTTTAAAACTAACACGGTAATTGAATTCATAAATACAGATTCCAGAAACTAAAACGGCAATCGAGCACCAAATGATGCTAAAAATTGAACTGAATGGATCATATGAAACTGGATAAAAGACATTATCGTACCACCAATTAGAGATGACACTGTTTTGGATAAAAAAATCACTTAAATAGATACTAAATAGAATGAGAGCACCAATGAAGTCGGATAAAAAACCAAATCCCCAAATCTTTAGGATAGTTTGTTTGTAAATCATCCAATAGTTTGATTTAACGAATAGAAAAAGTGAAAGAAGTAGGATGAGACTATCAATGAGGAAATTAGCTGGTAAAACAATCAGCCATGTCATAGGAATAAAGATCAGCATCCAAATGGGAAATATCAAATTATAAAGTCGGTTCTTCATTTTAGTAACTCCTATTCACCAGCTACCGCTAATGATTCAATCCAAAGGGTTGGAGAACCTACATTTGAAGGACCAAAGTCAAGGTCATTACCAACACCGACGATGTGATTGAGTACATCAAAGAAGTTACCAGCAATCGTCATTTCGTGAACTGGTTTTGTTACTTTTCCATCTTCAATTAAAAATCCACTAGCTGATAGTGAGAAATCTCCTGAAATTGCATTTAAACCTGCATGTAATCCTTGAACATCCGTCACATAAATTCCATTTGATACTTGTTGAAGGATTTCATCAAAGCTTGTTTGTTGTGGTTTAATATACATATTACTTGGTGAAATATTGACAGAACTTTTAAAACTAGCACGCGAAGCGTTTCCTGTTGGCTGAACATTAAATGTTTTAGCTGTTGTTAAGGAATGTAAGTAAGTATTAAGAATTCCTTTAGTGATAACTTCTTTTGCAAATGTTGCCACACCTTCACCATCGAATGATGAACTTCCCATTCCATTTTCTAAATGTGGATCATCAATAATCGTGATCAGTGGGTTAGCGATAGATGTTCCAACTTTATCTTTTAATCGGGATAAGTCTTTTAAAACAGCTTCTGCAGAAAAGATACCACTCATCGCTTCTAAAATAGAGCCTGCAACTAAATTTTTTAGAACAATCGGGTATGTTCCTGATTTTACTTTTGTTGCTCCAAGTTGTGAAAGAGCGGCAGAAACGATTTTTTTAGCCAGTGATTTTGGTTCGTAGTCATTAAAATCTGTACTAATGATGAAGTCTCCATCGTTTTTATTTTCTCCATTTTCAGAAACTAAAACACTAACATATGTATAAGCAAAGTTTTGACGTTCTGAGACATCTAATCCTTTTGTATTTTTAAGAGCAACTTCAGTTGTTCCATTTGAAAAGGCACAATAGTCTACGGATTTAACACGTGAATCTAAAGCAAAACATTCGTTTTCTACTTCTTTTAAGAAGTTAATTTTATCTAATGCACTGACTTCATTAAAAGATTCATTATAAAGATTTAAAGAAACATAGTTATCATTTCCAGCATATAATTCTTCATTTTCATCTTTTTCAATTAACAGGGCATTATCAATGACGCTAGATACGATGAATGGGATAGATGAATCATCACATTTTTCCGTATATGTATAGCCCATCTTACCTTCATAAACCCCACGAAACGATAAGCCTTGTGTTTTTGAAACAGAGTAAGAATCAACATTTTGTTCAAAAACTTTACATGAAAAGTTATCATTTTTAACTACATAAACTTCCATATCTGTTAAGCCTGCTTTTGATCCTGCTTCAAATAATAAATCTAAATTAATCATCTTTTATTCCCCCTTTGCTCCACCAACAGTAATTTCTTTTACACGAAGAGCAGGCTGACCAACATCAGTTGGAATTGAACCACTGGCAGCACCACACATTCCTTGAGCGCGTGCTAAGTTTTCACCGACCATATCAATTTGGTGTAAAATAGCTGGTCCATTACCAATGAGTGTTGCACCACGAACGGGTTCAGCAATTTTTCCATTACGAATAATATATCCTTCATTAACGGCAAAATTAAAGTCACCTGTTCCAGGATTAACTGAACCGCCCCCCATACTTTTAGCATAAAGACCATACTCCGTGTTAGCGATAATTTCATCGCGTGTGTTTGGACCTTCAGCAATAAATGTATTGGTCATACGTGAGGTTGGAGCAAAACGATAATTTTGACGACGTCCAGAACCAGTTGATGCCATCTTCATACGACGACCATTTAATTTATCAATCATGTAACTTTTTAAGATCCCATTTTCAATTAATACTTTACGTTGTGTTGGTGTTCCTTCATCATCAACATTTAAAGAACCCCAAGCATTTGGAATCGTTCCGTCATCGATGGCTGTCACAATTGGGTTTGCTACTTGTTCACCTAGTTTATTGGCAAAGACAGATAGCCCTTTTGCAACAGAACTTGCCTCTAAACCATGTCCGCAAGCTTCGTGGAAAATCACGCCTCCAAATCCATTATCGATAACAACTGGCATTTTTCCACTTGGACAAGGGCCTGCATTTAACATGGTTACCGCTTGACGAGCAGCATCATTAGCATAAAAATCAAGATCAAGATTTTCGATAAATTCAAAGCCTTGTAAAGCCCCAGGACCATGTGCGCCCGTTTGCATTTCTTTCCCATTTGAAGCAACGGCTCGAATGAAAAGGCGAGTATAGACACGAGTATCTTCCACTAATGTTCCTTCTGTGTTAGCAATTAAGACATGTTGTTTTTTTTCAGATAAAGCAACAGCGCTTTGACTAATTGATTCGTGATAGTGTTTAATCGTGTCACTCACTTGACGCATTTTTTCAACACGTCGTGAAGCAGGCATTTCACTTAAATCCGTTTGAATGATATGTTGGTTAATAATATTTTGTCGAACAAGATTTAATGGTTTCCTAATGACCTCACCTACAAGAGCTGATGCAATTTCACGAGCTGTTTTTAACAAGTTTTCACGTGATGAATCATTTGTATATCCGTACACTGAATTTGTTCTTTGGAATAATCGAATTCCAACTCCATAATCTTGTCCGCGATTGGCTTTATCTACTTTGCCGCCAACCATATCAATGGATTGGGATTCTGTTTGTTCAACATAGATTTCAGCAAAGTCTGCACCTAATGACATTGCTTCATCTAATACATCTTTAATTAATGCTTCATTTAGCATAGGTTGGATTCCCCCTTTTTTAAATTTGAGGTTATTATACCATATTATGTTTTAGTAAACAGAAGAGGATATAGATAAAAGGAAATATTTTCTAATCGATTAGTTGTTATAATTTAAGATGAATAGTAAAAAATAGTTATATCTATATAAGAAACAATTATTCTCGTTAATCATAGACGGATGATTGTTTATAGGATTAAGAGTAATTAAGGAGGTTTGAGTCTTTTAAATCTGGTCCAGTTAAGAGGGCTCATTAATCTGTTAGTATTTTATATAAAAAGGTGATTGAATGAAAAAAATAGTTAAAATCATGTATCTCTTATTAACTTTATGTCTTTTTTCAAAGGTTTCAGTTGAAGCACAGACATATCCCGAAGCTATTAGTTATATTAAGGTATCCGCATTTGAATCAGCCAACCAAAGTAATCGACTATCTGATGTTTTAATTGGAGTATTTACGCCAGATGGAGAACAGTTAGGTGTTTATCGAACTAATTCTGAAGGAGAAGTACTGATTGAAGTGACACCTGGTCTTATTGAGTTAAAAGTCTTACAATCAACAGAAGGTTATGAAGTATCCCAGCAGTATCAAGTGATGAGTATTGATGCTTCTAATATTGATTTATATGAAGTAGAGTTTCCTCATGAGCCCATTAATGTAGTTGATGCACGGAAGATGCCAACAACAGGCCTTTCTCCTATCTACTTTATGAGCAGTTTCGGTGTTAGTTTAACTTGCTTAGGCGTTCTTATTGTACGATACCTAAATCATGAAGAAGTCTAATAACATCATTTTATTTTTCTTAATTTTTAGTTTGCTCATAGTTACTCTCACTCCTTCTTATCATTTATTAAAGATGAATATTAATTAGCAGCATTTGCAACAGTGGCAACCTGCTCAAGGATTTATTTTGTTTCCAGATACCAATCTAATGACGGCTACTTTAAAGAAGGTAACTGATGTTGGATCCATTGTTGGGCGTGCTCAATTTTTAGAAGAGTCTTTGATTATAATTGAAGGCGTTGAGAAAGAACAACTTGAACAAGGGTTAGCTCACAATCCACTCTCATTACTTCCAGGTAGGAAAGGAAATTGTTTAATTTATGGGCATCGAGAACAATTTTTATGGTCCCTAAAAGATCTTAAAGTTGGAGAACCAATTATCATTGAAAGCGTTGAAGGAATTTTTTATTATGCGGTTGATGAAATTTCAATTAGACTTCCTAATGATCCTTATATTTTTGAATCGACGGAGGAGAGTGTATTAACCTTAGTGACTTGTTACCCATTTGTTTATTATGGTCTGAATAAAGAGCGCTACGTTGTGAAAGCAACATTGAATTAGAGTCTAACGATATCGTTAGATTTTTTTTATGGATAAAAATGTTGAAAAGGGTAAAGAAGTGAATATAGTTATAAAAATTAGAAAGATCTATGCTATACTAGAAAACGAGAGTTAATGATAATCATTATCATAGATAACGTTAAGCGGAGAAGAAATGGAGTTGAAATAGATATGATGATCAATAAAAGGCTCATCTCGATTTGTGATGAATCCAAAAAATATATGGGGTTAACTATTTTATGTAGTTGGATTGGGATTATTTGTAATATCATTATTGTTTTATTAATTGGTCAATTAATAAATGTGATGGTAGCGGGACAAACATTAAATTTGACTAGTGGATCACTATGGACAGCAATGTCGGATTATATGTTAACGAAGCATGTCTCATTAACGATGGGGATTATTATTATTGTAATTGCCCTAATTGTTAAATTAGTGAGTCACCATTTATATGGGACATTTTCATATAAGTCATCTGCGAATGCACGTGCGACATTACGTCGTTTAGTATATGAGAAATTGTTACGTTTAGGGATGGATTATCAGAAATCTGAAAAGACATCAGGAGTTGTTCAACTTTCAATTGAAGGAGTAGAGCAGTTAGAAATTTACTTTGGTAAATATATCCCTCAATTTTTCTATTCACTTTTAGCACCTTTAACACTATTTGTTGTTATTTCGTTTATTTCATGGCAAGCGGCGTTAGTCTTTATGTTATGTGTCCCACTAATTCCCGTATCGATTATTGCCATTATGAAAGTAGCAAAACGTATTTTAAAAGAGTATTGGAATAACTACGCTAATTTAGGAGATACATTCTTAGAAAATTTACAAGGTTTAACAACGTTAAAAGTTTATGGTCAGGATGATCAAAAACATATTGAAATGAATGAAGAGGCCGAAGCTTTCCGTCGTATTACGATGAAAGTTTTAAGTATGCAATTAAATTCAATTAATATTATGGATTTAATTGCATTTGGTGGATCAGCACTTGGAACAATTGTTGCTCTTTATCAATTTAAAAATGGAAATCTTCAAGTTGGAGATTTAATTGTGATTATCTTATTATCATCAGAATTCTTTATCCCACTTCGTTTATTAGGTTCATATTTCCATATTGCGATGAATGGGATGGCGGCTTCAGATCGTATTTTTGCTTTATTGGATACAGAAGAAGAAGTGGTTAAGTCTCCAAAAGTGATTCCGGCTAGCGATCAGTTAAATATTAAAGTTGAAAATGTAAACTTTAGTTATGATGGCCAACGTCAAGTCTTAAAAGATATTTCATTGGACTTAACACCGGGTGGTTTAACTGCTATTGTTGGAGAGAGTGGAAGTGGTAAGAGTACAATGGCCGCTTTATTATTGGCGCAAAAGAAAGTGAATCATGGGCAGATTACTTTAAATGGAGTTCGCTTATCTGACATTGCACCTGAGGAGTTATATCGTCACGTTTCATTAGTATCAGCTCATAGTCACATCTTCAAAGGAACACTTCGTGATAATTTATTAATGGCCAACCCAGCTGCAACAATGGAAGAGATTGAACAGGCATTAAAAACAGCGCGTTTATATGAATTTGTAACTAGTTTACCAAATGGATTAGAAACAGAAGTAGCTGAAAACGGAAGCTCCTTATCAGGTGGACAAAAGCAACGTTTAGCGTTAGCACGTGTTATTTTAGCGAATCGTCAAGCGATTATCTTTGATGAAGCGACATCAAATATTGATGTTGAAAGTGAAGAAGCAATTTGGGATGCAATTTATGATTTATCTGAAACAAAAACAATCATGGTTATTTCGCATCGTTTATCAAGCGTGAAACGTGCGAAAATGATTCATGTCTTTAAATTAGGAGAATTAGTTGAGTCAGGTACACACGAAGCTCTAATGAGTCAAGATGGAGTATATGCACACATGGTATCTGAACAACAACAATTAGAGAGCATTAGAGAGGTGAGATAATGCAACGTCAATCTGGATTTAGTATTATGAAGCGATTAATCTTAGAATTGAAACCATTAATTTTCGTGATGTTAATCACGATTACGATGGGAGTTCTAGGATTCTTAGCAGCAATTGCCATTGCTAGTTTTGCTGCTGTTGCGCTTGGAACAATTGTAGAAGGACCAACCATCGTTACGTTCCAAGCAGCCATTATTATTATGGTGGTTTGTGCCGTGAGCCGTGGGCTATTACGTTATGCTGAACAATTATCAGGACATTACATAGCCTTTAAAATTTTATATCTGTTACGAGATAAAATCTTTACGAAACTTCGTACGTTAGCACCAGCGAAATTGGAAGGAAAAGATAAAGGGAATTTAATTTCATTAATTACTTCAGATATTGAATTATTAGAAGTATTCTACGCACATACGATCGCACCGATCGCAATTGCTTTATTAACAAATAGTATTATTGCAATCATTTTATATTTCATTCATCCTGCTTACGGATTTGTTGCTGCTGCATATTTTATTTTAGTTGGAGTTATCGTACCTTACGTATCATCAATACTTGTGAAGACGGCAGGGGTCAACTATCGTCAAGCATTTGCAAGCAGTAATCAATATATTTTAGATTCATTACGTGGCTTAAAAGAAATCTTATTATTTAATCAAGGACAAGAGCGTTTAGCTGCCTTAAATGAGCAATCAAATCAGTTAAATAAAAGTGTTCGAAAAATTAAAGATCATGAAGGATTTGTAACTGGATTAACAGGGGTTATCATTACTTCAGCGATGTTAGTTTTCGTTGGAATGGGGTTCTATTTCTATACAACGGGACAATTAAGCTTAACATTAGTTTTAGTGGCATTAGTTATTATTGCTTCATCATTTGGACCGGTTGTCGCATTAAGTAACTTATCAAATACGTTAGCTCATACGTTTGCATGTGCACAGCGATTATTTGATTTATTAGATGAAGAGCCACAAGTCACTGAAGTTGAAGGAATGGCAACAGTTGAAATGAATGAGTTAGCCTTTGATCAAGTGACGTTTACTTATCCAAATGGAAAAACTCCGATTTTTAATGAAGCTTCTGTTTCGATTAAAAAAGGAGATAAGCTAGCGTTAATTGGGCCAAGTGGAATTGGGAAAAGTACGTTCATTAAATTATTAATGCGTTATTTTGATGTTGAAAAAGGATGCGTTGAAATCGATGGCACAAATATTTCAGAGATTCCAACAGCTTCACTTCGCACAAAACAAACATTGGTTAGTCAAGAAACTTATTTATTCAATGATACGATTGCAAACAATATTAAAATTGGAAAAGCCGATGCGACATTAGAAGAAGTCATTGAAGCAGCGAAAAAAGCATCCATTCATGAATTTATTGAAACTTTACCAAATGGATATGAAACAAAAGTTGGAGAGCTTGGAGGAATGGTGTCTTCAGGCGAAAAGCAACGTTTAGGATTAGCACGTGCCTTTTTACATGATGGTGATGTTTTAATCTTAGATGAGCCAACAAGTAATTTAGATGCACTAAATGAAGGATCAATTCTAAAATCGATCAAAGATTATAATAAGGATAAAACGATTGTTATGATTTCACATCGTAAATCGACAACAGCGATTTGTGATCAAGTCTATAAGTTAGAAAATCAAACATTAATTTTACAAAAATAAATAGTAAGGATTAGGCTCTCCTAGTCCTCTATTTTTAGACAATTAATGATAATGATTATCGTTGATAGGAGTGGATAAGATGGCTAAGGGAAGAGTAGAACGTGAAAAACGCGTGATTAAATTAATGATTGAATTATATTGTCATAAAAAACATCAACATAAATCACATGGATTATGTGATGAGTGTCAAGAATTATTAACTTATGCTCATAAACGTTTAAGTTTTTGTAAGTTTGGAGATGAAAAGACAACTTGTCAGAAATGTCCAATTCATTGTTATAAAAAAGACATGAAACAAAAAGTAAAAGATGTGATGCGATTTTCTGGACCACGTGTCTTAATCTATTCACCTATTGAATTTTTCCGTCACATGTTTTATTAAGAAAGGGAGCGAGCTAAGATGAAAAAAATAACAAAAGCATTATTAGTATTATGTGGTTTAATTTGTGTGGGATTGGGGTTATTAGGGGTTATTTTACCGATATTACCAACTACACCATTCTTATTATTAGCATCCGTTTGTTTTGTCAAAGGATCAGATCGATTTGATTGTTGGTTTAAATCAACAAATTTATATAAGAAGCACTTAGAAAGCTTTGTTCAAAATCGACAAATGACACTAAAACAAAAATGGACCATCTTATTAACTGCCGATATCATGCTTTGTTTCCCTTTCTTTCTTGTTGATAATTTACATATGCGAATTTTCTTAATTGTGTTAGTGATCGCGAAGTTTTATTATTTTATGTTTAGAATTGAAACGATTCCCGCTGGTTCTAAAAAAGAAAAAAGTTTAAGCTAAGGAGAGATTAAAATGTTATCACATGGATGTTTTTTTGCTGCGTTATTAGTTTACTATATTCCAAAAGCTTTTGGTAAAAAGACGAGGTTTATTATTAATTTACATATGGTGTTAGGAAGTTTATCTGTCCTTGGAATGCTATATGAAACAGCAATGAAGTTTGGGACAGATAGTTTTCTTAAATATGTTGGTTTTTCGTGCGTAATGTTAGCGATTGCCGGAACGGGTTATTTAATCATTATTTTATAGGAAAGGATTTTAGCGGCGGAGATAGAGTAGAAAACTAGTTAATACAATTTTTTATTATAGGAATATTAAAATGTAAGTCATCATTTAAAAAAGCTATCTTTAGTTAGGCACTTGCTTAACTAAAGATAGCCTTTTTATATTTAAGAGGTAAAGAATAAAGGATTAAATGATAGAGAATGAATAGGGTGAGATGTTAAATTTTAAATAATCATTTGAGTTAGAAAATGTAAGTTTTTTTATTGTAAAACTAGAAAGAATGAGATGGATGTGAGGGGGATGGAAAAAAAAAACACTTTAAATTATGATAAGAATTTGTATGATAGAAGTGAAAGAGTAAAAAATTTAAAGGTGGCCTAAACAGAATTAGGCGGTTAAGAAGGAGTGTTATATGGAAGTAGTAAATGCGGAAACATTACGTCATATCGAATTATTTTCGAGTATTAAACAGGAAAGTATGGATGAATTATTAGAGTGTATGAGAGTTGCTAAGTATAAAAAAGGGTGCTATATCTTTAGAGATAAAGAGTTAATCGATCAAGTTTTCATTGTCTTAAGTGGCAAGGTATCGATTTATAAACTGAGTGAAGTTGGAGAAAAACGAGTCATTTTTATCTTAGATAAAGGACATTTGCTCAATGATAATCTAGGGAATCAACTTCCATGCGCAATTGACTGTGAATGTTTTGAAGCTTCTACTATCCTTATTTGTTCAAAAGAGAAATTTATTAAAATCATGGAGAATGACTTTGCTTTAACTCAAGCTGTTATAAATCAATATTGTTCGAAGTTAAGACGAACATATCGGCAATTAAAAAATGCTCCAACTAATATAGCGATGGAACGAAAGTTAGCCGCAAAGTTATATCGTTTATGTCGAGATTATGGAGTGCAAATTGATGAGGGTTATTTAATTGACTTACCTTTAACGGTTTCTTATTTATCTCAATTATTAGGAGCACAGCGTGAAACTGTTTCAAGGGCTTTAAAAAAATTAATCGCCGCTAATTTAGTTGAATATGAAAATAAAAAAATTAAAGTTATCTCCATTGAAGCTTTAGGTGCATACCATAAAAATATATAAATGTACACTAATATGCACAACTTGTGATGAAAATCGCTCATTGTGTGATTTTTATCACGGAAAAAAATTGTGAAATAGAGTACAATGACCTCGTTACAGTAAAGAACTTAAGAAGCGAGGTCTTTTATTATGGGGTTAATTATGGCAAGGGCTAATTTCAATGAAGTTTTAGAAGAATTAGCAAAAAAGTATGTAATTTATGCACCAAAGAAGTATGAAGGAGAAGGAACTTTCTCAGATACGCACCGTGTTCGTTACGGGGAAATCAAATGTATTGAGGAAATTGAATTTAATGAAAAATCAAGTTTTTCGTACAAAGAGGTATTATTACCAATTACACAAACATTATTCTTCTTTACAGAAACAGAAGTCAAAGAAGCGTCAATGAATGAACAAAATCTTTTAATCTTCTTACGTAGTTGTGATTTACATGCAGTTCGTCGTCTAGATGAGATTTATTTACGCAATGGTTTTGAAGATATTTATTACAAAAAATTCCGTGAGAAAGCAAAATTTGTTGTCATGGGATGTGAAAAAAGCTTTAATAACTGTTTTTGTGTCGATATGGGAACGAATACGTGTGATCATTATGAGGCGTATATTCATTTAGCAGAAGATCAAGTGGCATTTGATATTAAATGCGAAGAACTATTATCAGATGCAAAACTTAAAGCGATGGAGACGACTGAAGTCACACCAAAATTCGTGACAGAAAATCCAGTTCATGTTGAGATTCCTGAAAAATTAGATTTACGAATTATCTATTCTGACATGTGGGAAGAGTATAGTGAGCGTTGTATTGCTTGTGGACGTTGTAATTTTGTGTGTCCAACGTGTACATGCTTTACGATGCAAGACATTTTCTATCAAGACAATCATAAATGTGGAGAGCGACGCCGTGTATGGGCATCATGTCAAGTAAATGGATATACAGATATGGCTGGTGGACATAAGTTCCGTGAAAATAAAGGACAACGTATGCGATTTAAAGTGATGCATAAAATTTACGACTTCAAAAAACGTAATGGATATCATATGTGTGTTGGTTGTGGTCGTTGTGATGATGTTTGTCCAGAATATATTTCGTTCTCTAACTGTATTAACAAACTAGGGAAAGCAATGGATGAGGTGGAATAATGACAGTAAATGAGTATATCCCGTTTTTATCAGAAATCAAAGATGTAATTCAGCATACTGAAATCGAGTTTACATTCCGTATGGCTTATCAAGGTGAGGTTAAACCTGGTCAATTTTTTGAAGTTTCACTTCCAAAATACGGTGAAGCGCCAATTTCAGTAAGTGGCATTGGTGAAGACTATGTTGATTTAACAATACGTAAAGTTGGAAAAGTAACAAATGAAATCTTTAATCACTATAAAGGACAACATTTATTCTTACGAGGACCATATGGAAATGGTTTTGATGTGGCGAACTATGAAGGAAAAGAATTAATTGTCGTAGCTGGAGGAACGGGATTATCTCCAGTTCGTGGTGTAGTTGATTATTTCGCAACAGATGCTAGTCGATCAAATGGATTTACATTAATCACAGGATTCAAATCACCAGAAGATGTATTATTCAAAGCTGATTTAGCTAAATGGCGCGAAACATCAGAAGTCATTCTAACGGTTGATAAAGCAGAAGAAGGTTATGAAGGACATGTTGGATTAGTTACAAAATTTATTCCAGACTTACCGATTAAAAACTTAGATGATGTTCAGGTCATTGTCGTTGGACCTCCAATGATGATGCATTTTACTGTCCAAGAGTTCTTAAAACGTGGAATTGCTGAACAAAATATTTGGATTTCGCAAGAACGTAAAATGTGCTGTGGAATTGGAAAATGTGGTCACTGTAAAATTGATGACACTTACATTTGCCTAGAAGGTCCAGTATTTAATTACACTAAAGGGAAAGATTTAATTGACTAAGGAGGGTGTCAGCATGGATGTGAATACTAAGCTTTTAAAGAAAAATGCGTTTCGTGTAACGAAGCATCGTGGGATTACAGCTTCTCGTGTTAGGGTTCCAGGTGGAGCGCTTCAAGCTGAATATTTATTAAAAATTTATGAAATTGCTAATACGTATGGAAATGGTGCTGTTCACCTTACCACACGTCAAGGATTTGAAATCCCTGGTATTAAATTTGAAGACATTCCGAAAGTCAATGAATTATTACAGCCAATCATCGAAGGGCTAGATATTAATCAAGAGATTCCTGGAAAAGGATATACAGCAGCTGGAACACGAAATGTATCAGCTTGTATTGGTAATAATGTGTGTCCTTTTGCAAACTATAATACGACAAACTTTGCAAAACGTATTGAAAAAGCAGTTTTTCCTAATGATTTACACTTTAAAATTGCTTTAACAGGATGCCCTAATGACTGTATTAAAGCACGTATGCATGACTTTGGAATTATTGGGATGACTAAGCCTCAGTATGACAAAGATCGTTGTGTTTCGTGTGGGGCTTGTGTTCGTGCTTGTAAGAAAAAAGCAACAGGTGCTTTATCATTTGTGAACTATAAAGTTGAACGTGATCATTCAAAATGTATCGGATGTGGAGAATGTGTGATTAACTGCCCAACAGCAGCATGGACGCGTAGCAAAGAAAAGTACTATCGTTTAGCTATTATGGGACGTACAGGTAAGAAAAATCCACGTTTAGCAGAAGACTTTATTGTTTGGGTAGATGAGGATAGCATCGTTAAAATTATCCAAAATACATATAAGTATGTAACAGAGTATATCGCAAAAGATGCACCTGGTGGAAAAGAACACATTGGTTATATCGTGGATCGTACAGGATTCATGGAGTTTAAAAAATGGGTGCTTGAAGATGTTAACTTAGGTGAAGATGCGATTGTTAAGCATAATATTTACTGGAGTGGGATTCGCTACGTTCAAAATTAATTTAAATTAGTTAATTTAGGAAGCACTTTAGATTCATCAAGTTTATGCGCTACTATTGAAAGGAGATACTTATGAAAAAAGTACAGTCGACATGTAATTATTGTTCATTAGCTTGTAATATCGATTACATGGTAGAAGAGAACAAAATTGTAAAAGTCATTCCGACAAAAGGCTATCCAGTTAATAATGGATTCTCATGTATTAAAGGATTAAATTTAGATAAACAGCACTCAGTTTATAAAGCAAATCCATTACCACGTATTAAAAAAGAAGATGGAACATTTGAACATGTTTCATGGAATGAAGCTTTTACTTACACTGCCAATAAATTAAAAGAAATCCATGAACAATATGGTCCAGAAAGTATTGCCGGAATCAGTACCGGACAATTAACGCTAGAAGAAATGGCGTTATACGGACATGTCATGCGTAACTTCTTAAAAGCTAACGTAGATGGAAATACACGCTTATGTATGGCGACGAGTGTTGTAGCACATAAACAAAGTTTTGGATTTGACGCACCACCATATACATTAAATGATTTAGAATTATCAGATACAATCATTTTAATCGGAGCAAATCCAGTCGTTGCTCATCCAATTCTTTGGGGACGTATTAAAGCGAACAAAATTGAAGGTAAAAAAGTGATTGTTATTGATCCACGTTATACAGAAACAGCAAAACGTGCCGATCATTTCTATCGCTTAAAAGCAAAGTCTGATTTAACATTAATGTATACATTAGCTAACGTATTAATCGAAAAAAATTGGATTGATGCAGCATACATTGAAAACCATACAGAAAAGTTTGAAGAATTCAAAACATTTGTTAAAGACTTTACATTAGATAAAGTTGAAGAGAAAACAAACTTAACAGCTGAACAAGTATTAGAATTAGCAACAATGATTCATGAAGGGAAAGCAGTTTCACTTTGGTGGACAATGGGAATTAACCAAGGATATGAAGCGGTGCGTAATGCGCAAGCCATTATCAATATTGCTTTAATGACAGGAAATATGGGACGTCCTGGTACGGGAGCCAACTCAATTACTGGTCAAAGTAATGCCATGGGATCACGTTTATTCAGTAATACAGCTGGTTTATATGGTGGGGGAGATTATGATAATCCAGTTCGTCGTCAAGCAGTAGCAGAAGCATTAGGAATCGATGAATCATGGTTACCATCTAAACCAACGTTACCATACAATGCGATTATCGAAAAAATTAATGCTGGAGAAATTAAAGCATTATGGGTTCTTTGTACAAATCCACGTCACTCATGGATTAATAATGAAACATTTAAAGAAGCAATGGATAAATTAGATTTATTCATCGTTCAAGATATTTATGATGATACAGATAGCTCACAAGATTGTAGTATCTTCTTCCCAGTTGTTCCTGGAACGAAAAAAGAAGGAACATTAATCAATACGGAACGTCGTTTATCTGCTGTACGCCCGGCTTTATTAATGGAAGAAAATGAAATGACTGATTTCAATGTTATTTTAAATGTTGGTAAAGCCCTTGGAATGGGGGACTTACTTGATGGATGGAAAACACCTCAAGAAGTCTTTGAAAAAATGAAAAAATGTTCAAAAGGAATGCCATGTGATATTACAGGTGTTGATTATAATGCTTTAGTGGATTCAAAAGGAATTCAATGGCCATTTAAAGAAGGGGACACTTTAACGGAAAATGAGCGCCGTTTATTTGAAGATGGACAATTCTATACACCAAGTAAAAAAGCTCAATTTATGTTTGAAGCTGTTACAGACAATCCATTACAATTAACTGAAGAATTCCCATATGTTTTCAATACAGGACGTGGAACAGTCGGTCAATGGCATACACAAACACGTACACGTGAAATTGCTTTTGTAAATGATGCAGTTTCACACGTTGCATATGTTCACATCAATGAAGAGTTAGCGAAAGATTTAGGAATTAAGCATCAAGAAATGATTGAAATTACATCAATTAATGGTGTGACACGTCGTTTCATGGCGATGGTTTCAGATACAGTGGCTTACAACGAATTATTTGCTCCAATTCACTATATTGAGACAAATGCGTTAACACCATCTGTTTATGATCCATATTCAAAAGAACCTTCATATAAGAGTACACCAGTACAAATTAATAAAGTGAAAGGGGCTTAATATGAAACGTATTAAGATTGATAGAAGTAAATGTATTAGTTGTTTAACTTGTGTCACAGCTTGTGTCGTGTCTCACGAAAGCTGTGATTCAAGAAACCGTGTAGTTGTTGATAGCGAAGGAAAAAATTCACCAATTTTCTGTCGTCATTGTGATTTACCTGAATGTGTTTATACATGTATGACAGGTGCAATGTCTAAAGATAAAGAAACTGGTTATGTTCAATATGATGGAACACGTTGTGCAAGTTGCTATATGTGTATCATGGCATGTCCTTATGGGGTTTTAAAAGCAGATCGCTTAAAACAAAAATATATTATGAAATGTGATATGTGTACATCACATGATGCAAAAACTCCACAATGTGTGGCGAACTGCCCAATGGAAGCTATTACACTTGAGGAGGTAAAGTAAGATGAATTATGTAGTTGTAGGTGCCTCAGCAGCAGGAATCAATGGAGTTAAATATATTCGTCAACTAGAACCGGATGCAAATATTACCTTAATTTCAAAGGATGAGCATATTTATTCACGTTGTATTTTACATCATTACTTAGAAGGAATTCGCGATATTAAAGCGTTAGAATTCGTAGAAGATGGATTTATTGAAAAAAATAATATTAACTGGATTAAAGGGGTTGCGGTTGAAAAAATCGAACCAAAACAAAAAGAATTAATTTTATCTGATGGACGTACGGTGTCATATGACAAAGTCTTATTAGCAACAGGTGCATCAACCTTCTTCCCACCAGTTAAAAACTTAAATGATGCAAAAAATGTCTTTGGATTAAGAAACTTAGATGATGCGATTGAAATTAAAGAAAAAGCTCAATATGCAAAAAACATCGTCGTGATGGGAGCAGGACTTGTTGGAATTGATGCTTTAACGGGATTATTACATTATGGAAAGAATTTAACATTAGTTGAGTTCAAAGGACATATGTTATCAATTCAGTTAGATAAACGTGCAGCTAAAACATATCAAGATGCGTTTACAAATGAGGGAGTAACGCAATATTATGATACAGCCGTTCAAGAAGTGATCATGGATGAAACAGGGGCTGTCAAAGCATTAGCTTTATCGAATGGATTAATTATTGACTGTGATTTCTTAATCGTCGCAACAGGTGTTCGTTCAAATGTTGCTTTCTTACAAGATAGTGGCATTGAATGCGATCGTTTCGGATTAATCTTTGATGAGTATGGACGCACAAGTGATGAATCTGTTTACGGTGCAGGAGATATTTCAGGACGTAATCCAATTTGGCCAGCTGCTGTAAAAGAAGCCATTATCGCAGCAACAAATATGTGTGGACATAAACGTGAATTAACTGATTTCTTTGCAAGTAAATCAACCATGAATTTCTTACATATTCCAACCATGTCACTTGGAACACCAGAACCAGCTGATGAAACTTATAAAGTTGACATTGAAGAAGACGGGCAAGGAAACTATAAAAAAATTATTCATAAAGACGGTGTCATTTATGGAGCTCTTATTCAAGGAGACTTATCATATAGTGGTGTATTAACGCAGTTAATTAGAGAAAAGATTAATATTGATAAGGTTGAAAAATCAATCTTTAAAATCGATTATTCGGATTTCTTCCACTTAACAGATAACTGCCAATTTACATACAATGATTAATTGACACGAGGAGAGAATTTTACTGATGAAAACTTTATTACAAAAGATTGCTAACTTACCGGTTGGAGCAATTGCAACGATGGTAGGGTTAGCAACCCTTTCTAATATGTATGCCTCATTAGGATATTCAGGGATTAAACATATTACGATGTTTGTAGGAATTTTAGTATGGGCAGCAGCGTTCTTAAAACTAACTGTTCATTTCCAAACATTTAAAAAAGAATATGCAAATGTTGTTCCAGCAAGTTTATATGCGACATTTACGATGTTAACGATGATTTTAGGGAGCTATATCTTTACTTATTCTCCTGCTATCGGTAAAGGAATCTGGTTAACAGGTGTTGTATTACATTTCATTCATATTTTAATTTTCACGTATCGAAATGTGATCAAAGGTGTAAATAAAGACACATTTGTTCCAACATGGTTTGTCACTTATAATGGATTCTTAGTTTCTGCGGTAGTCGGAACAGGGATGAATATGCCAGGCTTATTAAAAATTATTGCTATTTATGGAATCATTGTTTTCCTAATGATTATTCCATTCATGATCGTTCGCATGATTCGTCGTCCATTACCAGCACCATTAACTCAAACAGCAGCAATTTTATTAGCGCCAAGTAGCTTATGTTTAGTTGCTTACTTAAATGCCTTTGCTACTCCAAATGCAATCGTGGTTTATGGATTATATGCAGCTATATTTGCGACATTAATCTTCATACTAATTAATATTCCTAAATTCTTTAAGTTTGAATTCCATCCTGGTTTTGCAGCGTTAACATTCCCATTAGCGATTGGTGTCGTTGCATCAACCAAAATGGCTGGATATTTAACAGCACAAGGATTTGAAGTATTCGGATTATTTGTGAAAGAAGTTTCAGGAATCCAGTTATACGCGACAACGATTATTATTGGATTTGTTGCTTATAACTTTGTTCGACTATTAGTTCGTTCATATCAAAAACAAAACTAAATAACCCAAAGTAACCGAGCAAAAATACCTAAGGAGTGTCTCTACGGTATTGAGCCTAAGTCTTTAGATGACTTACAGGGTTGAGCGAGAAATCAATCAGCCTTCCACATTTGAAAAGGTGAAGTTAATTTAAAATTGTTAAGTCAATTTGCCTTTTTATCATGCGCAAATTGACTTTTTTAAATTAACGATTGGAGGATAATATGAAAAAAATTAAAACAATTGATGCGGTAGGTCATGTTTTATGTCATGATATTACGCAAATTATTAAAGATGTTAAAGATGGACCGGTTTTTAAAAAAGGTCATGTTGTTCGTGAAGAAGATATTGAAGTCTTGTTATCTGTAGGGAAAGACCATCTGTATATTTATGAAGCGGATGAATCGATGCTTCATGAAAATGATGCGGCAGATATTTTATATAACGTTTGTAAAAATGACTACATGAAACCAACAGAAGTTAAAGAAGGAAAAATTGAAGTCATTGCGACAGAAGGTGGACTTTTAAAAGTTGATATCGATCGCTTACAACAGATTAACGAAATCGGTGAAATCATTATTGCCACACGTCATAATAACACCGTGATTAAGGCAAATGACAAATTAGCGGGAACGCGAATTATTCCCCTCATGATTCACAAGGATAAGTTAGAACAGGTAAAAGCGATTCATAATGAACAGCCACTTCTTGAAATTAAGCCATTCCATCATTTCAAAGTCGGAGTCATTACAACAGGAAATGAAGTTTATTATGGACGTATTAAAGATACGTTTACACCTGTGATTAAAAATAAATTAGCGAAATATAATTTAGAGATTAATCATCATATCATTGTGAATGATGATATTGAAAAAATTCAAGCTGCCATTTCAGAATGTCGTGACTTAGGAATGGAGCTTATCATTTGTACAGGTGGAATGAGTGTGGACCCTGATGATTTAACACCAGGAGCAATTAAAGCATCAGGAGCAGAAATTTTAACATATGGTGCACCTGTATTACCGGGAGCAATGTTCTTACTTGGATATTTTGAAGATGGAACACCAATCGTTGGATTACCAGGTTGTGTCATGTATGCGAAGGCGACAAGTTTTGATTTAATGTTCCCTCGTATTTTAGCAAAAGATACGATTACAAAGAAAGAAATCGCAGCATTAGGACATGGTGGACTTTGCTTAAAATGTCCAGTTTGTACGTTCCCACACTGTGAATTTGGAAAGGGTAGCTAAAATGGAACGAATTACATTAGAACAAGCGATTGAATTATTAGTTCAGCAGACTAAAAAACAAACGAAAACAAATACTGTATCTGTATTCGAGGCGTTAAACCAAGTATTAGCTCATGATGTATATGCCCCTATTAATGTGCCATCTTTTAATCGTTCAGCAATGGATGGATATGCGGTAAAAGCTTCAGAAACTGCAGGTGCAAGTCATGAAACGCCTATTAAGTTGCAAGTCATCAAGCAACTCATGGCAGGAGATTATGCTCAGTTAAAAGCAGAATCGAATCAAGCGGTTCGTGTCATGACCGGTTCTTATATTCCAGATGGTTTTGATGCAGTCATTCGTCAAGAGGATACAAATTACGGAGATGAAGTCGTTGAGCTTTACGCGAGTGTGAAGCCATTTATGAATTATAGTGCGATTGGAGAAGATATTAAACAAGGTCAGTTAATGCTTCAAGCAGGAACCGTTTTAACGCCGATTCATCTAGGCATTTTAGCTAGTTTAGGAATGGAGAAAGTGGAGGTATTAGCCCCAATTAAGGTCGGATTGATTAGTAGTGGCAGTGAATTAGCCGAGGCACCTGAGGCGTTAAAACCGGGACAAATTTATGATAGTAATCGATTTGTCTTAACGTCACGTTTAAAGGAGTTAAATGTTGAAGTTGTTTTCTCTAAAAAAATTAGTGACGATCCAACTGCCGTTGCAAGCTTTATTAAAGAACAAATGAAAAACGTTGATTTAGTGATTACAACAGGTGGCGTTTCAGTGGGTAAAAAAGATATTATGCATGAAGTGATTTCACAGCTGGAGGCCAATCGTTTATTTTGGCGAATTAATATGCGTCCAGGAACGCCAGTTCTTGCAAGTCTTTATCAAGATAAATTAATTTTAGGGCTATCAGGAAATCCATTTGCCGCTCTTACAACTTTTGAATTATTATTCCGTCCAATCCTTTCACAAGCTATGCATACGAATACGTATACTTGTGTGAGAAAACAGGCACGATTTAAAGGGACATTTAATAAAGGAAGCAAACAACGTCGCTTTATTCGAGCTTATTATGAGGATGGCGTTGTTAGTATTCCAACAGGAGAACATGCTTCATCGGTTTTATCGAGCATGTTAGGATGTAATTGTTTCATTGATATTGAAGCTGGAAATGCTGGATTAGCAGAAAATGAAACGGTTGAAGTCGTTTTACTTTAAATAAATGGAGGTCATAGGATGAGCGATAAATTAACACATTTTAACGAAGAAGGGCATGCCATTATGGTCGATGTCACAGATAAAGTGGCGACACAACGAGAAGCCGTTGCGAAAGGAAAAATTGTTGTGAGTCAGGAGATTATCGATCGCATTAAAAATAATGAGATTGAAAAAGGAGACGTTCTTGGAATTGCTCGAATTGCTGGGATCATGGCTGTTAAGAAAACATCTGAACTCATTCCTTTATGTCATCCATTATTTATTAGTAAATGTGCCATCGATTTTGAAATTAATGAAGCAGAAAGTTATATTGAAGCGAGCTGTACGGTGAAAGTGGATCAAAAAACAGGCGTTGAGATGGAAGCTTTAACCGGGGTTAATATCGCTTTATTAACGATTTATGATATGTGTAAAGCCATTGATAAAAAAATGGAGTTAACAGATATTCGTTTATGTTATAAATCAGGTGGTAAAAGTGGTGTCTTCGTCAATGAAGAAAGATCATAAATGGTTACGCCTTAACTATGTTTTCACGTTGACTTTTACAGTTCTACCGTTTTTAGCATTTATTACAAGAGGACGTCTTATTGAATTTAATGCGTTGGATTGGCATGTGATTAGTTCGAGTCTATGGGTGAGCATGAAATGTAGTCTGATTGCGATGCTCATTGTCATCCTTCTTGGACTTCCAACGGGTTATTATATCGCTAGACATTCCTTTAAATATAAAATTTTTTTTGATACTTTGTTTAATCTGCCGATGGTTTTACCTCCCGCCGTCATCGGATTATTACTGCTTTTGACCTATGGAAGTCATGGGTTTATCGGACGCTATCTGTTAGCGATGGGGATCAAAACAAGTTTCTCTTCATTCGCTGTTATTTTGACATTTATCTTTGTATCATTACCTGTTTTTATTAAAGGGGTTAGTGTCGCCTTTTCGGAGGTGGATGAGCAGTTAGAAACGACCGCACGCATTCTTGGAGATTCCCCGCTTCAAGTGTTTAAACGCATCACATTTCCTCTTGCTAAAAAAGGACTCATTGTTTCGTTATTGATGTCTTGGACACGAGGTCTATCTGAGTTTGGAGCAACGATTATGTTTGCTGGAAATTTAAAAGGAGTGACGCAAACTTTACCACTTGCCATTTATTCAGCGATGGAATCAAATATGAATAATGCATTATTCATTTCATTTTTCATGTTTATCCTTGCCTTACTCGTTTTAGTGAGCACGCATCTTTTAAGTGAGGAGCGTGATACTTAATGTTTCATATTTCTATTAATCATTTGATTCATGACACTTTAACAATAGAGGCGGAATTTGAATTAAAAGCGGGAGAAATTACAACACTTATTGGAAAAAGCGGATCAGGAAAATCTAGTCTTTTAAATTTAATCACAGGTGTTATTCATGGAAAAAATGTTCAAATAAAAAGTGATACGGTGACGTATCAGGATATTCAGACAGGGACGTTTATCCCGGTTCATGAGCGAAAGTTTGGGTATATTCAACAAAAGGCTCAGCTGTTTTCCCATTTAAGTGTTTGGGAAAATCTGACGTATAGTCGAGTGCCCCTCGATGAGAAAAAACTTGAAGACTATCTCGATATCTTTGAGTTACGTCCACATCTTAATAAGCGAGTTCGTGAACTTTCCGGTGGAGAAGCTCAACGTGTTTCAATCGTTCGAACATTGATGAGTGAACCAGAGTTGTTACTCATTGATGAAGGATTTAGCGCGCTCGATCCAAATTTGAGATTAAAACTAAGAGATTATTTACAGACATTAAAAAAAGAATTAAATATTCCGATCTTATTTGTGACTCATGATTTACATGAAGCTTATCAATTAAGTGATCACGTGTTATTTATTGAGAATGGAAAACTAATTGAACAAGGGACGAAGAAACAGATGTTTCATTTCCCGATTAACATTAAAACTGCCCGCTTTATTGGAATTGAAAATATTTTCAAAGCGTCTAGTGAAGATGGGCAGTTGAAGATTGATGAACGATTATTTGAAGTTGATGTTTCAAATGTTCAAGTGAAGTCTATTGGGATTAAAGCGACTCATGTCAGTATTCATGAGGAGGGGTTACCTGCACACGTAGAAAAAGTGATCGATGATTTGACATCCGTGACCATTTATTTAAGACTTAATGGACTTCATCATCCTTTATTGATGAAACTCTCACCGCTTGAAGCAGCAAAGCATCAACTTCATCTTCATCAACAGCTTAACGTTAAGATTCATCAATTTATTTTTTTGGAGGGTCATTGTGATTAACTTAAGTACAGCTATTCTAGTCGGTGGGCAAAGCCGTCGGATGAATGGTGAAAATAAATCATTTTTAATGTATCAAAATCAAACGTTTATCGAACGAATGATAACTCAATTAAAACCTTTTGATGAATTACTTATTTCTGTTCGAGAACGTGAACCATATGAAAAACTAGGCTATCCACTGATTCAAGATGTTTATGAAAATATTGGGCCACTTTCTGGCTTATATGAGTGTCTGAAAGTCTGCCAACAGGAGTATTTATTTGTTTGTGCAACAGATATGCCAAAGCTAACAACCGAATTAATTTTATATATGCAACAATTTATTAGTTCTGATTATGATTGTTATGTGATTGAAGCGGGAGGCAAACGACATCCATTATGTGCCATTTATAAAAAGTCATTACTGCCGATGATTGAAGAAATGATAGAGAAGAAGGAACATCGATTAATGCAATTGCTTAATCGAGCGAAAACTAAAGTGATTTCTCTTGAATACAGTTGTTTTGATGAATCTGTCGTCATGAACGTTAATACAAAAGAGGAGTTTGATTTATTAAAAGAACCGGCCATCTTTTGTGTCAGTGGGATTAAAAATAGTGGGAAAACCACGTTGATTACGAAAATTATTAAACAATTAACAGATAGAAATTATCGTGTTGGTGTCATTAAACACGATGGTCATGAATTTGAAATCGATGTTGAAAATACTGATACGCATAAACATCGATTGGCAGGGAGTACGGGAACGATTATTTATTCAAAAACCAAATATGCTGTCATGAAAGATTGGTCTGTGATTGATTTAGAGTTATTAATCTCCTACTTGTCTGATTTAGATGTCATCATTATGGAGGGAATGAAACATTCGTCTTATCCTAAAATAGAGGTCGTTAGAGAAGGACGATCGAATGAGATTGTCTGTGATCCCAACACATTACTAGCTATTGCAACCAACACAAATTTAACGCATGAAAGTGTTGATGTCGTCTCATTAGATGATATCGATCAAATCATGGATGTGATTGATAGAAAGGTTCTAGGTGGAAAAAATGCGAGATCAATATCAACGAAAAATTGATTATGTCCGCATCTCAATTACGGATCGTTGTAATTTAAGATGTACGTATTGTATGCCAGGTGAAGAAGTCGACTTTATGCATCATGAGAAGTTACTGAGCACCGAAGAGATTTTAAAGATTGTTAAAGCGTTTGAAGAATTAGGCGTGACTAAAGTTAAGATTACAGGTGGAGAACCGCTTGTTCGTAAAGATATTATTGAACTGATTGCAAGCATTAAGAAAATGGCTGGAATACAGGAAGTAAGTATTACAACAAATGGTGTCTTACTCGAAAAAATGATCGATGATTTAGAGCAAGCTGGGCTTGATAGTATCAATATTAGTTTAGATACATTAAAACCTGCTCAGTATGCACTCATGACGCGTCGAAATCAATTTGATATCGTCATGCGAGGAATTCAGTGTGCGATTAAGAGTTCTATTCCTAAAGTTAAATTAAACTGTGTCCTGATTAAGGAGATTAATGGGGATGAGATTTTAGATTTAGTCGAACTAGCTCATCAAACTCGTGTACATGTTCGTTTTATTGAATTAATGCCGATCGGTTATGCAAAGAATTTAACACCGATTTCCGAAGATGAGGTCCTTGATTTATTAAGTAAGCATTATGAAGGCGTTAAACCATTTGAAGGGAAACTAGGAAATGGGCCAGCTCATTACTATGAGATTGAAGGATTTTTAGGAAAAGTTGGCTTTATTTCAGCGATGAGTCATCGTTTCTGTTCAACATGTAATCGAGTTCGCGTAACGAGTGAAGGATATTTAAAAACGTGCCTTCACTTTAAAAAAGGAATCGATTTAAAAGCTCATATTGCCACAGGCAATTTAAAGGAAGCAATTTTAGAAAGTTTACAAAAGAAACCAAAGCAACACCAGTTTAATGAAGTATTAAATGAAGAAGAAGTTGACCAACGAATGATGGTTCAAATAGGAGGATAACATGGGAAAAGTACATGCAATTTGTATTAGTGAAAAAAAAGGAACACAAAAATCATTTATTGAAGAAGCAACATTTATTGAGAATTTTGGAATTGAAAATGATGCGCATGCAGGAAAATGGCATCGACAAGTTTCGTTATTAGCTTATGAAAAAATTGCTGATTTCAATTCACGCGGGGCCGAAGTTAAGGATGGAGCGTTTGGTGAAAATTTAGTTGTCGAAGGCATTGATTTTACATCACTTCCAATTGGAACTATTTTTAAATGTAATGAGGTAGAGTTAGAGTTAACTCAAATCGGTAAAGAATGTCATCATCATTGTTTAATTTATTATAAAATGGGAGAATGTATCATGCCTAAAAATGGAGTGTTCACTCGTGTATTAAAAGGTGGCGTTATCCGAGTAGGCGATGAGATGACGTATGAGTTACCAGTCGAGTAGAAAGCGAGAGATTTTAACAATGAAAAAATGGTGGTTAAGCTTATTAATCGGTTGTTTATTAGTCGGATGTAGTCAAAAGCAAGAACCAACCGTTGAACTCAATGTCTCAGCTGCTTCTTCATTACAAGAAGCAATGCAAGAAATTGCAGCTGATTTCATGGAACTCTATCCTAATGTAAAGGTTCAATTGAATTTTGGCGGATCGAATGTTCTAAAAACACAAATTGTTGAAGGATTTGATGTGGATTTATTTTTATCAGCGAATTTTAAACAATATGATGAACTCGTGCAGTTAGGAAAAATTGAAGCGGGTTCATTATTTGCAACCAATCGTGTCGTTATTGTGACAAATAATGATCAAGTTCAAAGTGTTTATGATTTGGCTAAACCAAATCTTCAAGTGGTACTTGCTAATGAATCGGTCCCAATTGGTCAATATGCAGCATCGATTATTGATTCAATTGATGAGAATGAACCAGGATTTAAAGCAGCCATTGATCAAAATATTGTGTCGCGTGAAGAAAATGTTCGCCAAGTGTTGATGAAAATCACCTTAAATGAAGGCGATGCTGCTTTTGTTTATCAAACGGATTTAACACCAGACGTTAACGATCAAGTAACTGTCGTTTATCTTCCGAATGAGTATGATGTGATTAGCGAATACTACATGGGAATCATTAAACAAAATGAAGTGAAGAAAGAAGCCGAGCAATTATATGACTATATTTTATCAGATGCCGGTCAAGAGGTTTTAAAATCATATGGATATGAATAAAATTCAAGCAGCTATTATTACCATGTCTGATTCACGTTCACAGTCAACTGAAAAAGCAGATGAAAGTGGAGCAGTGATTAAAGAAATTTTAGAAGCCAATGATTATGAAGTGGTTCATTATGAACTGATTAGTGATGATTTAGATGGAATTAAAAATAGTTTAATTCGCGTTTGTGATCAAAATATTAGTTTAGTTTTAACGACAGGTGGAACAGGACTGTCTAAACGAGATAATACCCCTGAAGCGACAAAAGCAGTCATTGAAAAAGAAGTTCAAGGAATTAGTGAAGCGATGCGTTATCATAGCTTACAAATTACTCCACGTGCCATGCTATCACGTGGAGTATCGGGTATTCGTCAAAATTCATTAATTATTAATCTGCCAGGAAGCCCGAAAGCAGTTCGAGAAAATTTAGAGTATATTATTCCTTCACTTCGCCATGGATTAGAAATTTTACGTGGAGAAGCGAGTAATTGCGCTAGAAAATAAAGGTAAAAGACACCAAGGTGTCTTTTTCTTTTGAGCTCATTGATTCTTATTAAAAAGAATAGATAATCTGCCACCTGAAAGAAAGGATGTGAATATACTATAGAGACTCAAACAAATATATTCGTCCATGATGAGCTAGATGATTGAAAGGAGGGAGGCAGCAGTATCATCTGTTGCAGAATTGAATGTTAATAAATACGCCAAGTCTTGAAGAAGATCTTGTTGATGAGGATGAGTCTTTATCTGAGACGTCTCAATTGAATAATCAATTAAGTAACCAGAATGAGCAAACGACGAATGCAAATGGTAGTTGGTATAAGGGGAGTACTTTTGCAGGAGTTTTAGTCATTATTTTATTTGTCGTTTGGTTTTTATATCGGATAGGTTGCCTTGGACATGATTAAAAAGGATGCTCTTCATCGTTGAAGGGCATCCTTTTCTTGAAATTGAATAATTGAACTTAAAAACTCATAAATATCTTGACGAGTCGTAGAGAATGACGTAATGAGTCGAATGATCGAGTGAGACTCGTCATAGGTATCCCAGACTAAAAACGTAAATCGTTGATGAAGATAGTCAATTAAAGAATTTGGAAAAATCGGAAAGAGTTGATTAGTATCACTATCGACGAGAAATGGAAAATTAAGTGTGCTTAAACCTTCTTTTAATAATTGTGCCATACTATTTGCTTCTTGCCCAATTTTAAAATAAAGCTGATTTTGAAAAAGTTCTGCAAATTGAATGCCAAGAAGACGTCCTTTGGCTAAAAGTGCTCCTTTTTGCTTCATACTAAATCGAAAGCAGTCTTGAAGCAGTGGATTTGAAATGACGAGTGCTTCGCCAAATAAAGCGCCATTTTTTGTTCCACCAATATAAAAGGCATCAGTTAGATGAGCGTAGTCTGATAATTGTAGCGTATTAGAGGGAGCGGTTAAAGCGGATCCTAGCCGAGCTCCATCTAAGTAGAGATAAAGTTGATGATCTTGACAAAAATGAGAGAGCCTCTCTAACTCTTGCTTAGAATAAAGGGTTCCAAGTTCAGTTGGATTAGATAAATAAAGAAGTTTAGGTTTTAACATGTGTACCGTGTTATGAGCGGCAACGATTTTTTGTAATGCTTCAAGCGTGACTTTTCCATCAATACTTGGTATTTCGATGACTTTGTGTCCCGTGGCTTCAATTGAACCTGTTTCATTAAAGGCAATATGACCGGTTGAAGGAGAGAGAACTGCTTCATAAGGTCTTAGGACGTGTGAAATAAAGGTTAAATTGGTTTGAGTGCCACCCATCAAAAAGTGAATATCGCACTTTGTTGGATTGAGATATGTTTGAATGTATTCTTTTGCTTGTTGACAATAATAGTCTGTCCCATACCCTGGTGTTTGTAGCATATTTGTTTGCATTAAGGCGCTCATAATGGTTGGATGAGCTCCTTCAGCATAATCAATTTGAAAATTAATCATGAATTGAGGAGACGATTAGGTGTCTCCTTTCCTCCTCTCCATCCGTATTAGTTTCTTGGTATACTTTATTCAGTAGATGAGGGAAACATGTTAAGAAATCTAAGGTCATATAAAAGGAGTAGACAAGAGCAACGTTCTTTAAAAACGATAAAAATCTATCCAGATCGTGTGAAATATTTCCTAGAGATTTGATTTAACTTTAAAACTTATAGTGTGGATGCATAAATACGGAACGTCATTTCTAAATTCGAATAGATTTCTACTCCATACATACTAGTCGGAAAGAGAATCGTCACATTCATACCGAAAAGAATATCAAATTGTTCGTTTCATTCCTATTTAATATTAAGATTTACTTGTCATTAGTCGTTTTAACTCAAATTCCTTCATTATGAAGATAAGAATGAAACAAATCTTTCATGATCGGAGGCTCAAGATTACTACTTTTAAATCATTTGATTTGGTCTTACTATCCTACTATTCGTTTCACGTTCAGTAGCGGGAATTGTTAAAATGATTGTGATAAGTAAACATGAATAAGTAATACAAGAACCTCAAACAAGCTCAATCAGCTGCATGATAAAGTATAGTCATTTGCAATAATTTGAGTAGAATGGATAAGAATTTAATGATGACTAGTTAAAATCCTGTTATATGCCTCATCGCGCGGATAAGAAGATTGAACGGTTGATGAGGAAAAAAGATTAAGGTGCTTACAAATTTTAACTGAAATACTAGCCAAAATGTATGGAATAAGATAAGATATTATAACGATAATAATGTAAAGTGATAGAATGGAGTCGTTGTTGATGCTTACTAAATGGTTAACGAAACACTTAATTAAAAATAGTGATCAAGTCCAAGATGAAACGATTCGAGAACGATATATTTATGTAGCGGGCATGGTCGGAGTAGTGGCCAATGTCTTATTATTCATCATTAAATTTATCGTTGGAATGTTAGCAGGAAGTATTGCGGTGATGGCAGATGCCTTTAATAATTTCTCTGACATGGCCTCATCTGTTATTACGATGGTCGGAGTTAAGTTAGCGAATCGTCCAGCCGATAAGGAACATCCACATGGACATGGGCGTATTGAATATATTTCGGCTTTAATTGTTGCTTTTATGGTTATGTTAGTTGGCGTACAATTTATTCAATCGTCGATTAATCGTATTTTAAATCCAAGTGAAATCAAGTTTGAATGGATTTCTTTTATTTTATTAGCAGTTTCTGTGTTAGTCAAACTGTGGCTGAGCCGATTTAACAAACAAATGGGAGAAACGATTCATTCAACAGCCTTAAAGGCCGCTTCTGTTGATGCGTTAGGGGATGTATTTACCTCAAGTACGGTGTTACTTTCATTTTTAGTGGCACGTTTTACAACGTTCCCCATTGACGGATATGCTGGGGTATTAGTAGCATGCTTTATTTTGTATGCGGGGTATTCATTAGTCAAAGAAACGATTAGTCCTTTACTAGGCGAAGCACCTGATGAAGAATTAGTGAATCAAATTTATGAACGTTTGTTATCGTTTGAATATGTCACAGGGGCACATGATTTAATGATTCATAACTATGGTGTTGGACGTATCATTGCTTCAATCCACGCTGAAATTCCAGCTGATATCGATATCATGACGATTCATGATGTGATCGATGAGGCCGAGCGTCAAATCTCAGAGGAATTAAATTTACATTTAGTCATTCATATGGATCCTGTTTGTATTGAAACAGAAGAGATTAGAGTGATGAAAGCTGAATTAGAGAACATCATTAACGAGCATGATGTGATTATGTCGATGCATGACTTTAGAATCATTGGGCACGAACCGAATAGAAATTTAATCTTTGACTTAGTTGTTGATGGTTCAAAGTTAACAAAAGAAATCACGGAACAGAGTATCAAAGATGAAGTCACTCAGCGTATTCAAATGTCACATCCAAGCTATCGTTGTGTCATTGTCATTGATAAAATTTATACGTAATAAAAAACTCATAGACTTACACATTAGGGTGTTTAGTCTATGAGCTTTTTATTATAATGAGCAGCTTTCTAATACTGCTTCAATGTGACCAGCCACTTTTACTTTACGATAAATTTTTGTGATAATTCCCGCTTCATCAATTAAGAAGGTTGAACGCTCAATACCAATGGCTTTTTTACCGTACATATTTTTTTCTTTTAAAACATCATATAAATGGCAGACGATTTCTTCATGATCAGAGAGTAAAATGAAGGGTAACTCATGTTTAGCGATAAACTTTTCATGACTAGCGACACTATCACGACTAATTCCTAAAATCACCGCATTTTGTTCATTAAAGGATTCGATAGCATCACGGAAAGCTTTCGCTTGATTTGTACAACCAGGTGTATTATCACGTGGATAGAAGTATAAAATCACTTTACGTCCACGATAATCGTGTAATGAATGTTGTTGATGATCAGATCCCATTAAGGTAAAGTCAGGAGCTTCCATTCCTTCCGTTAAAATAACTGGTTCCATAAAACTCACTTCTTTCTTGTTAAATTATGTAATGATTTACAAATAATTATGCGCTATAATAGTCGGGTTGTAAAGAAATATGATAAGATATTAAAGCACTTTGCGCTATCATTGTGAACGAGATAAATAAATTTTATACGTGAATTGAAAAAATGTTGAAGGATGTGTCAAAAATGTTAATGATGTTATCACCAGCAAAAACATTTAAAACCATTGAATTAGAACCATTAGATTTATCAAATGAATTAATTTTTAAAAATAAAACAAAACAATTGGTTAATCAGTTACAAACTTATTCGGTGAGTGAGTTATCAACTTTAATGAAAATGTCTGAAGCGCTTGCAGAGGTAAATGTAACAAGGTTCGCTCAATTTTATGAAAAAAATCAACAAGGCATGTATGCCATTCATGCCTTTGAAGGAGAAGCTTATAAAGGGTTAGATTCGTTAAGTTTAAATCAAGAAGCACTTGAATTTTCAAAAGAGTCGCTTCGAATTTTATCTGGACTTTATGGAGTATTAAAACCATTTGATGTGATGAATCCTTATCGCTTAGAAATGGGATTATCATGGTCAGGAGAGCATGGGAAAGATTTATATCAGTATTGGAAAGAAGATTTAACGGTTCATTTCTTAAATGAATTAAGTGAAACAAAAGGGGATCAAGTCCTATTAAACTTAGCATCAAAAGAGTACAGTAAAGCTTTAAATTTAAAACAAATTGAGAAAACGTATCCTGTGATTACGATTGAATTTAAAGAGCAAAAAGGTGAGGCGTTTAAAGTAGTGGGGATGTATGCTAAACGCGCACGCGGTCAAATGGCGCGTTATATTTTAAACCATCAAATTCATGAGGTTGAACAAGTTAAAGCATTTAATGAAGGAGGCTATACGTTTAATCCAGATTTATCAACCGAAAAAACATGGATTTTTACCCGTTAGCTTGACTGTCATAGCGATAAAATGGTGAAATTTTCAATAAATAAAGGGTGAGATTTTTATCCGAAGAGAGATCGGGTGAAATTATTTGAGATTAAAAGAGGGGAGAGGCAGCTAATGAAGATTAACTGCACACTTTGCTAGTGGACCGCCCATTCTAATGCACATTTAGAATGGGGTTACGATAAAGTAGCTCCATGTTAATTAACGACATAGGAGTGAAGAAAATGAAACGTAATATAGGAATTGATTATATTTACCGATTTTTATCATCATTTGATATAACAGCAGCGATTTGGGTCTTATTTTTAGCCTATAAAGGGATGACACTCATTGAAATTGGGTTATTAGAGAGCATTTATCATAGTTGCAATTTAATTTTTGAAATTCCAACTGGAGCGATGGCAGATTTGCTCGGGCGTAAAAAAATGATTATTCTTTCACGCTTAGCAGCTATGATTTCGTCCATCGTTTTACTAGTCTCACAGTCTTTTGTTGGCTTTGCCATTGGCTTTATTCTCTCAGCTTTTAGCGGAAATTTAAATTCAGGTTCTGAAGAGGCGCTCGTTTACGATAGTTTTATTTCGATTAATCAAACTGAAGAGTATTTGCCATTTAATAGTCGATTAAATGTATTGATTGAAGTGGCTCAAGCGTTAGCTGTTTTTATTGGAGGTCTTTTAGCTGAAGTTAGTTTTGAGTTAAGCTATCTGATTGCAATTTTAATGGCGATAGGGTCCTTGAGTGTCGCTTTACAATTTAAAGAACCAATGATTCATGAAACTCAAGAGCGTTCATCTGTGAAAGATCATTTTCAACAATGCTTTATCATGATGAAATTAAATCGTCGTCTGTTAGCTATGCTACTTTATTTTCCGTTAATGATGACATTTACAACGGTCATCTATTTTTATGCTCAAGCTTATTTTTCAGACTTTTCTTATTCAAAATCGACTATCTCCCTCATTTTTTTAGTGAATGGATTAGTGAGTGCACTTGGTGCATTACTAGCTGAAAAAGTTGAAAGGTGGTGCCAGGGAAAGGCCTGGTTATTTGTACCGCTTAGTATGAGTGTGATGATTTGTATATTTGGATATGTTGAGGCTAAAGTTGGCATTTTTGTTTTTTGCTTAATTAATTTCTTAAGTGCTATTTTATATCCGATTAGCAGTGTTTATATGAATGAAGAGACGCCATCTGAAAAGCGAGCAACGATTATTTCAGTAAGTAGTATGATGTTTTCCCTTATGATGATTTTAATTTTTCCGCTTTGTGGATGGTTAGGAGAAAGAGTTGGGTTAGCCCAAGCATTTCAAGTCATTGGTTTATTAAATCTTTTGATTGTAGGAACGATTGCTCTAATTAGAAAATAAAAGCATAAAACGTGACTCATTGAGTCACGTTTTATGCTTTTAAGAGATTTAGTTGTTGCTTGAGTTCATGAATCACTTGTGATTCGATTTCATATTTTTCATATTGTTCATTTAACATTCGATCAACATAATTGGCTTTATGGGGAATTCGATTTTCTTTTTTGATTTGAGTTAAGTGAATTAAAAGCTGTTCTGTTTGTTTCAGCTGTCGTTGTGAATCTTCATATTGAGCTTTTAAGTCTTCATAATTAGTTAAATCATATACAGTTTTTGACATATAAATCACCTCCTAATTAGAATACTCCCTGTTTTTTGTATATTTTATGCAAGAAATGTTGTTTCATACAGTAATTTGCAGCATTTTTAAGGTATAGTACTGTAGAGTATGTCGTATAAATAAGAAAAAGGAAGGTATCGTATGATTTTTTATTTTAGTGGAACTGGAAACTCACAAGCAGTGGCGAATGAAATTGGAAGTTATCAAAACGAACGACTAGTCTCGATTGCTCAAGCCATGAAATTAGAACAATTGACTTATTCATTGGAGTCAGAAGAAAAAGTTATTTTTGTGTTTCCTATTTATGCATGGTCACCGCCTCAACTAGTTGTTGATTTTATAAAAAAACTTTCTTTTAATGGAAGTGTGCCAAGTTATTTAAGTGTCGTTGTCACATGCGGTGAAAATATAGGAGAAACTGAACGTGTCATTCAACGTTTATTTGAACAAAAAAGTTGGGCATTACAGAGTTTTTATACGTTAGTCATGCCTAATAATTATCTGATTTTAGGAACAGTGGACTCTAAAGAAGAGAGGAGAGAAAAGCTTCACTTAGTTAAAGAGAAGATTCTTCACTTAAATAAAAGTATCGCTCATTTAAAAGTTGAGAGACAGCTTATTAAAGGGTCACTACCTAAACTTTTAACGACTGTAGGAGGACGCCTCTTTCATTCATTTGGCAGAAGTGTTAAGCCATTCTTTGCCAATGACCACTGTATTTCTTGTAAGGTCTGTGAAAAAATATGTCCTACGGGATGTATTACGGTTGAAGGGAAGCCAATGTGGGAGGGAGAGTGTACTCAATGTTTGGCCTGTTTGCATTATTGTCCTAAATCTGCGATTCAGTATGGGCACCACATGGGAAATAAATCACGATATACCCATCCCGATATTTTATGGTATCAGTTAAATCAAACTCAAGAAGTCGAATAAATATCGGCTTCTTTTATTTATTTCTTTACTAATAAATGTTAAAAATTAACTCGTTTCCACAAAGGATATAATTAATCATTAAGGATGATACATATTTTTTATCATTTTAAAAGATTGTATTCGTTTAATGCAGTCTTTTTTTAGTGAGCCAATAACGTATATATTCGAACAGAAAGCAAATAATTTTAATGTTAAATGTTATTTATTAGACATAAATCAATTTTAGGTCATAGCGGGTCGTTTGAATAAAAAGTAGTTAAAAAGACGCTCAATAAGTTATATTAACATGACCAAAAATGTAGAAAAATTGATGTAAAAAAAACAGTTTAATGATGTTAAAAAAACCATAAAACTGTAAAAAAAACGTAGGTAACCGGTTACCTATTTAATGAAAGGGATATTAAATTGTGAAAAAATATAATATAATCATACATGTAAGCAATGTGGCTAATATGATGAAAGTTCACATTTGATATCGAATTAAATAATGGTTTTATGGTTACTTAGGAGGAGGATTTAAGTATGTTTAAGTATTTACAACGTACAGGGAAAGCCTTAATGCTTCCAATCGCTGCCTTACCAATCGCTGGTATTTTATTAGGAATTGGTGGAGCATTTTTAGGTATCGCTGGAATGACTGATGCACCAGCTATTTATCAATCAATTGCAAATACAATTAATAACTCAGATTTCTTAACAGCACTTTTAACAATTATGAATGATATTGGAAATATTGTTTTCGGAAACTTACCAATTTTATTCGCTGTTGGGGTAGCAGCTGGTTTAGCTAAAAAAGATAAAGCAACTGCTGCGTTAGCTGCTGTATTTGGTTTCTTAGTAATGAACCAAGTTATTTCAACATTATTAACATTAGGAATGACTAAATTAGGTGTCGTAACTGCTGACAATGTTGGAGAATATGGAACTTACGTAACAACAAATGTCGGAATCTTTACATTAAACATGTCAGTGTTTGGTGGGATTATTACAGGGATGGTAACATCTGCGTTACATAACAGATTCTTTAACATTCAATTCCATCCTGTATTATCATTCTTTGCAGGATCTCGTTTCGTACCAATCATTACTTCATTAGTAATGGCATTAGTTGGGGTGGTTTTAGCCTTTGTTTGGCCGTTCGTTCAAGATGGAATTGGAGCATTAGCAAATGTTGTTAATTCATCAGGAATTTTTGGTTCATTCTTATTTGGATTAGTTGAACGTTCATGTGTGCCATTCGGATTACACCACGTATTCTATACACCATTCTGGTATGGATCTTTCGTTGAGGCTAACTTATTAATTGGTGGACAAGATGTTCTTGTTCAAGGAGCAAACACTGCTTACTTCGTTCAATTAGGTTCAATGGGAGATTTAGTAGGTTTAGATTCAGAAAGAATGCATGAAATTGTTATGGGAACAACAAGTTTCTTAGCTGGTAAATTCCCATTCATGATGTTCGGTTTACCAGGTGCGGCTTTAGCAATGTACAAATGTGCTAAACCTGAAAAACGTCAAGCTGTGGGTGGTTTATTAGGAGCTGCTGCATTAACAACTATTTTAACTGGTATTACTGAACCATTAGAATTCACATTCTTATTCGTTGCACCAGTGTTATTCGTTGTACATGCTGTATTTGCTGGATTATCATTCATGTTAATGGCAATGTTAGATGTATTCATCGGGATGACATTCTCTGGTGGATTAATTGACTTCGTTTTATTCGGATTATTACCTGCAGGAGCTGGTGTAGCGACTCATTGGTACTGGGTATTAGTTGTTGGTGTTGTTTACTTTGCTTTATACTTCGTTGTATTTAGCTTCTTAATTAAAAAATTAAACTTAAAAACACCAGGTCGTGAAGATGATAACGAAGAAGTAAAATTATTCTCTAAAAAAGACTTCCAAGAACGTAACGGTGGATCTGCAGAAGCAACAACAGCTACAGCTGGAACTGATGAATGGAAAGAAAAAGCACCATTAGTATTAGAAGCATTAGGTGGAGCAGAAAATATTGAGAACTTAGATGCATGTATTACACGTTTACGTGTTGAAGTTGGAGATACTTCTAAAGTTGATAAAGATCGCTTAAAAGCTTTAGGAGCGGCAGGAGTTATGGAAGTTAAAGGTGGAGTTCAAGCAATCTTCGGTGGAAACTCAAATACTCTTAAAAACCATATTTTAGATATTATTGGTGACTAATCAATAGAATAATAACACTTCAAATGAAAATGACTAACCATTCGGTTAGTCATTTTTTTATAGTAATGGTTATAGAACGGAGTGTTATTTAAGTGATTGAATGATTTAGGCTCTTTGTCAACTGGTGTGGGTGAAGAAATTTTATACCTGTAATCGTGAGGGA
>OHAG01000150.1_pt1 | contig 62215 bp, 50 predicted proteins | sample 1577081 | NCBI WGS metagenome assembly OHAG01 (sample SAMEA3541513, study PRJEB24748) | human gut metagenome | biome: human gut; feature: human-associated habitat; material: faeces | place: China | collected 2012
ACTATTTTTATTATACATCAGTTTAGAGGTTTACACAAACTTTGGGATAGACCCATAAAAATTGATAGTAATCATCTATGAATTTCTGTATTTTTCTTTATTACCAAAATATAAATAATCATCGTGTTCTGAACTATCATCAAATAACTTGTAAATTATTTTCTGACATCTATTTTAAAAGTCGCACCTAACTATACATAAAGATATAATTTCTCTTTATTCCTACACCAAAATCAAGCACTTTTTTAAATTATACCACTACAAATTCTTCGTCCAAATACTTTATTGATTCAGAATCATACAATTCTTTCGGAATAATTTTATATGTTAAACCAGTTTCGATTAAAATTGATAATAATTTTGATTTTGAAATAGTGCTATATCCATTTTCTTTTAAATAATTAGCTACCACTTCGGAATATTCTGAAAAACTAGAGTCTACATTTACAATAATTCCTCTTTCAAAATTTCTGTTTTTCTTTCTAGTCTCAATAATTTTTAATTTAGAGCTTAACTTTTCTATAATTGAACGCAATAAAAAGCTATTCCATTCATATTTAATATTTGGTAATAATCCCCAACTTTCAAAATTTATTAATGAAAGAAAGTTATTTTTCATTTTTTGACAAATCACACTTTCAATTTGTCCAATTTCCTCATCACTTATTCTAAACAATTCTCTTTTTATATATCTATCATCAGATATTCTAATATATTCCTTTTCGATGTCAGAAAATACCATACCTCTCGTTCCCATAGCCCACATAAGGTGTTCTGCAATATTAGAGTACTTATTGAAGCTTATTTCATCTACATTTTTCAACATGCTCAAGGCAATTTCTTTCATGGAAATTGCGTCAAACATACCTTTTCTTCCAATATGGGGTATTCTAAAATCAAATTCATCACTAAAAAGGTATGTACATATATAAAATAAATTTGAAGGAGATTTAATATTATTATCCTTAAAACAATTTTCTAATTTATTTATAACTTTATTATATAGTAAGTTATCGCTACAATATCCAAAATTCTCATTCATAATATTTAAAATAGTATTGTGTATATACTCTATATCTGTAACAGAAATGGATAACATTTGAGCTGAGAAATAATAATTATGTTCCCATTGAAATAATTCTTTCTCCTCATGTATAGCCCTAAGTAACATAGCCTCTGATACTCCAGGTATAAATAGCTTCAAATCATTCTTATGAATAGGACATCTATTATCAGCAAATACTTTCTTAATTCTATCTCCCAATGTAGCTGATATACAATTTTCTTTTTTGGTTAAATAATCTCTTGCATATGTATATTCTTCTGGATAATAGTATAGTAATACTCCATGAAGAAAATGATAATTATTAATATTGCTTGTTCTATTTAAAAGTTCTTTAAATTGGGTAAATAATTCTATATAAAATACAACACTTTCTTTTCTTTCATCAATAAATTTTTTAATTTTTTCAATAGTTTCTATTTCAATATTAATATTTTCTACTGCTGTAAACATTCCTCTCCCGCATAACACTAAATATTCTGTTAATCTTGAAGTAAATGCTCTATTGTTATCTGGAATTCCTAAATTTCCATATTGCTTTTTTACTAAATTACGAAGTGTATCTAAATCTTCACTTTCATATAATTTAATGCCATTAGGAAATTCCTTTGCGATAATTTTTTTGCATAAAAAAGCATAGGATTTACTACCCTTTATGGCATAATCTCCATATAACTTATATCCATATTTTTGTATTAAATTTATAAATTCTTCACTTCCCACATATTGAAATCCATTATCAGTCATTAATATATCCAATTCTTCAAGATTTTCATATAAATCTATTCCTTCTCCGATAAATTCTGTTGCCAAATCCAATATATATTTTTCTGTACTCTTTTCGTCTTTTCTAATTTGAACAAAAACATCTGCAAAATCCAAAAATTCTAAATCTTCGCTCATATAACATGCTTCAATCACTATTTGATTATAATCATCATTATCAAATATACCAAGCAATTCATCTATCGTAATATATCCTTTTGCCTCAAGTTTGTTTAATACTATTTGATTTATTAATGGACTAATTTTATCAAAATATTTCTTTGTAATCTGTCGTATTCTTTCTCTCGTTACTCCTCTTTCATCTGCTATTTCTTGAAGTGTAAATCCAAAAGATCTTTCTAGTGCCATCAAATAATCTTTTTCTTCTTTATTCTTATCAAATACATAACCACAAAGTTTTATCAAAGGTAGTTTTAGTTTACTTTCCATTTTTCTAAACTTATCTATATTTCTCATTCCAACAATTTTTGAAAGCAAATTAATATCTATTTTTTCTAGTTGACCTACTGTAATATATCCTGTATTTTTTAAAATAGAAATCCATTTAGAACTAATTCCTAATATTCCAATAATTTCTATTGATACATCATATAATTCTGGATTAATTTCATCGAATAATATTCTCGACCTAGTATTAAACAACTGAGAATTATTCTCCCCAATAGCTTCATCATATTTTTTAATAATAGCATTTATTTTTCCAATACCCATGCCTTTCATATCAAATAATTTTTGAAAATCAAAATCTTTTAATTCATCTAAAAAAACAAGCTTATTTTCTTCACAATATTGGACAAATAACCTAAAACCGTTTTCACAAAATATATCTTCAATTCTAATACGATTATTATTTTTATTGTCATATATACTAAAAAAATCTTCTAACATGTATAATACCTCCCCTTAATATTAATCAATACTTCTTTACTATTTTTATTTAAGAAGCTAATACTATAACTTGCATAAGTTTTTAAAAAATAAAGAAAGAAGTATAAGCAAAATACTTTGTATTATATTCATTATACATTTTTTATTATTAGGCATAAAAAAGTGTATTTTATATTTCACCATAACCTTTAGCTTTTAAATTAATATATAAAGAAATTCTCAATTCCACCACTCAAAATATGTAATTCTACTCCATGTTATCTCATCGCAATCTACATAGCCATTTTCCACATAATAGTACCTATCAATAGATATTTTTCAGTTCATCGTGTTTATTAGAACTTATAAAAATATTATATTGAAATATATTTGAAAATGCAATAACATAATTAAAATATTTTCAAATCATAATATAAATTAATTGACTTATTATTATAAATATATTATTATATACTTATAAATATTATTAAGGGGCTGGTGATTACTATGAGTACATTTTGTGTAAGAAGAACAAGTTCAAAATGGATATCAAGTTTAAAAACTAATTATGAAAACGGAAGACTTGGTAAATACATTAATTTTTGGACTTCCGACGAAAAAGAGTTTAAATCTCTTAAAGAAGGTGAGCTTTTTGTATTCCTTTCGCACGATAAAACAAATAGCGAAAATGTAGCAATAGTTGGGGGTGCTTACTTCTCACATTTTGAAAAAATGAGTATAGCTGATGCATGGGAAAAGTATGGTATAAGTAATGGTAGTGAATCTTTAGAAGATTTGCTTTCTTCTATCCAAAATACAGTAGAAGACAAAAAATTTCAAGTAAGCACTGATATTGGTTGTATTATATTAAAGGATATATTTTTCCTTGATGATTATATATATATTAAAAAAGACAACCCATATAATTGGAACAAATATACTGTTAGCTATAAAAAATATTATACTGATGACCCAGTTGGTAAAGATTTATATAATTTGATAACTACATATAAGAATGGCGAAAATAAACCAAATAAAGAAATCAAAGAAATAATTAATGATATTGAAAATTCTGAAATAAAAGGGAAAGAAATAACAGCATTAATAAAAAGAAGGGTAAACCAAAGTATTTTTAGAAAGCGTCTTTTAAATAAGTATAACTCTTGCTGTCTATGTAAACTAGATAACCCTTCTTTATTAAGAGCGAGCCATATTAAGCCTTGGTCAGTAAGTGATGAAAACGAAAAATTAGATGTTAATAACGGTTTCTTACTATGCCCAAATCATGACGCATTATTTGATGCTGGTTTTATAACATTTTCAGATGAAGGAAATATAATAATTTCAAAAAGATTAGATAACAAAGATTGTTCACTTTTGGGAATTAATCCATCAATGAAAATTTCCGTTTCAGAAGAAAACAAAAAATATCTTGAATATCACAGAACCATAAAATTTTTCGATAAATAACTTTATAATCTTTATTATGTCATGTAATTGCTACCCTTTTGAGGTAACCAAGTTTATCAAAAAAGCCCATATAATTGGGCTTTTTTGATATATCATTTATAATTTGTATACCCATATGCCACATAAAAAAATCTATAAAATAACACAATTATGTAGTTAATCTTAAGCAATTATGTAACCCATAATAAAATTAAACTAATGAAATAATATACCTCTATTTTGTTTATGCTGTTCTATATAAACTTCAAATATTTATTCACAATCATAAATTGTAGATTTTAATTAAGCCTTTAACCTTTCAACAATAATCCTATCTGCTGGTAACCAATCAACACTATATAGTTCATTTTTGTCAAGCCACTTTGCATCTTCTGCCTCTTTAAATATAATCTCCCCATCTACTATAACACATAAAAAACATTTCATACTTAAATGAAATTTAGGATAATCAAATTCCACAGTATCAATTAAATCACATACTTTAATTTTTACATTAAGTTCTTCTTGAATTTCCCTTACCAAGGCTTGCTGAGACGTTTCCCCAACCTCAATCTTTCCTCCAGGAAATTCCCACTTTCCCTTAAATTCGCCATATCCTCTAGCTGTAGCCAAAAATTTTTTAGGATTTTCTAAAGAATCACTTATCACTGCCGCAACTACTTTTATTGTTTTCATACTACACCTCAAATAAACTCAAATATTTTATTTTTTATACATATATCATACACCATCTTTTTTCTCCTTTATTATCAAAAACTATATATATTGATTTGCCATTAATTTCAGTAATTGTTCCTATTCCATATTTTTTATGTTTGATTTTCTTGCCAACAACATCCTCGGGTATTTCTATTTTATGTTCCAACTCCTTCACTGAATTAACTTTTTGCACATAAATAGATTTACCTATATTTTTTTTATTTTCAGCTAATATTTTCGCATATTCTTCATCTACATTCTTTCCACGTGTTTTGTAATCTTCCATATCTTTAAATACAAACATCTGTGGTTTTTCAACATCATTATCCGGTACTGGTTGTACAGGAAACATCCATACTCTACGTGGAATTCCTTCTTCGTCTGACTGTATTTCTGTATATGGTTCCTCTACCAACTCAACTCTACCACAATAAATATACTCTTTTGGATTTATAACTTCAAATAAATGAATATCAATTCCATTATGACCACTTTTAGCCAATGTTGCATTCTGTGCCCACTGAATATCTTGGTCCCCTAACTTACCCATACCGGTATAATGAAGAACCCCTCCAATCCATTTATCATGGTAAAGTCCCTTTGTATAATCTGAAACAATAACCAAAGTATTTGTAGCCTTTGAACGTCTCATTCCTCCCATGTTTCCACACTTAAAAATATTTACAATATCATCATTTTTTAATATTTGTCCTATTTCTAACCCCGGATTAAATTTCATAAAAACACCTCCATATGTAATCTATACAACATTATCTATCCTGTATATAACTTTTATATAATATTTATTATTTTTTAGCATTTTACTTAAACGTAAATAGTATTTCAAATATAAATCTCTAAAAGAATAAAAACTTGGTCAAGAACTAATCTTTAATTTTCAAATACATCTATAAATTTCTCTTCGCTTTTGTTCATCATTAAAACAAAATCATCATAACTTCTAGTATTAATTGGTATTTTTAATCCATGTTTTACAACAAAAATATCATCTCTTGCTTGCATATTAGATTCATATTTAGACCCTTTATTCAAAAAAAGTTTTAAATCTTCTCTATCTTCAGTATCTGGATATAAATAATACCCCTGTTTTGCATCAAACCTAAACATATAAGCTAACAACTGCAAATAATCTTTATTATGTATATTATCAATAGGTTTATATTTTGCATCAGCTATTATATTTTTCTTTGTATTTTTGCTAATAAAATCTGGATAAATTTTCCCTTTATTTTTAGCAAATAGCCATTGTGCTCCTTCTCTCTCCTTATTCATCGGGTGGTAAAAAATATCTTTAAGTAAGGTATTCATATATTCTTCCCATAGCCATGCACCATCAAATAAAATACCATATATCTGACATTGTCCCCATCCCACCTGATGTTTTTGATGCTGCAAAATCAAAAGACACAATTTTTGAAGAGATTGATACTCTCTGTAGTAAGCATGTCTAATTATATTCCTTCTGTTCTTTAGCAAAATTTTTTGCCTATCCATACGATTGAAACCTGGGGTAGCATACATAACAAGTCTAACTTCATCTTTTACAGTACTTAAAATCCTATTTCCATAAGGCTTTTTATTTATATATTCAATAGTGTGTCGCACAAGTTCCATTAAATAATTATCGTATGAACATTCTCTTTGGCTATAAGCTATATTTCCCATAAACGGTGTATTTTTCGAGATATGTCTCGCTATATCAATAGTACCTTTAACATTCTTATCATTATATTTATAGCGTATATAGGTTTTGAACACTCCTTTTCTCATAGCTGTCTTAAGGTAATACGGAAAGAAAAAAATCCACATATTAAACAATCTATTTTCCTGATTAACATTCATATCTAAATCAACTATATTAGGAATATTTAATACCTTACTAAGTAGATACTGGAGAAAATAATCATTGTCTTTCTCTCCAAATCGTGATTTAATTATTAATCTTTCATTTTTATACCCAAGATAGCCCATTACATTTCCTGTACAATAAGAATCATTAACACTTTGAATAATCGTTTTAACGTTTTCGTCCCCTATCGGGGATTTTGTTATTTATACAGGTCGAAGTGTATCTGAAGTGTATCTATTGTTAAAGTTTTCGTCCCCTATCGGGGATTTTGTTATTTATACGGTTACTAACAATCTTTATGAAATCTAACCTTTAGTTTTCGTCCCCTATCGGGGATTTTGTTATTTATACAAAAACAAAAAAAGTTTTAAAAAATAGTTGAAAAACTGTTTTCGTCCCCTATCGGGGATTTTGTTATTTATACGCGTTGTACGGCTCTGTATGGCATATCGTCTATCGGTTTTCGTCCCCTATCGGGGATTTTGTTATTTATACATGACAAACTTAGAAATTTTAAAAAATGAACTTGTCGTTTTCGTCCCCTATCGGGGATTTTGTTATTTATACCCTACCCCCTTGTAACCCTCTAAACAAGCTGGGGGCAGAGCACATTTTCGGCTTAAAAAATTTTATGTACATAAATTATGTTCTACAATTCCAAAAAAGCCTTGAAAGTGGCTTAATCAGCCTATCGGCTCAAACTTTACAGAGCAAAGTCCAAAATCATAGTTCGTATTTCTATATAATGTACACTTTCTCATATGAGGCGATACCCCAAACAAGTCAGGATCCATAAGATGATTTCCCATTTTATCGCCATTTTTGCCACCATTTTTTCTATTGCTATTCTGTTTTTTAGAATCTACATTATCCAAAATAACAGATACAGCCTCAACAGCTTCATCTTTATCATCAAACAATGAATATGTAACAGTTTTTGACTGGTAGCCAACTCCTCCACCAATATATAAAGGATTCAACTTTGTTGAAACTTTTTCTAAAGAATATGCTGACAAAAATTTATCATATGTGTTATTATACATCAATCCAATAGAATTTTCAATATCTTTTAAAGAATAATCACAAAATTTTTCATCAATTTCCAATGTAAATTCTATAGTAGTATTAGGCTTAATACATTCCCTTAACACCGGAAGTTGTCTTTCCCTCTTTTTAGAATCTGTATGCATAGGCAAAGTATCCAGCTTCGCACACATTATTATATCTTTTTCTGATAATGGACTGCTATCACTTACTCTAATTCCTGTAAATTTACTATATAGCTTATCCTTATTATCATCTATAAAGCCAGCCTTTTTTTCTATACTATTGGCAACTCCAGCAAGATAACCTTTTCTATTTTTATAAGTTTCGTTTTTAGTTTGCAATGCCATAGCTGAATATTTTTTATTATTTGCTATTAATTCAGCATTAAGTATTGCATTTCTTAAAGCTCCCTTTATGCTACTTCCAGGAAGATAAGGTTTATTGTAAGCGTCCTTAATACATGTAGATATTTGTGTACCTCTTTGTTTCATATTAAAATCAACATAATAGCTGTACTTAGCCCAATCAGCATAATCATTTAATAATTCATTATCTTTTATGAAACTATATAAATCTGAATATCTGTTATTTAACATAAAATCTTCATAGGCTTCCAGTTTACCTAATTTTCTTAATCCTTGAAACATCTTAAATGTATCCATAACATACATCATTTTATTATTTATATTTAAAACATAATCTGACTTTTCCAATCTTCCACCATCGCCTACAAACACAGGACCCATAGTTTTAATAATACCTTTATAACATTTCATTGTTCAACTCACCTCCTTATAAACTTATAAATATAGGTTTAGCATATCTATATACAGCATGTCCTCCATTGCACGATACATCGAATATATCCCCATCAAACCTATTTTTGAAACATGAACCACTCTTAAAACAATAAAAATCATTTTTCTTTAAGAAATTTCCATTGTCTTTATTGTATGTATAGGAAGCTACAAAACCACTTCTCTTAACCAAAGAATAGCTTGCCTCATCAAGTGCCTTATTAAGTTCGTTTTCCTTTGCCATAGATACTGACAAAGTCATACAATTACTGGTATTTTTCTTTAGTCTATCTTCGAATAGCACTGGTTCTGTAGTATATTTAAAACTGCCTAATCCCGAAGACACTTTTCCTCCAATTCCTTTATAAGAAAGACTATCCATTATTATTTTAAAATCTTTTACATAGTCTTCTGCAATTTTGGCTATGAAATATAAACCACACTCGTCATCAAATTTATATACACCAACATTATAGGGCTCATTATCTGTATCCTGTTTTACACTTACCTTTGCCTGTATTTTTGATTTTCCAAATTTCAATTCAAAAGGTTCATATTCTCCCTTTATAAAATCATCTAAATCATCTACACATATGTAATTAAGATTTTTAAATTTCTTTTTCATTACATAATTTCCATCTTCCTTACTCTCAATGTGTAAAACTGGCTTAGGAATATATAAATCATCGCCACAATACGGCATAGCATCAGATAAAGCAAGTTCACCGTTATTCGCTCTATTATACAGTTCATTTGCATAATCTATTCCATTAATTTCTAAGGCTTCTTTGAAAAGTGCTGAAAATAAAGTATCTGCATAAAACGTCATTCCAGTTGAATCTAACCTGCCATTACCAAAATGCACAGCTGTATTAAATATTAGCTTAAAGATAAGATACTTCATATATCATCATCCTTTCAATGCGTCATTAATCTCGCCTAGCAAATCCTCACTAACATTTCCTATAACACATTCTGCTGATAAATTGTTAAATTTCACCTTGCCGTAACCTCTTGAACCATGTCCTCCAAGATAATCAAACTCAAGCAATTTAAAACCCTCTGCAAGCATTTTCATATCTTCTAAAGCTTCATCTTCTTCCTTAAGATTGTAAATAATATCCATTGAATACTTACAACCTCTTATTGTTCTTTCAATCTGTCTTGGATTTGCTACACCTGATAGACGATTTATAGTATTTTCAAATTTTGTTTCTGTAGTTGTATATACATTCAGACTATTAAGTTCATCCTTATTTGATATTGTCATATCAGAAAATATAAGTCGACTTGGTTTATCTACACTTCCAAATAGTCTTTTAATTTCATCGCAGTCATCATCTGCTCCATTTGCATTTTTTATGCTATATCTAGCTCCTAGCATTGAACGAAGTTTGCCCTTTAATGAACTACCTGGAATAATAGATTCATTTGTTATAACATCTTTTATAACTGGAGAATCTGCTGCACCAATAGCTGCAAACTCACCACCTGTACCAATATGTAAACCTGTTAAAAGCTCAATCTCACCATTAATCCTAATTTTATTCAGCATAATAAATCCTCCCCTTATTTTTCATTAGTATAATATTTATGATATGCTACAAGTGCTTCTGTGTAATTACAAATCAAAAGAAGCTTAGCTCTACTATCCTTTACTATTTTTAAATAACCTATTAGTCTAACATCTTTTAAAAACTTTTTAACATTAGCATCTCTACCTGCCTCATAAGCCAATTTCATTCTAACATATTGAACATGGCTCTGAGTTTCTACACTTAACTTTTCATTTCTATCCTTCTTAATCATAGCATAAAGCTCATTCATTAATGAAAGTATATTTCTTATTTTATTGGTCTTTATTAATATTACACCTTTACTATCCTTATCTAGTCCTTTTATCCTCTCCTCTGCTATTTCTACATAATTTGTCTTACTAAGAGATACACTTTTCTTAACTTCTCCATTATTATCTGTCATTTCCATTTACCTCCCTTTCTCTGTTCATATAAACATAGATATATATTGCTGTTACCAACTGTCTACAATCTCTTGCACTCTGTATCCAGTTGTACATTTTCTTTGCAAAATTGTTATAAGACTCCAATCTCTCTTGCAATTTATTTTCATCTGTATTTTTTTCATTAGGTCGTAATCTAGCAATTAAATAAGCAAAACGAGCTATATTAAGTCTATTTTCTTCTTTTTTGCTTCTAATAAGTGTCAGCATTTTATAGAGCATTGCCTTTGAATGTACTCCGTCTACAGATATAAATTCCTTTATTGCTTTAAGTTTTTCTCCTAAAACGCAATCTATAAACTCATCCCAATTATATGTTGATGTATCGTCAAACAATGTTACAGCATTCTTTTCTTCATTTCTGAATTTTTTACTTACATCTTCCAGTTCTCCTGTTTGCCTAGCCATAGCAGCAATTGGATATTTTTCTGGATAGATACCTATACCTGCTGATATTGTAAGTTTACCTTGACTAAATTTCTTTAAACAAGTATGTAGGTCTATAGCAAAGCCTATAATATCGTCCCAACCACCTACTACAAACACATCATCTCCACCTGAGTATACAATTACAGCATTTCTATGTTTTTGTTCTTTATCTGAATAAAGTTGGTACACTCCATTTGCCAATATTTTATTGATATGAAGTTTAAAGAACTCTGACAACTTTCTTGTAAATACAGCTGTTCTTGTTATACATATTTCATTCTCACCAAATCCGGATACAAAAGCCTGTCCCAAGTTATCAATATCAGCTCGTATAACACCTAATCTTTTAATACCATCTGATTTAGCAACCAAATCACCAAAAGTTTTTTCGGTTGCATAATCTCCTACCCACAAATTTTTGGATATTTTATATCCTGTATAATCGCTGTTTTTTGCATAGGACCTGACATATTGTTCAGAGTTGTTCATCTGATTTTTTAGTTCGTCAGCTTTATATGCTTTCATTTTACAGCCAAAAGGCATTGGCACAGACTTTGTATCAGCCTCACCTTTTATAATTGTGAAGAAATTATCTCCTCTATTATCAATTATCATATCAGAAAGTGCCTCTAAACCTATACAGAAACTACATTTATCATCAACCAACTTGTCACTTCTATGGCATACTTTACACTCTCTGCCACGTTCCTCAGTTTTCAAGCCATTTAGCTTTAATATATCTTCTGCACTATATCTTGCTAATTTTTGCTTTGATTGCTGTGTACTAACTTTTCTAAACAAAGCACGATAACTACCATTTTCTTTGTTTTCAAGTTCCTCTGACGAACATTCAACATAACCAAAAGCTGCATACAATCCTATATCAAAGTTTTCCATAAACCATTGATTAAGTTCAATTTTAAAATTTTCTATTATTTTTCTGCATTTACTTGTTGCTGGAACAAATATATAAGTATGTCCCCCACCTGTATACATTACATTTGCTCTACACAAGCCACATCTTTCAATCAACTCATCAACACAATGTTCCATGAGCATTTCAAGATAAAAACTTCTTGCTCTCAAGTTTTTAAGTGCTTTTTCATCACTTATATTATATATAAAGCTTTGTATTCCACTTAAATCAATACTTAATAAGCCAAATACCTTTTTCTTATAAAAATCCTTTGTTTTTTTGAACAATTCTTCCTTATAGTTTGTAATTTCATTTTCAGCTAAATATTGCTCAATACAAAGACCAAAAGCAGCTGTCATCTTGGAATGGTCATATAGTGATATATCTACATATTGACTTTTATCTGTAGATGAAGGTATAAAAGTTAAATTACTTTCCATTACTTGTAACAGTGAATTTATATATTCTTTTGTAAAATTAATGCCTCTTATAGCATCTTTTACATTATCTACAATTTTCCCATAAAAACTCTCACTAAAGATTATATTCTCTCCAGTAGGATAGTTAATTTCGGATTTGCTTGATAAAACATCTGGCTTATATACTTTCTTTTCTTTATTACCATTTAAAATATTGAAAATACTTTCAAATGGTATATCTCTTACATATCCCCTGCTACCGTCACCGTTATCTTCTCTTTGCTTTCTATCTGATGCTGATGCAATATTATCTGCTATATAGGTAATATAGCAAATGTCATTATCATCGACATTTGAATTAGCTAAAAGCTTTCCATGATGATACCTTACACAATTAAGTATCTCTTTTTGGTCTCTTAACTCATCTATATTTTTCAAATAATCATAACCACTTGTACTATGATTTCTACCGTCATTATACCTATACAGTAATTTTCCAAAATCATGTAACAAACAGCCTATAGCAAGCTTTTGTGCTCTATCGTTCATCATCATTCCTCCTCTTATCTATAGTTTTTTTACAACACCCATACCTAAAGCAGTTTTTATTCCTATCCCTGAATATTGTGCAAAATCTACAAGCATATGTATCATATTGACCATATTTTGACTACCGTTTATCTTTAATTTCAGTCTTCCTACAAAACCCGGTATCCTTGTTTTTTCAAGATAAAAATACCTGCTTCTAATTCTATATTCTGATATACTTACATCTTCAACTATTTTATCTAACAAATTATCGTCCATTATATCAGTAGTAGTCGACAATGTATCGTATTTTGATATAATACTTTTCATAATTAATGCAATATCTGGCATAAATACATATTTTTCATTGCTTTTAAAAGCTGTAGGAGTAATAAACTCCATCGTTAGGTATCTACTTCTTTTCTCTCCCAGATAATTATTAATAAATAAGTCATCAAAACTTGTTTTATGGATACTATAATTTGATATACTTAATTCTGCTTCTCTATTTTTAATGTAAATTGAATTACTATTTGTAATAACATTTATTATGTTTTGGGCTGCATAGTCATTTAACGTATTAATACTCCATATCCACTTATTATCATCTATTTTATATATACTTTGACTATACGGTCTAATTGCTTGCTTGTGCATTTCCTCAGCAAATTCACCACTTACAATTTCCATAATTGCACCGTGCATTACCGAAGACATATTAGTATTTAATTCTAAATCTGTTTCACTAAGAGCAATTTCTAAATGTGTTATCAATGCTACACCCCCTATTAAGCAATATATCCTCTTATGTTACTAATCATATCACATATTTCATACACATTCAACAATTTTTCTTGTATTTTGTCATATAAATTGTATATTTAACATACAATATTATTAATACATACAATTTCTATAAAATATTTTTCTTAATTCTATTTTATATATTAATTAAAGCCACCCTTTAACAAGGTGGCTTGCTCTAATTCTTATATTAACTCTTTCCATTATGTACAAATAAATTGTTTTTTATTTTCCCTATCCCTATTTAAAACTATTAAACACTATCTTCCCCGAATCGCTAAGTTCTGAATCACTCAAGCCATCAGAAGCATTTGCCCCCTGATTAAGTGCTGCTGAGGTTTCGTTTTTATCACACAATGACCAATTACACCAGCTTATCTTTTTATCAGCCATATAATTAAGCCACTTATTTGTTTCATCTGTAAACACGCCACCGTTGCCGTCAGCACTACTTGTTCCCCATTCACTTACGAATACAGGTATACCATTATTGAGAGCATTTGTAATCTTATCTCTAAGCCATTGTGTATGAGTACCTGCATAGAAATGGCAAGTATACATAATATTATTGCCACTCAGCCTATCTGCTACAACACTATCAAGGTCTTGGTCCCATTGTGGATTTCCAACTAAAATAATTGCATCACTATCATAAGTTCTTATTGTATTTATAATCTCCTCTGCATAAGGCTTAACATCTTTACTCCAACTTATATTTCCATTGGGTTCATTACATATTTCATATATAACCCCCTTGCTATTCTTATATTTTTGAGCAATCTCAGCAAAAAATTCCTTTGCCTCATTTTTATATGTCATAGGATTTCCGTCACTAAGAATGTGCCAATCTATAATAGCATACATATCGTTTGCTACAGCATTATCAACAGCTGTTGTCAATGTATTTTTCACGGAGTGATTTGATATATAACCATTTTCGTCTGTGTACATAGCAAAACGCATTACATTAGCACCTCTTGCTCCAACAGCTTTTATGTAATCATTGCTTACAAACTGGTGGAACCACTGAAGACCGTGGCTACTCATACCTCTTAATACAACAACCTCTCCTTTTTCGTTACATAGTTGAGTCCCTACAACCTTCAATTGTCCATTTTCACTTACGCCTCCACTAACAGTTGCAACTGTAGTTTGTTCCTGTTGAGGTTCAATGCGTACATTTCCTACATATTTGTCCATTGCTTTTTTTATGATAGTACAAGCCTCTGCTCTTGTAAGAGAACCTTCCGGTCTAAACATACCACTTGAATCACCAGTTAATATTCCATCAGCATAGGCTGAAAGAGTTGTATCATAATATCTACCATTTAAATTACTGAAATCTTTTATTTTAGCCGACTCAACATTGTAATCATATTGAACAGACTTCGCCATAGCTTTCATAACTATCTTGACAGCAAGTTGCCTTTTTATAGGCTGGTCATACATTTCTCCAGTCGGTGGATTTTCGTCATAATCATACCAACCTTTATCCATAGCTGTTTTTAGTATGGGTGCAGCCCAATGACTTACAATAATATCATTAGAACCACTAAGTCCCATAATCCTGCCTATAACTGATGTAAATTCAGCTGTTGTAATGCTTGCATTTGGCTTGAAACTTCCGTCGCTATATCCTGATAAAATTCCCCTTTGAGCCATTTCTGTAACAGTATTATAATACCAATCACCCGAATGAACATCACTAAAAGTACTCTTACCGTTATTTTCTACTGACTGAACTGAATTTTGAATATCAGTAGCAGCCTTTACATTCCCTGTATTACTCCCACTAGCACAAAACATACTTGCCATAAGTATTGCAGATACAAAAATTTTAACCTTCATAAAAACCTTCCTCATTACATTTTTATTTTTCATTTTTTAATATTATAAAACTTATATGATACCAAATATTTATACTATAATAATAGTCTACAGCCCTAATATTTACAAGTCAATATTTTAAACTTTTAACTTTGCAATTTTTTGTCTAATTCAAATGTTCAATTAAAATCCTAAAAGTACAATTGCTATTAATATTAAATTATAATATTATGTAACGATATTGATAAATCTAACTATAACAATTAAATATATAGATTTAAAAACTATTAATTAATATGTATTTAAAATAACTAGAGAGAAGGTATTAAATGAACAGAGCATATTTTTCAAGTAGTATAAATAATTTTTTAGATAAAAACGAATATGAAATTTTTGGTGAAATTACAGTTAATGACCAATTTTCAGCTGAAGATTTACAAAAGAATACTTGGAAAAAAGAAATTGAAATTCTAAAGAGAGAGCTTTCTGATTTTCCCGAAGGCCATATACTTTTCGAGTATACAATTCCTAGAATAGGCAATCGTATCGATAACGTTATTTTGTATAAGGGTATCGTGTTTTTGCTTGAATTTAAAGTAGGAGAAAGTACATATCCTAGCTATGCAATAGACCAAGTAACAGATTATGCCCTTGACTTAAGCTGTTTTCATAAAGAAAGTAGAAATAAACTTTTAGTTCCAATCTTGGTATGTACAAAAACAAATATTATATTTGCAATTTCACGTTATATGTGATAAAAAGCCTTTATGATTCATTTGAATTTCCTCCTTTGATAAATTTATTGGTTGTCAGCCCAACATAAGAGGTTCTTTTTTAACCACATGTATAGCACATTGTTTTCTGTTTACAAAAACAGTAACTTATATTCATACCCAAACTCCCCAAAAAACATTCCTTTAATCTGTTTGATTACCTTATATTTCCTTCAAACTTCTACCATCTTTTGTTTTCCATCTTTGAGGTCCGCTAACACTATAGCCAAGTAAAAATTTTGCAGCCGTTGACGAACTAGAAAATAAAATGTCTTCCTTAGTTATGTAGTTATCAACCTTATCTGATTCCAGAAGTTTTTGTCTCAGCTTCTTCATGCCTTCACTTAAAGAATCTGCAGAATCTCTTTTATCAATACTAGCTCCAGCAAACACAACAAACCCTTCTACTGTAACTTTACCTGTGGCATTCACTGAACACGATGTAATATACAACAACTCATCATCTACATTCGAACTTGATGAATCCACATGAGCAAAAGGCTCTAACACCTTATAACCAAGTGCATTAATAAGAATTTTTACATTATCAATAAATTCTTCCATAACAGCAATCTGTGATTCTTTCATAACTGTATTGTGATATGTATTTTTAGTAAGAACATTACATCTCTTACAATTTCTTGCCATTTCTACAAATCTATTTTCCAAATATCTAATCAAAGCCTTATTTAAATCTCTACCTATAAATATAACAGCTGTATTCCAATAATATTCTTCTTTTTCAGTCTGATAATCTCTCAGATGCTGTACTAATCTATCTTTAACATTTTCTGCTTCTCCTATATAAACTGAATCAGAACCATCATCCTCCTTGCAAAATAAAAAGTATACCCCAGCTTGAGTAATATCGTCCCGATTGCATGATGCAACTTCAATACGAGGAATCTTTATCGCCTTACCATTCCAATTTGATAATTCAGCTGTAATAAGGCTATCTGCTGTTCCATTTACAAGAAAAAGTTCGATTGATTTTCCATAAGCCATTTATAATCACCTACCATTAAATATTTTCATATATAAATATAGTCCGACTACATCAGCCAACACCCAACCAATAGGAATTGAACTCCATATTGCCGTTACTCCCAATGGTGTATGAGGTGCCAAAGTGTAGGATAGTATCACACGAGTTCCCAATGATATAACTGTAAGCAAAAGGGAAATATGAGGTTTGTTTATTCCTCGGAAATATCCATACCACAGAAATAACACTCCTATTCCCACATACATCGAACCTTCAATCTTTAGGTATCTCGTTCCCTCTGCTATAATTCTAATTTCATCTGCATCTATAAAAATTCGCATTAGATTTTCTGCAAAAATAAATATCATAAGTGAGATGACAACGCAGAATAAAGCAGAAATAACAAAAGAGATATGTGTTCCTTTTCGAATACGGTCTTTCTCATCAGCTCCATAATTCTGTGAAACAAATAGTGAATATGCATTTCCGAATTCCTGAGCTGGCATATATGCTATTGTATCAATTTTAACAGCTGCAGCAAATGAAGCCATTATTGTTATGCCAAAGCTATTGACAAGCCCCTGTATCATCAGAATACCAAAATTCATTACGGACTGCTGAATTCCTGTAGCAACATCATTTATAATAATTTCCTTTAATCTTTGGATATTAAAGCCTGTTCTTTCATGATTATTTTTTAAAACAGGTATCTTTATCATCGAATATATCAAAAGACCCAACCCTGAAACAGCCTGTACAATTACAGTAGCTAAAGCTGCACCTCCAACACCCATATTTAATCCTGCAACAAACCATATATCCAGTACAATATTTAGCACAGACGAGATTGCCAAAAACACAAGTGGCATAAATGAATTTCCCATTGACCTTAGCAAATAAGCAAAGAAATTATACAGAAATACAAAAATAATTCCGACAAAAACCACTGTGACATATTCTCTTGTCAGTGCCATTAACTCCTTAGGCGTTTGTAATATCCATAAGATAAAATTCATTCCCGGCTAAATAATAGCACATATTACTACAGAAACAGAAAGAATAAACCAAAAGGAAAGCCATATATCTTCTTTTAGTTTCTTTTGATTTCCCGCACCGTAGTCCTCAGAGAAAAAAGCACCACTTCCCATACAAAGTCCGATAATTATTGACGTTATAAAAATCATAAGTGTGTAGGCAGAACCGACGGCTGCCAAAGCATCTGCCCCAAGGCATCTTCCTACAATAAGTGTATCCACAAGGTTATATATCTGCTGTAATAAATTTCCAGCAATCATCGGCAATGAAAATTTTATTAGCTTCTGAAAAATCTTGCCTTGTGTTAAGTCTGTTTCTTTCATAATTTCTCCTTTTAAATTACAATATGTACAATTCATAAAATAAAAATTCACTATTTCTTCATAGAACTATATTTCTTATTACTTCTGTGTACTCCATTCTCATCAATAACTATATTACTGCGTTTCTGTTTCTCTTATTGAATAATATCAAACACTTCTGTATAATCGACCTATTCTCAATATCTCTGTCTATCCAACTATAAAAATATCAAGGTTTTATGCGATTTTTCAGCCATTTTTAATTGTCTTATTTTCATCTCTCAACCTTAGTCAACAGAACCACCGTCTCCACGTGGCGTGGGTATTTTGGAAAGTGGTCGAAAACATATTAGCAAAAATATTAAAGGGTGCAAAAGCAAAAGCTATGCACCCTTAATTTATTGATTTTATAATATCAGAGTTAAGCCGACTAAGCAGCTGCCTTTTTAATTATTTCCACAGCATCTCTGACATCAACATTTCCGTCCCTATTTACATCTGCAAGAAGCAACTCAGCCTCATCGGAAATTAAAGAAATACCCGATACATGCCTAAGAACAGCCGCAGCATCTGCCTTTTCAACCTTACCGTTCTGATTGACATCTCCAAGTACGGATACAAACTGCTTAAATGTAATAGTTGTATCCTTCGTAATCTTTGCAGGAGAATACAAAACCTTACCGTTTTCATCAATCCAGTAACCGGTGTCATCTGCAGGAAGTGTACAGCTGCTGTTAGAATAATAAGATGAAGATGCATCATCCTTTACAGTCGTTACCCTATAAACCCTAAGTTCCTCATCAGATGTCAAAACAGGCATAGAGCCTTCACTGCTTAAATTCTGTCCCCAAACAAGATTATTCTCGCTGCTTTTGAGAATATAACACACATCACCGCTTGCAAACTGCTCTGCTGTTTTTCCTACAGCTCGTGTGGTTGATAATCCGCAGCTTTCTAAATAATAGCAATTTTCCAATGCACCATAATTATATTTATCGCTTGATATTGCATTTGAATCTGTTGAATCTGCAGTAATTTTACCTATGTAGTAGCAATTGCTTATTTTGCCATAGGTTTCTCCCGCAATACCTCCGCAATACGCATAGCCGACTACAGACGAATCCGAAAAGCAATTTTCTATAACAGACCCTTCTACAGCATAACCGGCAAAGCTTGCTGCATGATAACATTTCTCACTGCCAAAATAGCTGTCTACTATACCAAGGTTTTTAATTGTACCCTTCATCTTTGCAAACAAGCCGCAATAACTTCTTGTATCATTGCAACACAATCCGCTGATTATATGACCGTTTCCGTCAAATGTACCTGTATAATACAGTTTCGAATCTCTGCCTATAGGGGTCCATTTATAAACAGGGACATCAGATACGCTTCCGTCCTCATTGAGCAAATTTTTATTTGCTGTTATATCCGCCGTAAGTACAGCATTTGCACCTGTATTGCCGGCGTCTACATACTGCTGAAACCATACAAGCTCGCCATAGTTTTCCAACTGATATGCTCCGTTTTCCAAAGCAGGCTTCTGCAAGCTGTCACAAGCCAAACAGATACCATTTTCATATATATGCTCTGTACAAGCAATATATGTATTTGAATAAAACTTTTTATTCTGTGACCTGTCATAGCAATAATATACTGTTTCGTCATCTGCTCCATTTAATTTAGGATAGCTGTCTGTACCAAGCTTTTGATACCAAATCTGTGAGCCGTCTGTTACCTTTTTATTAAGCAAAAAGCAAACCTCACCACTTGAGAATTGCTCCCTTGATTTTGCCTCGGCTCTTGATGAGATTAATGAACATTCACTTGAATAATAGCAATTTTCCAATGTACCCCTATTATATTTATCGCTTGATATTGCATTTGAATATGTTGAATTTGCAGTAATTTTACCTATGTAGTAGCAATTGCTTATTTTGCCAGTGGTTTCTCCCGCAATACCTCCGCAATACATAGAGCCGACTACAGACGAATCCGAAAAGCAATTTTCTATAACCGAATTTAAATAACCAATGCCGGCAAAGCTTGCTGCATTATAACAATCCTTACCGCCAAAATAGCTGTCTACTATACCAAGGTTTTTAATTGTACCCTTCATCTTCGCAAACAAGCCGCAATAAACATCGGTATAATAGGAATACAATCCGCTGATTATATGACCGTTTCCGTCAAATGTGCCTGTATATTGCAAGCTTCTGCCTATAGGGACCCATTTATAAACAGGGACATCAGATACGCTTCCGTCCTTATTGAGCAAATTTTTATTTGCTGTTATATCCGCCGTAAGTACAGCATTTGCACCTGTATTGTCGGCATCTACATACTGCTGAAACCATACAAGCTCACCATAGTTTGACAGCTGATATGCTCCGTTTTCCAAAGTAGGCACTTCATATTCACCACAAGTCTTGCAAATACCGTTTACATATGAATGGTTATTGCAAGATATATTTGTGTTTGAATATACCTCTTCGCCCTGCTCAGAGATATAAGAAACCGCCTTGCCGCTGAACTGAGGATATGCATCTGTTCCTAAGCTCTTATTCCAAGCCTGTGTGCCGTCACTGTCGGTTGTCGGCTCTGCGGCACTGAGTGCTTCCGCATAAATGCTTAAACAATTTGCCTGAAAAGACAAGCAAAGCATTATACAAGAAAGCAGTAATGACATAAATTTTTGTAGCCTCATAAAATCCCCTCCTTCTTATTTATGCGGTGATTATATCATTAAATTAAAAAAATTTCAATGTTCATTTGCAAAAAAGGTGCTATTTAGGTTAATATGTACGTTTTCAGAGGTTAAAATGATGATTTTATGAAGTGAACTTGTGATATATGTTAATTGGCAATGGGGAATATGTAATGTTTTGGTGGCGAGGGAGTTTTGGACGGTGGAGCATAAATGCTGCACCATACAGGGTGAAATTATTAGGCTATTTTTAGAATTGTTTAGAAATCTCAAAAAGCCTTTATTTATTGGTGTTTTTGTGATAGTTCATATGTATATTAAAGCCTGTATGCTCGGCATTTAAAAATAGGCTATTTTGAGAAATTGTATAAAATAGTTGAATCATCATTTTCTTTAAGCAAATCATCAGAATAGCAAAAGCTAACGCCAGGTTCATTCTCAAATTTTCTAAATAAACCAGACCTTAATAGTTTTGTTTTATCCGAATTGAAATCACTTCTTTTTCCGCCACTAGGGTTTCTTCTTATTTTATAACAATAAATCTTATTTGGATTTTCTGAATCACTTATACTAAGTGACTTCACCATTGCACCTTTTTCCTCATCTGAAATATTTTTAGGAATATTCATTGGAATTGCTTTTCCGAAAGTTTCAGTAAATTGTTTTAAAATATCTCCTAAGTTATTTTGATACTCAATACCAAAATACTGTCTTAAGATTTTTGCATCGATTAATAATTTAGAAGAATTGGCTTCAATTTCCAATCCATCGTTTAAATCGTCACGTTTCATAAAATGAAGCTTTACTAGTGCATATTGATTTACTCGCTTTTTCTTACCTACGATACTCTTTACCACAACTATATCCGTAAGTCCTGCTTTACATTCTTCTATCATATTATGAAATGCAGGACGAACAGAATCTTTTTTAGCAGATGCAATATCTATATGAATATCAACCAGTTTTCAGTTTTTATGCCCAAATACAAATTTTGTCAACCCAGAAATCTGTGCTTTTAAGCTATCAAGTTGTTCCATAGTATTGGAACTAACACAAGCATAGATAACAACGTGTTTCATTGGCTCATTTGTATTAGCCAGAATTACTCTCACTTTGCTGGGCATAAATACCTCTCATTTCTAAAATAGCCTAATCATTATTCAATGTATTTTTGAATGTTCATTAACCTATTTTCGTCCTCGCTTTTTTACAAATCATAAATAAACACTTCTGTATAATCGACCTATTCTCAATATCTCTGTCTATCCAACTATAAAAATATCAAGGTTTTATGGGATTTTTCAGCCATTTTTAATGGTCTTATTTTCAAATTTTAAAATACCGAAAAGCCTCTTATTTCAAGCCTTTTTCACACTTTTACTTCTGTACCTTAGTCAACAGAACCACGCTCTCAATATGTGCATCATTGTCCAAACTAATGCTCATATCTTCTTCAATAATCGGAAGCCTGAACTTAATGGATTTCAGCCACTGTCCGTTTTCCTGCCGTTCCGGATATATCTGAATTTCAGAAATCAGCGATTCCATAACCTGCCGTTTTTCCTGTTCGTTCATCACTGCATACAGCTTATCGAAATAAATCAATACCTTGTAAATATTGTCTCCGGTCAGCTTTTCTGCTTCAATCGACATCTTCTTTGCCCTGGCAGCAATCAGAAGATTTTCTGTATCCTCAATCTTATCATACATCTTGTAAAGGCGATCATCAAGGTCTGCCTTGCGCTTGATATAATGCTTATCATCCGGATCAAGGGAATCGATTTCTTCCATCAACTTTGATTTTGTAGAATAGCTCTGCCGAAGCTGCTTTTCATGTACTGCAATCTCCTGCTCAATCACAGAGGTATCCACTTTCCTATTGATTTTTTCCTGCATCATAGCGGCAAACTTTGGATTGCTGACCAGCTTTACAATGACTTCCGCCACAGCATCGTCCAGCAATTCTTCGTTGATCTGCTTTTTATAATCACACTTATGACCTCTTGTCATGGTGCGGTGTTTACAGCCATAGTAGAAGAAATCCTTGTACTTTGTACCGTCAGCTTTATGCTTGATGCTTTTATTGCCGTACATCCCGGCTCCGCAAACCGGGCATTTCACAATACCGGACAGCAGATGGATCTTACGATCTTTGCCATGATTGACTTTTTCATATTTTTTCGCCTGTGCCAATAACTTCACCTGCGCTTCATGCCAAAGTTCCTCTGAGACAATTCCCTCATGCAATCCATCCACCAGTAAATAATCATCCTGCTCCACAAGCTTATAGTCATTTCTTGTACCATGAACCTTTTCCGTTCTGCGTCTGCCATAAGCAATTTTCCCGCAGTACACAGGATTTTTCAGTATTCTTCTGATCAATGCCGTATCGAACAACGGATTTTTCCCGTTCTGTCTTGGTATCTTACGAATACCATGATTTTCAAGATATTTTGCAAGTCCGTTTGCCCCTACATCCGTATGCACATACTGGTCAAAAATCACACGGACTGCTTCTGCTTCTTCCTCATTGATAAAGAGCTGCCCTTTTTCCAAACTGTATCCATAAGGTGCAAAACCACCGTTCCATTTACCCTCACGGGCTTTCTGGATTCTGCCCTCCATGGTCTGCACCCGGATATTTTCACGCTCAATCTCTGCAACCGCCGACAAGACGGAAATCATCAGTTTTCCGGCATCCTTGGAAGAATCAATCCCATCCTCCACGCAGATCAGATTGACACCAAAATCCTGCATCACTTGCAAAGTAGAAAGGACATCCGCAGCATTTCTGCCAAATCGTGACAGCTTAAATACCAGAACAAAGGAAACACCATTCTTACCGGATTTAATATCCTCCATCATGCGGTTAAACTCTAATCTGCCTTCGATGGACTTACCGGATTTACCGGCATCTTCATACTCACCGACAATCTCATAATCATTAAACTCTGCAAATGCTTTCATTCTGGATTTTTGTGCATCCAGAGAGTATCCATCAATCTGCATGGCGGTAGATACTCTTGTATAAATATATACTTTTGTTTTTTCTTTTTTCATCCCGCTATCCTCGTATGTATCATACTATAACTATCCTGTCACCATGGGGATCGGTTTATTTTTTCTCAGCTTTCTGCTCCAGCATTTTAATCGAATCCAGATAATCCTGCTCTACCTCGCTAAGCGTCCGAGCCTTGTATTTTCTATATTCTCCGGTCGCTTTATCAACAGCCTGCTTATGACTGATGTTTCCATTTCCAATCAGCAACTGCTCTCCGCTCATGGTAAGAATGCGATCCAGATGGTCTGCCCAATCCTGCATAGTCATTGCCTGTTCCCGTTCTGCCTGTCGTTCCGCAAAATCAAGATATCCGGATACAAGCTGCCCCATGGCTCGAAGTTCTTTTTCATCCAGATAATTTTTAGCAATAACCGCTTCTTTCAAGGTTGGCTGTTTTCCTGCAAATGTGGTAAGCCCCATAAATTCTTTTTCCGCATCGGCTCTGCTGTAAATAACCTCTGCCGCAGTCTGTCCATGAATGGCATAATGAATTTTATTTTGGACTTTCTTAAAAAATTGGATAGAAATTTCCGCTTTAGGATCATAGTCGATACTTGTGGCATAAATTTCTAAAACCTGACGGTAAAACACCTTTTCTGATGCTCGAATATCACGAATACGTTCTAAAAGTTCCTTGAAGTAACCGCCGCCGCCAAGATTTTTCAGCCGTTCATCATCCATCGTAAAGCCTTTTCTCATATATTCTTTAAGAATATTGGTTGCCCAGATTCTAAACTGTGTACCTCGTTTGGATTTCACACGATAGCCAACAGAGATAATCACATCCAGATTGTAGTAATCTACCTGATATGTTTTCCCGTCAGAAGCAGTTGTTGCAAAATTTGCAACAACTGAATCACGCTGCAATTCGCCTTCCGCAAAAATATTTTTTATATGTCTGGAAATGGTTGATTTATCTCGCTCGAACAATTTTGCCATCTGATCAATAGAGAGCCAGACCGTATCCTCATCAAACGTCGTCTCAATTTTAGCTAATCCATCTTCTGTTGTATAAATGATCATATTGGATTTTTGATTCATCTCATCGTTATTCATCACATTTACACTCCATTTCTAATTGAGCAGCACCCTGCTGCACTTTTCCTATGTATCCTCTATGTCAAAAACATCTTTTAACATAGAGTTTGGACACTATTTACACGATTATTATATCAGTTATTTTTCGTTTTTTCAATAGTGCCAATGAGATCTTTAGAATTGAATTTTTCCTCTAAATAATCAGGCGGCTCTGGAAGATGTTCAATATCCAGAACCGCCGCATATTTTTCAATTAGATTTGCAAGCAAATCAGCAAAACCGCTCCAATTATCTGTCATAGGCAATTACCTCCATCAAATTTCTATATCCTGTCCACGCTTACGGGCAGACATTTTGTGTTCCTGTGTTTCCTTTCCTCTGGCGAGGATAGAATTAACAAAAGCCCGAACCCTTTCCGATGCAATCTCCAATGCATCCAGATAAGGCTGGGCTTTCTTTTTGAGTTCCGTATATTTTTCGTTGATTGTTTCATACCGCTGCTTCCAGATCGAAACCGACTTTTCTGCGGAAGCCAACTTTTCTTTCAAACGCTTGTTGTCGGCATTGGCAATAATGCCATTGGCAGCATAGCGTTTCAGCGTGTCGCATTCATCCGGAGTCAGCGTGATGTTATTTCCGAATGTAGCTTTCTTACCCATCGCTTCAATGTCCTGCACCGTCAGCGTAATGGTCTTTGCTGTCTTGGTTTCTTTTTGCAGAGCTTCCAGTTTCTTTTTCTGTTTCTCTGCGGCAGCTTTCACATCCTCCAGACTTTGCTCTGCCTGTGCCACCAGACCAGTTACAGCTTCCAACCGCTGCTGTTCTGCCTGTACCTTAAACTGTGTCACGGTCAAATGTTCCTCGGTGCTGCCACGTTCTCCACGCTCCACATCGTCATATCCAGTAGCTCTCATAGAACGAAAAAAATCATCCTGCAACACACTGTAGGATGACTTCAAAATCTTTTTTCCTTTTTCGTTCAGCATGGGATTCCCATTTTCATCAAGAACGGGTTTGGAATCCCATTTCTTACTGCGGCTGACCTGTGTGATCGTTTCCTTTACAGTACCGACCAGCGATTTATCTTTGCAGCGCTTCGACCACAAAATCTGCTTTTCCACCACCGGGATATAGACCACATGGAGATGATAGTGGTACACATCCTCGCCCAGTACTTCGGACATTGCCCGGTTGCGCTCATCGGCGTGCATTACAGCAGAGAGAATATACTGCTCACCACCCACAATCTCCACAGCGGCTTTATAGGCATCCGCATAAAACTGTTTTGCAAATTCATAGCCGCCATGGTTGTAAAAATAAGCGGAGTTCACATCGAATACCAGCTCACCGTATTTGACAGCATCCGGTTTCAGTCCTCTAGTGGAAATCACACCATCCTGTTCCATCTGCTCAAACATTTTTACATAATCGTCTGTGGGAGCCTTGAAGTGAACATTCAGAGGAGTTCGTTCCGGTACGATGTCCTGATTGCTGTAACTGTCTTTTTCACGTTCATTGTGTTCCTGTATTTTTGCCACATCATCCGGTGTTGCTAAGTCCTGATTCCGGGCTACGGTGCGGTCTATTCCATCATTTCTTGCCATAGATTTTTTGTCCTTTCCTTAAAATTTGCAGACAGCGGGGAGCTGCGGAGAGGCACTTTTTCAAAGTGTAATAACCCACTATAACACTTTCATCCATACTGGCTGCAAAGTGCCGTGGGCTCTCCGAGGGCTCCTCCAGAGGGGTATGCGGTCGCTGCTGCGACCTCTGCTGACCAAGGCAAAAATGTCTGCAACTTTTCCCATGGTCACCCGTCTGCATGAAACTGTTCTGCGAAACATCCCTTGCAGACGGCGGCAACGAAAACCGCATCTTTCGTTGCCTGTCCACGGAGCTTCTGCAAAATTCCGTGGACATAGAAACAACAGCCAATCCCTGCAACAGAAAGGCTGCTGTTTCTATTAAGGAGCGTTTTACGCTCAAAAGCTGCGTACATACGTACAGAGCAAAAACGGCAAAAATCAATCCCGCCACTCCTCCGGTACGTACGTACATGGCGAAACGTCGTAAAACCCGTTTATATGAGGTCGAGCCACAGCTTCCACGCCCATAAATCCCCATACCCGCCGTCCGGCAAAATTGGTAATGTTATTGCAATGCTCCAGATCGAATTTCTTTGCATTGGCAATCATGGCGTCGCTGAAGCTACGGGCTTTCAGCGGAGCAAGGGAATTTTCCTCGCACCACATCCGATAAATTTCATAAAAATCCTTGGAACTAATGGAAGCATCCGCCTTGCGCCGGATATACCCTTCCGAATTCATGAAGTCAAAAATATTGTTATTGTCACGCTTGACCGCTTCCCGGTTTGCACGGATGCGCTCACTCTCCGTAAACTTAAAGTTGTTTGCAACAAGCCGCTGCAAGCCTTCAAATGCCCAAAGAAAAATCCCTTCCGCTTCACCTTTCATCTTCTCGGCAAGGTCAGGATCGTCAGCCCTGTCCACAGGTTTCTCCTTGGTTGTCAGCACAAGCTGTCTGCGGTAAAAACCATCGCTGCGGTCATACAGAGCTTGCAGATCGCCGTTACTGAACGCAAGCAGCCGGGCAAACATCCAGCCCTGATAACTCTGCTTGCCTTTTCGCTCCAAGTCCATCTTTCCCTGTGCTGTAACGATGGACTTTACATAGTTGGTTTGGCGCAGGGCTTCCATTCGCATATCATCATCCACGCACAGCAGGATGTGTTCCAGATCTGCACGGGCAAAGCGGTTTTCGGAAATCTTGCCGATGCTGCCGTCTTTCATGTTTGTTCCAAAAATAGTCGAAAGCACAGCTCCGATTTGGGATTTGCCCTCGCCGCCGTTGCCCTTAATGACCATCATCCGCTGTCCTTTGTTGGAGGGAATCAGGCAATAGCCGATGAACTCCTGCAAGGTGGGAATATCCTCCGAGTACAGCAGCCCATCCAGAAAGTTCAGCCAAAGCACAGGTGCAGGTGCGTTTGGATTATAAGAAACAGGCAGACGGCTCTGTACGATTTCCGTTTTTCCCTCAGCAAATCTCCCATCCAGCATGAGCGTTCCGTTAGCCACATGGATACGGTCTGGCTGCGGTGGAAAATCCTCTGCCATTGCTTCCAGTTTCAACAATTCCATGATATTTTTGATCTTCTGCGGTACGCTGCTGATGGTATAACTTTTCAGTTTTTCGTAAACCTCGCTCCGCAGGAAAATATCATCTGTCACCCGTCCTTCGGGCGTAAAAAAAGCCCTGTTCGTGAAAATGATTTTGCGTTCATGCAAAAATTCCTCACAAAGCAGAGCTTCGTTGATGTTCTGCCCATCAAACCAGACAGGTAGATTCATATCAGGCATTTTCCGGTTCTTCGCCATGGTATGCCACCTCCTTTTTTCGTTCCACATAGTCCTGAAGGAAGGCGATTTTGCCCTCCTTCTTTAACTCGTCTACCACAACAACTCTCTCCTCCAAAGAACCAACCGTTAAAATATCTGCCAGATGTTCTATATGATCTAACATCTGACAGGCTTCCACAAAACGGTCATCCCATTCATCTTCTGGTGTCTTAGGCGCATACCGTACTTTCCGTTCTTCCAACAGATGCAGATAATCCGTCAGCACACGGAAGCAGAGCATTTCGTCCTCCCGGAACTGGCGGATATGAGGGAGTTTGGGTTTTGCCATTGCTGCTGCATTGGGCGGTTTCGGATCAAGTCCGAAGTCCGCAGCCAACTTTTGCGTCGCTTCGTAGTTGCTCAAATTGAACAGCTTTGCTACAAGATCAATTACATCTCCCTTGGCTCCACAGCCGAAGCAGAAGAAGTAATCCTCGTTCAACTTCATGCTTGGGTGTCGGTCATCGTGGAAGGGACAGCAAACCATATTATTGCGACTCAATTTCAATCCGTAACATTCAGCAGCCTGTCTAACGGAGATAGTCGCTTTCACAGTTTCAAAAATACTCACTCATAATCCTCCTGCTTGGTTTTTATTAAGCCGTTCTACCCATTCCGTTTCCTGACAGGCAACCCTGCTCGGCGCTGTGTCGTCCCCTTGAGGGGCGCTCGTTCCTTTTGTGGAAATCTTGGCGGTTTATCTCGGTCTGGACGGTCATTCAGTTGTTCCGATCGATCGTTAAGCCAAGTGTAATGCAAAAAATAAGCGGCTCTCGTTTATCCACGAAAGCCGCAAATACGGAAAGTATGAACTTGAAAAATTGCAAATTTGCACAGGATAGATTATAATAAACACAAAAATAAGGGGGGTGCTATTGTGAAGAAAAATTATGATGATGAACCAGAAAACACCACCTCTTATCGTGTCCGTTTATTGAGACAGGATAGGGGATGGAGCCAAAAAGAACTGGCAGAAAAAATATTTGTTGCACACTCTCAGATTAGCCGATTAGAGAGTGGAGAAACAACCAATATTGGCAGCTCTCTTTTAATATCTCTGGCTAAAATTTTTCATGTTTCAACAGATTATCTGCTTTGCCTGACTCCCATCAGTGTTCCTAAAAGTTATGATATTTCTCAGCTTGGATTGTCAGAAGAAGTAATCCGCAGACTGATTTTGAAAACCATTGATCCAGATATACTAAATCGACTTTTAGAGCATGAGCAATTCCCGAAGCTTTGCACACTGATAAAAAACTATTTTAACAATACAATCGCTAACGGAATTATGGCAAGAAATCAAATCATTGACCTTGCCACCGAGCCGCTGGCTGAACTGATGAGCGCAGAACCATCCAAACGAGCAGAACTCATCAAGGATATAAGCTTCCTGAACTCCACAAAAATTCAGAGCAATGAAGCGGATGTTGAGAAAATCAAGAACATTCTGATGAAAATTATCCGAGAAATCAAAGAGGATGTAATAGCGCAACAGCCTACCGGAGCAATCGCTACGGCAGAAGCTGTGAAGGGCATCCGTGATTCACTGCTGGACAAACCGCAATCTGAGCTGACCACCGATGATGTATCAGCCGCTATGGCTACCTATGTTGGAAAAGTGATTCCTATGGATGAATCCACATCTGCGTTGCTTCAGCAGCTTACAAAACAAATGTTGGAGTTGTCCACAGAGAACAAAGAATAGGCGTTTAGCTACAGCGAAATAAAGGCTTGGTATATACCTCTGCTTCTTTTTCCGTTCGGCCGGATTTGTCCTGGGAGCAAAGACATAACATAGTAAGACTTTTATGTACAAAAATATAAAATCGCTGCAATTACCATCCTTGTGAGGATGAAAAATTACAGCGATTTTCAATTACAGGTTATTTTCAAAGTGTTCTACCATTCTGGCAAAATAGTCCATCTGTCCATCAAAGTGTTGGTTTTCATGTATGGATAACTCATCATAAATAGCCCCTATATTCTGTCTCTTTCGCAATCCATCCGACTTTGTTGAGTCAAGCAATTTGTTCAAAATCTGTTCTTCTTTTGTTTTGTCATTATAATGAAGATAAAGCAATATTTCTAATTCACGAATCGTCATAACAAAACAAAGATTATCTTTTTCAAATATTTCTTTCTCTGACAATTCAATAATCGCTGTATTAGAAAACTCATCGTACAACAAAATAATTTTTATTATAGGAACCTCTATCTTTCCCTTAAGTTCCTCATAACTACTGTTTAGTTGTGTGTATGCTTCACTTATCGTACGATTGAAAAAGGTGTTCGTTGATTCCATATTAGGAACCTGTTGTTTAGCATCTAACTTAAGTAATGATGATTTTGATTCAACAAGTAATTGAAGCATGCCAAAATCAAACAGAAAATCAGCCCCTTTTTTCGCCCCAGCGGACAATACCTTGTATTCAGAAGTTTCGCAATAATTCAAAGCTAAATCTTTAATATAATCCTCAAACAACAATCCAAATGCATTAACAAACTTCTGAGTTCCTTGCTTAAAGTAATAGTCTCTAACAAGCCAATAAAGCCCATTTCCAACCATCATTGCAACAAGATACATGCTTACAGCCAGATATTCTCCATGCCTTTGAGTTTTAATAAAAGGCTTTGAATATAATAGTTGTTTTCCTAATGAATGTTCTCGTAACTCTTTATAGTCGCAAGAATAATACCCAACAAATTTAGTGATATTTTCTGTGGTTAAAATAGTATTTTCTTTTCTACAGTATAGACTTTCTGGAGCTGATAGCGGATCTGGGTGTTGACTGCAAAGCCAAAATATCATTAGAAGTATAGCAATATAATCATCTGCTGAACAACCAAACACCTCCTTTACGGCAGCATTGGTATCTATTTCACGTCTATGTTCAAAATTTTTCGCTGCTAACAAAATATAATAATCTCTATTAAACTTTTCAAATATCCACCATAAATTTTGATATTGGAACTGCTCTGCGGTCATCCCTAAAACAACACGGAATACTCCATCAGCAGCGTTTTTAATGCTTTCTGCTGCCGAATGCTCATTATCATATTCTCGATACAAATCAACAAGTTGTCCTACAGAAGATACTTTATCCGCATGACGATAATCATTGCTCTCCTTCACGGAAAGAAATGCAATATTAGGAATATCCCATGCTGATAACTGCACAAGTATTTTTTGATGTTTCCCGTAACGCACGACAGGTACTTCTACATTTCTCCAACATTGAACCTTTTTGAACATATCAATGGATATTTCTGAAAATTTGTAAATAAGTCCATCAGTATTTATCTTCTTAATTTCAGAAACAAAGTCTTTCATGGTATCCGTCCTTATCTGCTTACTAAATCCTGATACATCTTCATCAATTCTGCCACACACTGGCTCTCAGTCATATCTTTTACAGAAAAACTATAAGCCTGCATAACTGCTCTATCATTGTTTTGGTGAGCTTTCAGTAGCTCTGGGAACAGATACATTTTTTCTCCATACATATCTGCAAGACTGCAATCAGGATACTGTGCTCGTGCATCAAGGATGGTCTGAGCCGTCTGCTCAATCTTCGCTTTTTGGTCATCTGTCGTATCTGGCCATGGAAAAGTGTTATATACAATTTCCTTAGAGTACCTATAGTCACTCTTTAGCCGACCGCACACTGCCCGCATCCAAGACATATGAACATTCGATGTCAACACTCCAAAATGGTACAATGTTGCATCAGGAACAATCTGTACCGCATCCGATGAAATTATATCTGCCGTTACAAAACCTATTGGCACATATCTCCGTCTTTCTGAAGATACACGAGGGATAATTAAAAAATCAACATCGTCTGGCTGTGTGATCTGTGCAAACAACTGAGGCACTTTTGCATAGCCGTTCGTTGTTTTAGCTTTAGAAGAAAGCCGGAATTGTCGTACCGCTTCAACCTTTTCGGAAAGAATTTTACTATTCATAATGTCTTTTGGAGATGAGTGCTTCAACCACAGACACCAACGTTTTTTTCCTTTGATAAACTCATCTGCACCAATATAAGGATGGAGCCATTTCTGAAGTTCTGGCTCTTTTTCCATAATATCATGATATTCATCCTCTTTAATGACAAAAAAGCCACCATCTCGTGGTTGGTTTCCAAAGCTCATTTTAGACATTCCACAAAGAGATTCTTTTTCTGCTACAACGAAAATATCCTCTCCTTCTACCAAGTATGGGCTAATATTGGAAACGATTTTCCCATTTGATCCATCTGTAAAAAGCCATTTTTCATTCCGATTAAACCCAGCAAATCCTACAATCACACAATGAACTGCTGCCTGCGATGAAGATTCACTATCCCATTTGAATGTCTGATATGCAAAATTAATATGTATATGGTGATCGTTAAACAACACATTCCATAAAATCGGAACCTGTGAACCTTGACAAATTGAATTGGTTGAAACAAAGCAAGCTTGTATGTTTGTATTCTGAATATATTGAGCAGCCAGCTTATACCAGCAAGTCACATAATCCAAATCTTGCACATCCTTGATATTTCCAAAAATATCCTGAACCTCTTTCTTCTGGATACTGCCTTGTTCCATAAGCCGTGCTCCAACAAAAGGAGGATTGCCCATTATGTAATTGAGCTTTTGCTTTGGAATAACATCTCCCCAGTTTATACGCAGAGCATTCGCTTCAATAATATTCGTATAGGACTTTAGAGGCAAAAACTCCAAATGCATCAGCACAATTTCCTCGGTTTCCTTCATCATCTGACTTTCAGCAATCCATAATGCGGTTTTTGCAACTGTCACAGCAAAATCGTTGATTTCAATGCCGTAAAACTGTCCCAAAGATACTTGAATGGGGTTCCAATTCGCATCGCCAAAAGCAATCTGTCCATGAGACAAAACCCGAAGCACCTCATTTTCCAAGCGACGCAGACTCAAATAAGTTTCTGTTAAAAAATTACCGCTGCCGCAAGCCGGATCTAAAAAGCTGAGAGATGCCAGCTTTTTCTGAAAGTCCTTGAGTTTTCGCTCTTTCGTACGTTCCACTGCGATTTCACAAATTTCCGTAAACTCTTTCTTCAAATCATCCAGAAACAGCGGGTCAATGACTTTATGGATATTCTCGATAGAAGTATAGTGCATACCACCACTACGGCGTGTTTCCGGATTCAAGGTACTTTCAAAAACTGCACCAAAGATTGTCGGACTGATTTCTGACCAGTTAAAGTCAGAACTGGCCTTATTAAGAAGCAAACTCCGAATTTCATCCGTAAACGGCGGTATCTCAATATCTTCATTTGCAAATAGGCCGCCATTCACATAAGGGAATGCAGCCAACTGCGGATTATCATCTTTCAGATACGGGTCACGATTTTCAGGCGTAGTATCCAGCACCTTAAACAGTTCAACCAACGCTTTTCTCATGTGCCTGGTATCATATTCTGCCAGATAGTCATGAAACATTCCATGATGCCCGAAAATGCCCGCATCCTCCGCATATAAACAGAAAACAAGGCGCACACAAAGGACGTTCAAACTTTTCAAGGCGTGTTCGCTGTCGGGATCTGCATATTGTTTATGGAACGCATCATAAAGCAAGCCAACCATTTCGCCTGCGGCAATGGATACTTCCATTTCACGCTTCAAATGTTCGCTGCCCTCATCAACCAAAAATTGCAGGCGGTAATATTCTTTCTCAAGATTTTCCAGTAAAATTTCTTCCGGCTCGCCGCCGGGACGTTCCATATCGTAAACAAAGAATTTCTCGAAATTGCAGGTCACTACCCAGCGTGGATGCTGAGATAAAGGCAGCTCTGTGATATAACGCTTTGCCTGCTGAAATGGTGTCAGCAGTGTGCCATCTGATTGCTTAATAGGCTTCTTCAAATCCTTTCCCAATCCTTTTTGTTCAATCAGAACCTTTGTGGACGGAATTGTACCATCTATAAAACTGGTATGGTCAAGGTGTACCTGCTCTTCAAATATAATAAATTGTTCAGGATGTTCCACGCCATAGACATCACGAAGCAGAGAAAGCCAAAATGCCTGACTTTCTCCTTTTTCATAGCCTTTGCCTTTCCAATACGCCGCAAAAGATTTTGCAGCAGCTTTTTGCTGTGTATCGTTCATTTTCTATCACCTCCCAACATTCTTCGCTTATCAAATCATCCCAAAATGTTTCAGCGCTTCCATAATCGCCTTTTCTTTCTCCGGCGGGCACTGTGGCTGCTTAGCATCCTCAGACTTCGGCTTATTATAATTCTCACGCTCGATAATCCCGCACTTCTGCTTCACCTGAGCAATATACAGGCTGCTAACCTTCATACCGCTATGCTCCAACACATACGCCTTAATTTCCTCATAGGTAGCCTTACTCTCCGCAGCAGTCAGATCCAGCTCGTCCATCTTAATCTCAACCTCGATATGTTGCTTCGCATTAAGTTTGGACAATAAACATACCGTCTCAACGTGCCCTGTATGCGGAAACATATCAACTGGCTGTACTTTTTTTATCTCATACTCATTTGTTGCACAGAGAATTTTTAAATCTCTTGCCAAAGTTGCACTATCGCATGAAACATAGACTATGCGTTTTGGTTGCATTTGCAACATAAGATTTAGGAGACTTTCTTCACAGCCCTTTCTTGGAGGATCTACCACCATTACATCCGGTTTTACTCCCTTTGTTTTATAGAGTTCTGGTACTATTTCCTCGCTTTTTCCAACATAAAATTCTGCATTATCTATTTTATTGTTTTTGGCATTCTTTTTGGCATCTTCTATTGCCTGAGGAACTATTTCTACACCGTAAACCATTTTTGCCTTTTGGGCAAGGAAAAGAGAAATTGTTCCTATACCACAGTAGGCATCTACAACTATTTCTTCGCCGTTTAAATCTGCATATTCCAACGCCTTTCCATACAATTTTTGTGTCTGTACTGGATTCACTTGGAAGAACGACAACGGAGAAATTTCAAACTTTAAATCACCAATATAATCAGTTATAAAATCACTACCATATACTGTTTCTACCTTATCACCCAAAATAACATTAGATTTTGTAGTATTATAATTTACAGAAACTGACTTTACACCTTCAACGTCTTTTAAAGCCTCTGCTAGCTGTGTTTTATACTTAAATTTACTACCATTCACAATAAGACAGACCATAATCTCTCCTGTAAAATGGCCCTCCCTTATTAAAATATGTCTAACGATACCTCTACCTGTCGTTTCATCATAGGCTGTAATATTATTTTCTACTATAAAATTCTTTACTTTATTTAATATTTCTTTATTTCGCTTACTGCCTATATAGCAATTATCAAAATCAATTATTCTATGGCTATTGGCAGCATAAAATCCAGTAATAATACCTTTGTCATAGCCAACCGGATACTGTGCCTTATTTCTATAATAAAAAGGCTTATCCATACCTATTGTATCTTCCACCTCAATATTATCAAAGCCACCTATTCTCTTTAAATTTTGATAGACTTTATTCTTCTTATATTTAAGCTGGCAATCATAAGACATATGCTGAATAGAGCAACCACCACACTTACTTGCCACAGGGCATTTTGGCTCTACTCTATCTGGAGAAGCCTCTATAATATTAACAGCTTTACCAAAGCCATAATTCTTATTTGCCCTTAAAACTAAAATTTCTACTTTTTCTCCAACAAGTGTATCTTTTACAAAAATTGGATAGCCATCAACTTTTGCAACACCTGCACCTTCAGAAGATAAATCTACTATTTCTACTACTAATTTTTGATTTTTTTGTACCATATTAATACTCTGACTTTCTAATATTTCTAGCTAAAATTCTATTGTAGCCTACCCATTTTCCTGTTGTTTGATTTTCTTCAATAGCTGTTTCAAACATTTTTACCTTTGCATCTGTATCATCAGCACAATGAAGTATAAATGCCTCAATAGTTTTTGGCAACTTTGGAGAACCATATTCAAATTCGCCATGGTGTGCTAAAATACAATGTTGCATAAGAGATTTTAATTGATGAGGGAAACCTTCTACCTTATCAGCTTCTTTACCCAAAAACTCACAACCCATTACAATATGACCTAACAATTCACCGTCATCTGTATATTCCACATTAGGAAATTCCGATAATTCCTTAATCTTTGAAATATCGTGAAGTAAGGCACAAGCTACAAGCATATCTCTGTTTACATTTTCGTAGTGACCTGCCATAAAATCACACAAATCTGTAACAGAAAGAGTATGCTCAATAAGTCCACCTAAATAGTTATGGTGCATTGTCTTAGCAGCTGTATGCTTTTTAAAACTATTTGCAATATCTGTGTTTTTAACAAAAATATTAGTTAATAATTCCTTGATATACTTGTCATTAACAGACTTTATGTAATCAGTAACACGATTAAACATTTCATTTACATCTTTTTTAGTTGATGGAACATAGTCCTCCTCAAAATACTCGCCCTCTTGAGCACGTCTAATTTTCTTAATATTTAACTGGAGGTCATTATTAAAAGTTTGAACACTGGCATCAATTTTAATAAAATCTCCTTCTTCAAAACTCTGAATATTTTTATTTATATCCCAAACCTTACCGTTAATAGTACCTGTTTTATCTAAAAGTGTAAGTGAAAGATAATTTTTGCCATTTTTAGACTTAAATGTCTGTTTTTGCTTACATAAATAAAAATCTATTAAATTTTCACCGTCGTGTAATGTATTAATATATCTCATATTTCCTCCATAATATACCAATAATTAATTGCTATAAAATCATAGCCAAAACTGCAATTTCCTATCTAATTATTATACATTAAAGTTTGTATAAATACCAGTATTTTTTATTAATTGCAATCCACAACAAAATGCTGTATAATTAGTTAGGAATAGACGTAAATAAAAGCATAGGAGATTTTTATAATGATAAAATTTGAAAAGACATTTACAATGAATTTTGAAAATGCCATTAGAGGTGCTAGAAACCCAATGAACAGTTGGGCTAAAATAGACAGCTATACTAAAGAAGATGGCACTTTCGTTTTTGGTGAAAACGATTTAGGTCTTGCAAAAAGACTTTGCAAAGCTGGTTCAGACCACAGAAAGTTTATAAGACAGATTTTTATTTCTGTTGATATTACTGCCCCTATGTACTGGTGGAAAGAATATGACACTTACAAGGTAGGCACTGTTGCGAACTCAACAAGTACAATGCACAAAATACATTCTAAGCCTTTTGAAATTGATGACTTTAGCCACGATAAACTTATTCCGTCAGCTAAAAAAGCCTTAGAAGTTTTCATAAAGGAATTGGAAAGTCTCAGACAAAACTTTGTAGAAACAAAGGATAAAGACCAATGGTACAGCATAATTCAGCTTTTACCATCAAGCTATAATCAAACTAGAACTTGTACTTTCTCATACGAAAATGTAAGAGCTATGTACTTTGCTAGAAAGAGCCACAAGCTTGATGAATGGCGTCAGTTCTGTAAATGGGCAGAAGAATTACCATACTTCAAAGAATTGTTTTTAGAAAATGAATAAAGAGATTGACTGGTGTAGAATTTCTGCACCAGTTATTTATTTTAAACAAAAAATAAGCCGACTACATCAAGTATACTTTTTATACTTTTGCATTCGGCTTATTTTTTTACAAAACCAACCTCATATTGGAATTGTCATTTGTTAATCAGTAGATTTTTTCAACATTGTCTTAAAATGATTTATTCTAAAGTAAATTGACCAACAGCACAGTTAATGGACTGCTGGCCAATAATAATCAAGATTTATGTATAGGAAAGATTAATCCTACCAAACACCATACATCTTAGTAAGCATTGCAACGATGAAAGCAATGAAGATGATGAGGCAAGCGACGTTCTTACCAGTGAAGAACTTAACACCCTGATGGTAACCCATATCGTTGTTACCGAAACAAGCTTCATACTTGAAACCTGTAAGCTGTTCAAGAGTCTTCTTAACTTCTGGAGTAACATCTTCCATCTTACCACCAGCATGAATTCTAGCAACTTCATCCTTAACAATCTGGTGAGTTCTATGGTCAAGCTTCATTCTAATTGTGAAGTAGATACCGATAACGGCAAGACCACAAACACCGATTAATAATACGAGAAGAATTGCAGTAATAGCACTTTCAGGCTGATTATCTGCCTTCTTATCGAAACCATTAGCAGCAAGTACGAAACCTAAAGTCTGAACAACGATGAATCTCATAAGCTTACCAGCCATTGTCATTGCACCAGCGTAAACACCTTCACGTCTACGGTTAGTAACAACTTCATCAACGTCAGCCATAAATGTATATGTACTCCATGGGATATAGTAAACAGAACCAGTACCTAAACCAAAGATTGCTGTAATAGCAATAACGATTAACTTATCTTCGTGTAAGTCGCCACCGTGCATAGCACCAAAACCAATACCAACGTAAGCTAAAACGGCAACGATAACAACTGCTAAAGCTAACATGTAAGGCTTCTTGAAACCAATCTTAGCAACTACAGCCATACAAATGAATGTAGAAATTAACTGTAAGATAGCTGACATTGAGTTCATTTCAGCAGCGAATGCCTTTTCATTATGAAGAGCATAAACAACATAGTAAGTAAATGTTGATGCGAATAACCATTCAGCACCGAAACCGAAAAGGTACATACCTAAGTGGTGTCTGAAAGTCTTTAACTTTAATGTAGATAAGTTATCAATGTATAACTTCTTAAGGATTTCACCTAAGCCTCTTGTGTCACTTTCTTCCTTAACTTCTTCAGGACTTCTTTCCCAAGAGTTAATGTAAAGTAAGATAAGAGAAACCATCATAATTACACAGTATGTAATAGCTGTTGCAATATATGGTACAGGATTGTCATTTGCTTCACCATAAATAGAGAAGAAAAGAGCTGGGATACCAGAAGCAAGGAAGTTTGCAATCTTACCCATGGCAGCCTTAGAACCTGTAAGGTATGTTCTTGTATCGAAATCGCTTGTCATTTCTACAGCAAGTGTTTCGTAAGGAATCATAACACTTGTGTAAACAAGTTCGAATGCAAGGAATGTAATTAAGTGATACCAGAAGTTTGCGCCTTCACTCCAGCTACCTGTTGGTAACCACATTAATGGGTAAATTAACATAAGAGGAATACCCAATAAGATGAAGAATCTACGACGACCAAACTTACGACCGATAGCTGTCTTATAGAAGTTATCAGTGATGAAACCCATTACAGGGTTGAGGATTACGTCTAAGAGTGTTGGAAGACCAACGATTGTACCAGCCTTAACTGGGTCTAACTGACAAACAGTTGTAAGGTAGATAAGAAGCCAAGCACTTGTAATTGCAAGTGGACCACTACCTAAAAGGTTACCACAGCCATATGAGAACTGTGTGAACCAAGTGATTTTTCTTGAATTTTTCATACTAAATTCTCCTTTAGTTTCATATTTGGCAGACTTCGCATTGTCGTACCATAAATAACCCCTTTATACCTTTTAGAACAAATCATTTTAACGATAAAGCCTTTCCCCTATTCCAGTTGGCAATATCGAATAAAGACAACACCCTCTTTCCTAAATCTACATACTCACTTATACTAACATATTTTACAAATTTTTTAAAGTCTTTTTTGAAAAAAATGTTGAAAAATTTGTAAATTTAACGAAAAATGCTATAATATCGAGAATTTTTTGAACTCTTTTTCCAGTTTCAGCACAAAACTGACTATAAATTATTTCAAATTTCACAAAACCCTTGATAAAAATAGATGAATGTTTTCGTGACATATAAGTGAATTACAAATATTAGTAATCAACATCTCATCCAAGATGTATAAGATAAGCATATAATAATAAATTTAATTAAGTTTTATTAAACTTGTCTTAAATTTATATTACTATACATAATATTACCACTAAATTAATAAATGTCAACCAATTTTTTGTAAATTTTTTATATTTTTTACAAATATCAATAAAGACCCTTAGTAAAATTTTATACTAAGGGTCTTTTTCTATAAAAATTTATACAACAAATATGTCAAGATTTCTCTAATCTTTCAAAATGTCAATAAATCTAATTAAAAAAATAATTTGCATTTTTCAGATTATCAAAGGAAAGTTGTTAAGAAAACCTTGGTTTTCTTAAACCAATTCCACAGGTGTGAACCGAAAGATAAATCGGTCACACGAAGTGTGGCTTTCAACGAAGTTGAAAGTTCTGACCAGAGCTTTGCCCGACCGTAAGGCTGGTCATAAATTACTTTGTAATTTATTGCTCGCCTATGCAACCTAGACAGGGACAAAAATATGGTACTGGGTTTTAGTGCCATATTTTTCACGGCACGAATCGGAAAGGAGTCCGATAAATTGCACAGCAATTTACATTTAGCTTGCTAAATGTTCTGCTGGTCCCTACATTAGACTAACTGCAAGAAATGCAAGCATTTCTTGCAAGGCTGTCGACTTTATCGACAGCCCACAAGATTACTTTAATCTTTCAATCTGTTCTTCTACAGCCTTGAGCATTGTAGAATATTTTTCCATTTTAGCCTTTTCTTCAGCAATAACCTTTTCAGGAGCCTTAGAAACGAAGCCCTGGTTAGAAAGTTTCTTTTCTACTCTTTCAACTTCCTTAATAAGTTTTTCTCTTTCCTTAGAAAGTCTTTCCTTTTCCTTGGCAATATCTACAAGTTCAGCAAATGGCATATAAATAACACCATTGTGAATTACTGTAGAAACTGCATCATCATCAATACCAGTCTTATCAGCCTGAACTACAACTTCACTAGCATAAGCAAGTGTAGCAAAGAATACCTTACCGTGTTCAAAGATATTTCTTACATCTTCATTTTCACTTACTACAAATACCTTAGCCTTTTTGCTAGGAGCAACATTCATTTCAGCTCTGATATTTCTAATATTCTTGATAGCTTCCTTCATAAGCTCAATAGCCTTTTCATCTTCTTCAAAATCAAATTCTGAAGTAAATTCTGGCCACTTTGAAAGCATAATTGTTTCTTCTTCTGACTGAATAGAAGTAAATATTTCTTCTGTAATGAATGGTTCGAATGGGTGGAGCATCTTAAGAGCATTAATAAGAACAGTCTTTAATGTCCAAAGCGCAGCTTCTCTTGTTTCATCTTCTTCATTATAGAGTCTAGGCTTAACCATTTCGATGTACCAATCACAGTATTCGTCCCAAATAAAGTCATAAACCTTCTGTACAGCAATACCAAGTTCATAGTTGTCAAGGTTATCTGTAACTTCCTTTGCAAGAGTATTAACCTTGCTTAAAATCCACTTATCAGCAGATGTAAGCTTACTCTTGTCAAGCTTAGGTTCAGAATCGCCAATGTGCATCATAACAAATCTGGCAGCATTCCAAAGCTTGTTACCAAAGTTTCTACTGTTATCCATTCTTGAGTAATAGAAACGCATATCGTTACCAGGAGCATTACCTGTAATTAATGTAAGTCTTAAAGCATCAGCACCATAATCCTTGATAACTTCCAATGGGTCAATACCATTACCAAGAGACTTACTCATCTTTCTACCCTGTTCATCTCTTACAAGACCGTGGATAAGTACAGTCTTAAATGGTACTTCGCCCATCTGTTCCATAGCAGAGAATACCATTCTAACTACCCAGAAGAAGATAATATCATAACCTGTTACAAGTACGCTTGTAGGATAGAAATGCTTCAATTCTTCTGTCTGTTCTGGCCAACCTAAAGTTGAGAATGGCCATAATGCAGATGAGAACCAAGTATCAAGACAGTCTTCGTCCTGCTTAATATTTGTGCTACCACATTTTGGACAAGTCTTTGGAGCTTCCTTGCTAACAATAACTTCACCACATTCACAGTAATAAGCTGGTATTCTGTGACCCCACCAAAGCTGTCTTGAAATACACCAATCGTGAATATCTTCAAGCCAATGAGTATAAATCTTACCAAATCTGTCCGGAACAAACTTTAAGTCCTTCTTGTAATAAGCATCAAGAGCTGGCTTAGCAAGTTCTTCCATCTTTACAAACCACTGCTTTTTAATAAGTGGTTCAATTACAGTATGACATCTATCGTGAACACCTACGGCATGGTTGATTTCTTCTTTTCTGATGAAAAGACCCATTTCGTCAAGTTCTTCTACAATCTGTTTTCTGGCATCGTATCTGTCCATACCTTCAAACTTGCCACCATTGGCATTAATTGTACCGTCATCATTTAAAATATTAATCTTAGGAAGATTGTGTCTTTCACCAACTTCAAAGTCGTTAGGGTCGTGAGCCGGAGTAATCTTAACAACACCAGTACCAAATTCCATATCAACATATTCATCAGCAATAATTGGAATTTCTCTGTTTACAAAAGGAACTACACAAACCTTGCCTACAATATCCTTATATCTTTCATCATCTGGATGAACTGCAATAGCTGTATCACCAAGCATTGTTTCTGGTCTAGTTGTTGCAAACTCTAAGAATCTGTCAGTACCCTTAATAGGATATTTAATATGCCAAAAACCACCCTGCTTATCTTCATGTTCAACTTCTGCATCAGAAATTGTAGTCTGACAAGTAGGACACCAGTTAATTAACTTTTCGCCCTGATAAATATATCCTTTTTCGTATAACTTACAGAAAACTGTGAGAACAGCATCAGAAAGACCTGCATCCATAGTAAATCTTTCTCTTTCCCAGTCACAAGAAGAACCAAGTTTTTTAAGCTGGTTAAGAATAGTACTACCATATTCTTCTTTCCAAGCCCAAGCTCTCTTAAGGAAACCTTCTCTACCAATATCTTCTTTTGTTAAACCTTCTTCACGCATTTTGTTTACAATTTTAACTTCTGTTGAAATTGCAGCATGGTCTGTACCAGGAACCCAAAGTGCGTTATAGCCCTGCATTCTCTTCCAACGAATGAGAATATCCTGCATAGTATTATCTAATGCATGTCCCATATGAAGATGACCAGTAATATTTGGTGGTGGAATTACGATTGTAAAAGGCTTTTTAGTCTTGTCCACCTCTGCGTGAAAATAACCCTTGTCGAGCCAGTTCTGATAAATTCTGTCCTCAACTATTGAAGGGTCATAGTTTTTTGCTAATTCTTTACTCATTTTTACCTCCAAAAATATCATTAGTTACATTTTTTATATAAAAAAAGATGCTTTCATCTAACAAAGGACGAAAGCATCGCGGTACCACCTTAATTCCTGCTTGCACAGGCACTTAAATGATTTAACGCAATCCTACGTCAGACCTAACTATTCAGTCTGATGACTCCAAAGCTACCTTCACTATCACTTTTCCGATGTGTATCTCAGCCTATGTACACAAATCTCTGTCAGATGTTAATAGTTACTCCTCTTTTTCTCAGTCAAAACAATATATTAATCAAGCAATTAGCTTAAAAATTCAACAATAGCTTCAAGGGCCTCAGCTTCATCTGGACCATCTGCTGAAATAACAACATCGTGTCCTACAAGATTACCGATTGAAATTACACCCATAATACTCTTTAAGTTTATATTCTTATTGTCCATCTGTAAATGAAGTTCACTAGCAAATCTGCCAGCAGTCTGAACAAGCATAGCGATAGGTCTTTCTACAAGACTTGTACCAACAACTAATTCCTTTTTACTCATTTTGCATTTCCCCCTTTAATTCAGAAGCCATTTCACATATTTTATTTAATCTATGATTTACACCAGACTTTCCAATAGGTGGGTCAACTAACTCCCCTAAAGCTTTAAGACTTGCATCTGGATTTTTCAATCTAGCAACAGCCATAGTCCTTAAATTGTCCGGCAAAAAATCTAAACCGACAGTATTTTTTATGTATTCTATTGCCTCTGACTGTCTAACAGAGGCAGACACTATTTTATTGAGATTAGCAGTTTCGCAATTAACTTTTCTGTTAATATTATTTCTTACTTCTTTTATAACTCTTAGATTTTCAAACTCTAAAAGAGCCTTGTGAGCAGACATAATATTAAGCAAATCTACTAATTGCTCTCCTTCTTTATAATATACAACAAAATAGTTTTTTCTTTCAATGATTTTTCCATCAATGCCAAACTCAGAAATAATTTCTTTCAAGTCTGTCATAAGGTCATAATCACTACTAACAAACTCCATATGATACTGCTTGTTAGGGTCAGCAATAGACCCACAGGCAACAAAACTAGCCCTTACAAAGGCTCGTTTACAACACATTGAAGAAACAACAGAGGGGTCAACTACATAATCATAATCCGACCAGCCTCTGTCTTTAACTTTAGTATTTTCAATTATTTTTTGCACAAGACCACTATCATCAATAACTATTTCGTTACCTTTGATACTCACTTCTGCCTCATACAATTTATATATCAGTGCCTTAGTTCTATTCAGAACTGATTTCACACTATCTCGAATTACGATATTAAATCCGTTGTCATCACCAAACAGCTCCCCACAGAATAAAATATACGCTGTAAGTTCGGCATTAAGACAATGAAAATTTCTTTCTTCGTAATCCAATATTTCATTTTTAACTTCAGTTGAAAATGACATATAACCACCGTCTGACCTACTTGCAGTCAGAACAACCGCAAAGATTTTATTTTGATGTTTTGTATCTTAACTTAGCAAAATCATTATTAAGTAAAGTATACTATCTCTTTGCGTCTTTGTCAATATCTCGGTGGGCTATTACAACGCTATGACCAGTCCTTTTGAGATTATTGTACAATTCGTTAGCCAATGTTACACTTCTGTGCTTTCCACCTGTGCAACCTATACCAATTACAAGTTGATTTTTGCCCTCTTTAATATAATTTGGTATAAGAAATTCTACCATATCGTTTAATTTTTTAGAAAATTCTTTAGCTTCGTCCCATTGCATTACGTAATCCCTGACAGCTACATCATTACCAGTCAGGTGCTTTAACTCTGCTATATAAAACGGATTTGGAATAAAACGCACATCAAACACAAGGTCACAATCGGCCGGTATTCCATACTTAAAACCAAAGCTAAGAACTGTTATCATAAGACTTTCAAATCTGTCATCATCAAGGAATATAGAAGAAAGCTGTACTCTCAATTCCCTTGTAAGCATATTTGAAGTATTGATTATAAAGTCTGCCCTTGTTTTAATATCTCGGAGAAGTTCTCGTTCTCTTTTGATACCCATTATAATTCTTTCGCCCTTTGAAGCAAGAGGGTGAGAACGTCTGGTTTCCTTATATCTTTTAAGTAAAACTTCATCGCTACAATCCAAAAAGAGAATTTCATACTTACTTGTTTCACTTCTCACTTCATTTAAGAAATTAAAAAGTTCTCCAAAAAGTCTGCCACCTCTAATATCAATACCTAATGCCACTTTGTCCATTCCTGAATTTGGACTTTCGCAAAGTTCCACAAACTTAGGAATAAGACTTGGAGGAAGATTATCTACACAAAAAAAGCCTATATCTTCCAAAAATTTAAGTACGGTACTTTTTCCTGCACCGGACATACCTGTTACTATTATAAAACGCATAGGCTTTTCCCCCTTTTATTGACCTATAATTCTAACTTCAGGCTCTAACCTGACACCAAATTTATCATAAACTATTTCTGTCACTTTGTCTATAAGTTCTAAAACTTCTTGTGCTGTAGCTCCACCATTATTTACGACAAAACCACAATGCTTAGGACTAACCTGTGCCTTTCCTACACTAAAACCTCTAAGCCCACTATCATCAATAAGTTTTGCTGCAAAATATCCCTCCGGACGTTTAAATGTACTACCTGCACTAGGAAATTCTACTGGCTGTTTTGTATTTCTCTGAGAGTTAAGCTCTTTCATCTTTGATGAAATTTCTTCCTTATCTCCCTTTTCTAATTTTAAAACAGCCTCTAAAACTATCATTTTTTCAGCCATAATTCGGCTGTTTCTATATTCAAAGCCAGCTTGTTCATTGTTAAGTTCAACAATTTTTCCATTTTTGAGAACTTTACAAGAAATTAAAACGTCTTTAATTTCCCCACCATAAGCGCCGGCATTCATACAAACAGCACCACCTATTGTACCAGGAATACCACTTGCAAATTCAAAACCAGTAAGACTATTTTCCATAGCCTTTTTTGCTACAGTAGAAAGCAAAGCTCCACTTTGAACAGTTATTTCATTTCCTTCTATAGTAATATCACTATATTTTTTGTATATCTGAATTACTATACCACTAATTCCATTATCCTTTACAAGTAAATTACTGCCATTTCCAATAATGTAATATGGTGTATTCGTTTCCTCAGCAATTTTAATTACATTTTCTATATCTTCAGTTGATTGAGGTGTAACAAAAATATCTGCATTTCCACCTATTCTAAATGTAGTATGCTTGCTCATAGGCTCATTTACAATTACATTTTCTTCACCTATGGCATTTTTCAATACTTCAATAATATTTTCCATATTTACTCCTGATAATTTCCTAACATTGCTGCACCAACAATACCTGCATCATTTCCTAATTTTGCAACCTTAATTTCTGTCTTACAGTTGCCACCATAAGCCTTATCACGAACTATCTGCTGAATTGGTCTTGTAAGTTTAACACCCTGTGCACATACGCCACCACCAATAATAACAGACTGTGGCTGAAAGATATTTACAAGATTTAATATACCAATAGCTACATACTTTATGTATTTATCAATAATATCTAAAGCAACCTCATCACCCTTATCCCCTGCATCAAATACCATTTTTGCATTAATAAGTTTGATGTTGCCGTCTACAAGATTGTATATTTCACAGTTTGGATACTTAGCAGCAGCCATTCTACCCTCTCTTGCAAGAGCAGTAGCAGAAGCATAGGCTTCCCAACAACCAAGTCTGCCACAAGTACACTGTTCGCCTTCATACATAACAACCATATGACCAGCTTCTGTGCCACCACCAAAAGCACCTCTTAAAAGCTTGCCATTTACAATAATACCTGAGCCTACACCTGTACCAAGCGTTATATAAATTACATCTTTTAAGCCATCTCCGGCACCGGCAGTAATTTCACCAATAGCTGCACAGTTAGCATCATTTTCCAAATAAACTGGTAAACCAAGAGCTTTACCAACATACTCAGCAATATTTGTATGATTAAAATTAAGATTATTGGCATATTCCAAAACACCGTTTTCTCTGTTTACAGTGCCAGGAACACCAATACCTACATATTCAATATCACTTAATTCTAAGTTATTGTTTTCAACAACCTTTTTACAAAGAGTGATTAAGTCCTCTAAAATAAGGTCTGCACTTCTTACACTAATTGTAGGAGTTGATTCCTTAGAAATAATTTTACCATTTTCATCAACTAAACCTACAAAAATATTTGTTCCACCTAAATCTACGCCTAAATAATACATTCTTATTCTCTCCTTAATAAATTAATGATTACCATTCATAGCGTTATTCATAATAGCATCGTTTAATGCCTGAGCTGCATTGTAGCCCATCTTCTTCTGTCTACAGTTTACAGCAGCAGACTCACAAATGATTGCCAAATTTCTACCAGGACGTACCGGTATATTATGACATACAACCTTGTTTCCAAGTATATCCATATAGTTTTCCTTTATACCAAGACGGTCGTAAGCCTTGCCCTTTTCCCAGTATTCAAGTTTAATAATAATATCAATATTCTGTGTATCCTTTACAGACTGAACACCAAACATCTGCTTAACATTGATAATACCGATACCTCTAACTTCAATGAAGTATCTTATAAGTTCCGGACAACTACCTACTAAAGTAGTGTGTGAAACCTTTTTAATTTCAACAGCATCATCGGCTACAAGTCTGTGACCTCTCTTTACAAGTTCAAGAGCAGCCTCACTTTTACCTATACCACTTTCGCCTGTAATAAGTACGCCTTCGCCATAAATATCAACAAGTACACCGTGAACAGTAGTTCTAGGTGCAAGCTGAACCTTCATCCATTTTAAAAGTTCGCCCATAAATTCAGAAGTAGTTTCCTTTGTTTTAAGGATAGGAACACCTCTCTGCTTTGCATAGTAGAGCATTTCCGGATGAGGGTCTAAGTCTCTACACATAATTACGCAAGGCATTTTGTAATGGAAAAGCTTTTCAAGAGTTTCCTGTCTAAATTCTGGAGTAAGCTTACAGAGATAAGTGTATTCAACAATACCCATTAACTGTACTCTTTCACTATCAAAATAGTCAAAGAATCCAGCAAGCTGTAAGGCTGGTCTGTTTACCTCCGGACTTTCTATTTCAATGGCTTTTAAATCTATTTCGTCTGTTAAATTGACAAGCTCAAACTCGTCTTTAATTTCCTGAATAGTTACTGAATACATAACAATCTCCTTTCTTGTGTATGCAATTTCCACAAAACATACACACTCATTTATTTTATAATAAACCAAATCAACAATATTTTCAATGGAAATTTCATCATTTAACAAAATTTTTCATAATTATCATACATATTTTGAAAAATATAAAATAGAGGCAGAATACTACCTCAATTTTACATAAATTATTTTCTAAAAAAGTTATAAACAGCCTCAGCACTTTTAATATTCATACCATCTACCTGTTGAAGTTCTTCAACCTCAGCTCGTCTTATAGCATTAATATCCCCAAAATGTTTCATCAAAGCCTTTCTTCTTACACTACCTATACCAGAAATATCGTCTAATATACTGTGGACTTGCTTTTTCTCTCTCAGTTTTCTGTGATATTCTATAGCAAATCTATGAACTTCGTCCTGTATTCTTGTAAGAAGTTTAAAGCCCTCTGATGTATATGGCAATTCTATTTCCTCTCCATTGTACATTAAAGCTCTTGTTCTGTGTCTATCGTCTTTTACCATACCACAAACAGGAACGTATAAATTAAGGTTTGTTAATGCCTTTTGAACTGCTGAAATTTGACCTTTACCCCCATCTAGGAAAATCATATCCGGCTTTTTGTCAAATCCAGCCTTTTTAACATTTTCATCACCAGAAGTTTCATTTATATATCTTGTAAATCTTCTGGTTATAACTTCTTCCATACTGCCATAGTCGTCAGGTCCTATAATAGTTTTTATTTTAAATTTTCTGTAGTCACTTCTCTTTGGAAGACCATTTTCAAAAACTACCATAGACGCAACGGATTCAAAGCCTTGTGTATTTGAAATATCGTAACTTTCAATTCTATTAAGTTCAAAATCAATATTAAGAGCCTTTTGTATTTCTTCCAAAGCACCCTTTGTTCTTTTATGTTCTCTCCTTATTTCAGCACCAAATTTATCAAGTACAATTTTTGCATTATTCTGAGCCATAAGCACAAGGCTTTTTCTTTCGCCTTTTTGTGGCACAAGAACATTAACTCTTTGACCTTTTTGTTCGCTAAGCCATTGACTAATTAAATCAAAATCATCAATCTCACATTGAAGTATAACTTCCTTTGGTATAAAAGGAGTGCCACTGTAGAACTGCTGGACAAATTGTGTCATAAGCTCCTTATCTTCTACACCTTCACATTCTTCAAGCATAAAATGTTCTCTGCCTGTAATCTTTCCCCCACGAATGAAGAAAATCTGCATTATACACTCTCTTATACCTCTGGCAAAACCAATTACATCTCTATCATCAATATGAAGATTTTCAATGATTTGCTTTTGGTTAAGTATTTTTATACTTTCAATAGTATCCCTTACTTCTGCTGCTTTTTCAAATTCCATTTCAGCTGAATATTTCAGCATTTTTGATGTAAGATTTTTTACTACATTTTCTGTTTTACCACCCAAAAAATCCAGTATTTCTCCTATCATTTTGTTGTATTCTTCTTCTGATACATTTCCTGTACAAACAGCCTTACATTGTCCTATGTGATAATTAAGACAAGGTCTACCCTTTCCTATATCTCTGGGGAAAACCTTGCTACATCTTCTAACCTGCCATATTTTATCTATAAGAGCTATATTCTCCTTTACGGCAGAACTGTTTGTAAAAGGTCCAAAATATTTATTTTTATCCTTTAATAATTTTCTTGTAACAAAAACACGAGGAAACATTTCATTAGTAGTCACTTTTATATATGGATAAGTTTTATCGTCTTTTAAAAGAATGTTGTACTTTGGATTGTGTTTTTTTATTAAATTGTTTTCCAAAATAAGAGCTTCTACTTCTGAACCAGTAACAATGTATTCAAAATGGTCAATATTGCTTACCATTTGCTTTACCTTCAAAGAATGGTTAGCCGAATTTTGAAAGTACTGTCTTACCCTATTTTTTAATATTTTTGCTTTTCCAACATATATAATATCATCGGTTTTATCCCTCATAATATAGACACCAGGGGACTCTGGTAACTTTTTTAATTCTGCCGGAATATCAAACATTTCCTCACCTCTTTCAAAATTATCATAATTAATTTATTTTATCATACTTTTATTATAAGAGCAAACAGGAGGAAGCTATGCACAAAAAAGCAATTATAAAAAGTGCCATCATTCTTACATCTGCAAATATAATAACAAGAGTGCTAGGCTTTTTTTATAGAATATATATGTCCAAAACCATAGGTGCTGAAGGTATGGGACTATATCAAATTATAACACCTTTGTACTTGTTAATATGGGCAATTTCTTCCTCTGGGCTTTCAACTACAATGTCAAAGCTGACAGCACAGGAAAAAGCAAAAGGACAACAGGGAAACGCCGAAAAAATATTGACTATTTCCTTAATTATTTCCGTCACTATTGCTTTATGTTTAAGTATTAGTGTACATAATTTCGCCGAAGAAATAAGCCAATATATAATAAAAGATAAAAGAACTACACTTTCTTTAAAATGGCTTAGTCCTTGTTTTCCGTTTATGGCTGCCGGTTCTGTAATAAGGGGCTATTTTTTAGGTATGCAGGAGGCAAAAGTTCCTGCCATAAGTCAAGTTATAGAACAAATAGTGCGAATGTTGGCTGTTTATGTTTTAGCAAACACCTTTGTACCTATGGGACTGGAATATGCCTGTGGTGCTGCTATATTAGGTATGGCTTTAGGAGAAATAATATCTTTTTTATTTACTGCCCTTAATCTGTTTTTTGTAAACCACAAATTAAAGCCTAAAGTTCCTACTATGACTACTTTTACAGCACTTTCACTTATAACTTCAATGGCAATACCTCTCACATTAAACAGAGTTGCCAGTTCAATTTACGCAACAGTAGAAAATATTATATTGCCACAAAGACTTCAAATTTTTGGTATGAGCCAAAGTCAGGCATTAAGTGAATTAGGTAGATTAAGTGGTATGGCTATGCCCCTTGTTATGTTTCCCTCATCACTTTTAACAGCCTTGGCAACAGCTATACTACCGGTAATTGCTGAATGTTATACACTTAAAAATTATAACCGTATTACCTCAACATTAAAACATTCTCTTTTGCTGACAGCTATCGTAGCTTGTGGAACAGGTGGTCTGTTTATAACTTACGGCTATGAAATAGGTCAACTTATTTATTCCGAAAAGGAAATAGGCAGTATGCTGAAATTAATAGGTTTTATATGCCCTTTTACATATTTGCAGGTAACACTTTCAGGCGTATTAAACGGACTTGGAGAACAGCTTTTTATATTTGAGGTCAATACTATTTCCTCCCTTATCAATTTAATAAGCATATATTTTTTAGTACCAATCTATGGATTAAACGGATTTATATTTATATGGTTTATAACTTCAATAGTTGTTACCACAATTACGCTCCTTAGAATAAAAGAGAGGACAAAAACTCACTTTAGTGTAACATTATTATTTGTTAAACCTATACTTTCAATTACTTGTGCCTGTGTAATTATGTTATTTATTTCAAACCACTTTTTTCAAACCACAAGCAATATTACTATACTTACTTCATTAACTATTGCAAGTGTCATTTATATTTTACTTCTTTTCATACTAAAATGTCTGCGAAAAGAGGATTTAACCAGATTTTAAGCAAACTAAAAGGACTATATTCTAGTCCTTTTAGTTGAACGCTATTTAATTTTATTTGCTAATTTTTCAACTTTACTTGCTAATTTCTTAGCTTCACTATTTACAGAATCTTCTTTTTCGCCCTTATTTGCTTTTTCCTGTAATTTTGAAACATCCATACCAAGATTTAAAATTTCAGTATACTGTTTTTCTGTAATATTGCCTTTTTCATAAAGCTGTGATGCAGTATTTTGCAAAGTAGTGTAAGCATTTACAAGACTTGTCAAATCTTCTGACTTAACTGTTGGCTGAACAGTTGTTTTATCATTTTGAGCAAGTCCGTCTATAACTTCATTACTAGCACTAGCCTCAGATGCAAGGGCAATAAGACTTTCTCTTATTTTTAATAATTCAGCCTTATTTGTAGTTGTTTCATCTGGGTTGCTAACAATAGCATCTAACTTACTACTAGCATTTTGAAATTCTGTCAATTTTGACTTATCCATTTTGCCACTGTCTACAGCTGTTTTTATAGCACTTTCAAGTTCGCCAGTAACTTTCTTCATAGCCTTTGCATAATTTTCTACATTGCCTATGCCACCTAAAGCATCTTGAACCTGACCTTCAAGTTCATCAGCCTTTGAAGTAAGGTCAATAAGTTTGCTAGAAATGTTTGCATCTTGCTCTCCGTCAGTAGTAGCAGCAAACATATCTCTTGCTTCACTTAATTCCTGTTGGAGGTCATCTACTTCATCTTTCATTTCATCTGTAGCTATACCCTCTTGATATAAATCTCCCACAGTTACTTCAAGATTTGCAAGTTTATTATCAAGTGTTGAAATATTTTCCTGAATAGCAGCATTCACTTTGTGACTTGTATCGCAACCAGTTAATGAACAAAGTACCATAGCCACTGCCATTCCCAATGCTAAAAATCTTTTCATTTTATCACCTAATTCACAATTTTATTAGTCAATAATGCCCCTGATTTCATCAAGAGTCTTAATATTATTCTTATCCATAAATTCTTCAATGCCCTTTATAGTATCAATAGTGGCAGTAGGATTTATGAAATTAGCTGTACCAATAGATACACCTGTTGCACCGGCCATAATAAATTCAATAGCATCTTCTGCATTTGAAATACCACCCATACCAATAATAGGTACATCAACAGCCTTAGCCACCTGATAAACCATTCTTACAGCAACCGGCTTAACAGCTGGACCACTCATGCCACCAACTTTTCTATCAAGTACAGGCTTTCTTCTGTTAATATCAATCTTCATACCTGTAAGAGTATTTATAAGGCTGAGGGCATCAGCACCACCGGCAACAGCAGCTCTTGCAATTTCTGTAATATCTGTTACGTTAGGTGTAAGTTTAACAATTAAAGGTCTGTCAGCAACCTGCTTTACACTTGATACTACCTTTTCTACAAGTTTAGGGTCAGTACCGAAAGCAAGACCACCTTCACTTACGTTAGGACAAGAAATGTTAAGCTCGAGCATATCAACATCCTGACCTCTTAAAGCTGTAACAACATTTACATATTCCTCAAGAGAGTGACCACAAACATTTACAATAATATTTGTGTCAAGAGAATTGAGGAAAGGAATTTCATTTTTAATGAAATAGTCCACACCTGGATTCTGCAAACCTACACTATTAAGCATACCACCATAAACTTCAGCTATTCTAGGTGCTGGATTACCCATCCATGGCTTGTCGGCAACACCCTTTACAACAATACCACCAAGTTTATTTAAGTCTACAAAATCTGAATATTCACGACCACAGCCAAAAGTACCAGATGCAGTCATAACAGGATTTTTAAATTTAATATCACAAATCTTTACACTTGTATCAGCCATTACCAAACAACCTCCTTACAGTCAAATACTGGTCCGTCTTTGCAGACTTTCTTGTATGTTGTTCCGTCTCCCTCTTTTATTTCAACTACACAACCTACACAAGCACCAATACCACAAGCCATTCTTTCTTCCATAGAAACCTGACAAGGAATATTATTCTTCATAGCATATTCTGAAAGGAATTTAAGCATAATCTTTGGACCACAAGAATAAATCATATCTGCTGTAAGATTTTCTTTTTCCATTAACTGAACAACATTACCCTTAAAGCCTTCTGAACCGTCATCAGTTGTAACATACACTCTATCACAGACTCTGGCAAATTCATTTACTAAGAAAGGATTACTTCTGAAACCTAATACAGCAATTTTGCTCTTGCAATCTAATCTCTTTGCAGTTTCAAGCAATGGAGGAACACCAATACCACCACCTACAAGGAGTGCTGTACCGTCATTAAGTGTATAGCCGTTTCCACAAGGGCCGAGAACTCTAACTCTATCGCCTTTCTTAAGTTTTGAGAAAATATCTGTACCCTTACCTACAACCTGAAATACAACTCTAATGTTGCCAACAACAACATCAATGCCACAAATACTAATAGGTCTTGAAAGGAGATTAACTCCATTATCCGGATAAATTTCTATAAACTGTCCAGGCTTTGCATCTTTAGCAATTTTTGGACATTCTAAAACAAGATTGCAGATACCCTTCTGCAAAAACTCTGTTGATACTACTCTTGCATTTTCTACGTACTTCAAGAAAACACCTCCCAATAAATTATAACTATATATTAAAGCATTTTGACGGATTTTACAAGTCCAAAAGGTTATTTATTTACTTTACTTTGCAAATGTGGTATAGTATTGTTATTGGTTTCAGAAATAGGAGGATAAAAATGGAAAAACTTGAACAAAAGTTAGTTAAACTCATTGAATATAAACAAAAAGATGCTCTCTTAAATCTTATTTACGATTTAACAGAACTTCCGGAAAAAGAAGTAGAATATAAAATTCCTAAAAGAGTATTAGACCTTAAAGACAAAATATATGATTGCTACAAAAAACTTGAGTTTGCTCTTGCTCAGGATATTGCAGACAGAAGCGAATACAATTCTCAGCTTGTTGAATTAAGCAAGGAAATTGTAAATATGGGCGTTATAATAAATCGCTACACTTGTTTAAATGACCAAATGGGTGAATACCTTGTAAACGAATTTAAGCTTAAGGACGTTTCAAACATTAGTGACGATGTTCCTTTATCAAACAAGTCTGTGGTTAGTGCAGCTGCTCATTTTGCTTCACATCAGGATTGTTCAACAATAGAGGGAAAATTTGCTATTTCAAATATTATGGCTAATCTTCCTATAAGAATGACAAAGGACAAGTTTTCTGACTATGTTACAAAGGGCTTAGGTATTTTAATTGATAATCTTCCACCTACATTTGCAAAGGCTTGTAGCGACAGATTAAAGGATATGTTCTATGTACCAGTTGACAGCATAAAAGAAGATTTTCCAATGATGTATGAAAAGATTTCTGCTGTTTACGCTCTCGATACAGAAGCTGCTACAAAGGAAGATTTTGAAAGTTATATTGCCGATGTTGATGACAATGTAGAGGCTTTACAGAGCATTTATTCTCTTTTAAGCATTTACTACAATGATGTAAACTACTTACTTATTCTTTCAAACTTTGCTATTGATGAAGACTACTTATTCCAAGATGAAATGCTTATTAAGGATTTCTATTATTCAGTAGTTGACTATATCGAAAACAAAGATGATGAACTTGCTGATACTGTATTTTTACAGGTTTCAAATGAAATCGAAAGCAGATTTGAAGACAGCAAACCTCTTGAAGAAGAAATTAACAATCTTATGGACGAAGTTACAGATTGGGAAAATCTTTCAGATGAGTTAAAGACAACAATTTCTGTAAACAATGCCGTTAGCAATAGATTTTACAGAGAGCTTGAAGAAGAAATTATGACTCCTCAGGATTTGGATAAGGAATATACTACAGAAGAACTTGCAAACGATGTAAATACATATATTGCTGGTGTTTGTGCTGAACTTCCAAAGACAAAAGAAAAATTCTTAAAGCAAAAATTCTTAAAGAATATTCCTTGCCCTATGACACAGGAAGAATTTGTAGACTATGCTACATATTCTCTTGACGGTGTAAACGATAAACTTGTTTCACTTGTAGCTTATGGCAATATATTTGAAATTGTAGATGCTTTAGAAAAACAAGAACACGAACACAGTGACGGCTGTGGTTGTGGTCACGAGCATCATCACGAACATGGTCACGATTGTAGCTGTGGTCACGAGCATCATCACGAACACGGTCACGATTGTGGTTGTGGTCATGAGCATCATCACGAACATGGTCATGATTGTGGTTGTGGTCATCACCACCACTAAAATAATTTGTGGCTTGCACCCAAGCCATCGGATTCATCTTTCCGATTCACTGGTCAGAACTTTCAACTTCGTTGAAAGCCACACTTCGTGTGTCCGATTTATCTTCCGGTTCACTGTCAGAACTTTCAACTTCGTTGAAAGCCACACTTCGTGTGTCCGATTTATCTTTCGGTTCACTATTCAAAACGGTATCAGACTTAATCTATCTGATACCGTTTTTCTATCTTTATCTTTAAAAATCTTACAAATGGTATTGCCAACACCATTCCCATTAATCCAAAAAGTTTACCACCTACTGCAAGGGCAATTATTATTACAACGGGATTTAATTTAACACTATGACCTAAAACTTTAGGAGAAATAATATAGCCGTCTATTTGTTGCAATACTATAATTACAATGCCTACAATAACAGCCTTTGACACATCTCCATTTACTAAAGCCATAAATACTGAAAGCAGAAAACCAATCAAAGCCCCAAAGTAAGGAATAATATTAGACAATCCACTTATTATACCTATTATTAATGGAAACTTTATTCCCATTATTCCCAGAACCACACTTATAATAACTGACATAATAATACCGTCAGTAAATTGTCCTCTTATATAACCCGAAAAAGCATCGTCCATATCTTCAATATTTACAGCACAAAATTTATAGACTTTTTCAGGCAAGATTTTTTTACAATACTTCTTAAAACTACCAGAAATACTCTCCTTATCCTTTAAAAGATAAAAAGATATAATAAGTCCTAAAAGAACTGTGGCTATTCGCCCAAGAGTTCTGTAAAATATTGTTAATCTAATACCATTATTCATTGTATCGTAGATTTTACCCTTAAAAGTATTAATATAGTTAATTATAAAATCCAAATGATACCTTTCCAAATAGTAAAGTACATCTACATAGACATTTTCAATATTGTGTTTAAAATTTTCTATAATAAGATTCATACCCTCTACAAAAGTAATTTTACCGCCTAGTCTAATTTCCTTAATGGTTACATAGCAAATAAAGAGTATAAAACCCAATATTATTATATAGACTAAAAAAACACTTAAAAATCTATTCCTTATTCGTTCACAAAAAAAATCCACCATAGGATTAAGTACATAAGCTATGGCAAAGCCCAATATTAACACCGAAAAAATTGATGTAATATAGGTAAATATATTAACGGCACAATTATATATGCCACTTACATTTCCAAGGGCATAGACAACACCGTCTACAACAGCCTTAAAAATGTAGCATATCATAAATGTAAAAATAATATAAAAGCATAGCTTAAAATAACTTTTGTCCCACGGCAGATTCATTTAATATCTTCCTATTCTCTAATCTCAGCTAATACATTTAAGAGAAATTCCCAAGTTCTTTCAACAGATGGAATTTCTGCTCTTTCACTAGGAGAATGAATATCCAAAAGATTAGGACCAAATGAAACCATATCAAAATCAGGTACTTTTTCTGCAAAAAGACCACATTCAAGACCTGCGTGAACAGTTTCAACAACTGGAGCTTTGCCATATTGCTCTGTATAAACCTTTTCGCAAAGATTACGCAATGGTGAATCCTGTTTCATTTCCCAAGCCGGATAATCTCCTCTAAATGTAGTATTGCCCTTTGCAAGCTTTGTTAAACTCTCAATTTTAGAATAAAGTTCGATTTTCTTTGACGGAATATCACTTCTTATAGCACAAACCATTGATACACCATTTTCATCTGTACTTACAACACCTAAGTTGTTAGAAGTGTGTGGCATATCAAGTTCCAAATTCATAAACTGTATACCGTCTGGAATGTTATTCATAACTGTTAAAACTCTTGTTGTACTTTCGTCTGAGAATACCTTTGTTTTTTCAGTCTTTTCAACAGTAATAGTAATATTGTCATCAATGTTATAGTATTCATTTAAGAATTCAGCCTGTAAAAGTTTACACTGAACATCTAAATTTTCAATACTACTACAAGATACGACAGCCTCACTAATGCTAGGAATAGCATTATCCTTTGAACCACCACTTATTTCAGCCACTTCAATATTGCAATTTTCAACTAAACTTTCAAGTGTTCTAGCCATAAGTTTATTGGCATTAGCTCTGTATCTTACAATGTCAATACCAGAGTGACCACCCTTTAATCCTGAAATAGTTATCTTTGCAAATTCCTGATTTTTAGACTCTACATACTCTACTGGAACGACAGAATTTGTCTTTCTACCACCGGCACAACCTACAGTAAATATACCTTCTTCTTCTGAGTCTACATTTAATAAAATTCTACCCTCTAAAAGTGTCATATCAAGGCTACTAGCACCCAACATTCCTACTTCTTCATCAGTTGTAAATACAACTTCAAGAGCTGGGTGTGGAATATCGTCACTATCAAGAAGTGCCATACCCATAGCAACAGCAATACCATCATCAGCACCAAGAGTTGTGCCATCTGCTCTTAAATAATCTCCCTCATAAATCATTTTAATAGGGTCTTTGAGGAAATCGTGAACTACATCAGGATTTTTAACACAAACCATATCCATATGACCTTGAATTACAAAAGTAGGAGCATTTTCATAACCCTTTGTAGCACCTTTTTTAATTATTACATTATTGGCACTATCCTGATGAACCCATAAATTTCTTTCCTTTGCAAATGAAACAATGTAATCGCTTACACCTTTTTCATTTCCACTACCTCTAGGAATTTGGTTTATAGCCTCAAAAAACTTTAAAACGTTGTCACATTTCATTTTTTATCACCTCAAAATTATACAATTAAGTCCTATGGCATTACCATAGGACCTAAAGTTAGTATATTTATTATATTCAATAAATTTAAAATTAATTCTTAAAGCTGTGGATAGGAGCTGGAATTCTACCACCTCTGTTTACGAAATCAGCACAGCTAAATTTATTTACAGGCATAATAGGAGCATAACCAAGAAGACCACCAAATTCTACTGATTCGCCTACACCCTTACCAATTACAGGAATAAGTCTAACAGCAGTAGTCTTGTTGTTAATCATACCAATAGCCATTTCATCAGCAATGATACCAGAGATTGTTTCAGCAGAAGTGTCACCAGGAATGGCAATCATATCAAGACCTACTGAACAAACACAAGTCATAGCTTCAAGCTTTTCAAGAGTTAAAGCACCGGCTTCAACTGCATCAATCATACCATGGTCTTCACTTACAGGAATGAAAGCACCACTAAGACCACCAACACAAGAAGATGCCATAACGCCACCCTTTTTAACATTATCGTTAAGAATAGCAAGAGCAGCAGTAGTACCAGGAGCACCAGCGTGTTCAAGACCCATTTCATTGAAGATTTCTGCAATACTATCGCCAACAGCAGGAGTTGGAGCAAGTGAAAGGTCAATAATACCAAAAGGAACATTTAATCTCTTTGATGCTTCTAAAGCAACAAGCTGACCTACTCTAGTAATCTTGAATGCAGTGTTCTTTACAGTTTCGCAAAGTGTTTCAAAGTCAGCACCTCTTACACTTTCAAGAGCTCTCTTAACAACACCAGGACCACTAACACCTACGTTAATAACCTTATCTCTTTCGCCTACACCATGGAAAGCACCAGCCATAAATGGGTTATCTTCTACAGCATTTGTGAAAACAACAAACTTAGCACAGGCAATACAAGCATCGTCCTTAGTCATTTCAGCCATTTCCTTAATAGTATGACCTAACTGCTTAACAGCTGACATATTGATACCGTTTCTTGAGCTACCTACATTAACAGAAGAACAAATTCTGTTTGTAACAGTAAGTGCTTCCGGAATACTAGCAATTAAAGCCTTGTCGCTTTCAGTACAACCCTTCTGAACAAGAGCAGAGTAACCACCAATGAAGTTTACGCCAACTTCGTTTGCAGCTTTGTCAAGAGTCTTAGCAATCTCAACATAGTCTGCTGGATTTTTGCTAGCACCAACAAGAGCAATAGGTGTAACAGAAATTCTCTTATTTACAATAGGAACACCAAATTCCTTGCCAATTTCATCACCTGTGGAAACAAGCTTTTCAGCACTCTTAGTAACCTTATCGTAAATTTTTTCGTTTAACTTTTTCTGGTCTGAATCAACACAATCTAAAAGGTTAATACCCATTGTAATAGTTCTTACATCAAGATTAGCCTCTGAAATCATATTATTAGTTTCTTGTACTTCACCACGAGAAATCATAGATATACCCTCCAATTAAATTCTGTGCATATTGTCGAAAATATCTTCTCTCTGAAGTCTGATATCAACGCCAATTTCTTTACCGAGATTTGCAAGCTGGTCTATTACTTCTGATACTCTATCACTACAGCCAGTTAAATCAACAATCATCATCATATTGAAATAACCATTTACAATAGTCTGAGAAATATCTAAAATATTAATCTTGTCTTCTGCAAGATAAGTACAAACCTTAGCAATGATACCGACTTGGTCTTTACCTAAAACTGTAATAATGCCTTTCATCAAAAAAATCCTCCTTAGTGTAACCCTTAATGTAATATAAATTATATTTATACAATCATAGCATAAAAGGGTGTATAATTCAAGAATAAATTGTAAATTTATGTCTACAATTCTGTCTTTTCAATTTACTATTCAAACTTTATAAAGAAAAAAAGTAAATCGTCATTCTATTACAAAAAATGGAGATGTATAATTTATACACACCTCCAAAACAATTCACACAAAAATTATAAAAAATATCCTCTGCTCTTGAGTTCTTCATAGAATACATTCGCCGCATCTTCAACATCATATTCACAATATTCATAGTAATAGTCTTTTAATTCTCCAGTACTCATATTGCGAGCTCTGGAAGATAACTCCTGTATATTACTAAAAGCAAATGAACCCCTAGAATTAATATCTCTACATAAATCCTCAATTGACTTTCCTTTATAATACTCACTATATAAAGAGCCAAAAGTACTCATTATATCCCAAAAACCCATATATAAAACTCCTTTACATAAAATATATTAGATAAACTGAAATTTATATAATTATTCCTCTAACTTTCCCCATTTTATAGGCTTTCCCGCCTGTCCATTAGTGAAATGATAT
>OHAG01000151.1_pt1 | contig 62150 bp, 59 predicted proteins | sample 1577081 | NCBI WGS metagenome assembly OHAG01 (sample SAMEA3541513, study PRJEB24748) | human gut metagenome | biome: human gut; feature: human-associated habitat; material: faeces | place: China | collected 2012
AGGGTGGCTATTGCAAGAGCAATCGCGGCCCAGCCACCGGTGATCCTGGCAGATGTAAACTGAACCCCATGTGCTTACTGTACATAGAGTGTACACAGTAGGATTATATGACAATATAGGTACATGATACACAGGTAATGGGAAAAAATGTGTATGGAGTAGGAAGAAAATATTAATATCTGGTATGAGGGAAGATCGCCTTGTAGCAGATTTTTTATTGTCAATAATAGACAGGTTTACAGAAGGTATTTTGGTAGTATGTGTGAATAGCTTTTATATAGGAAAAAGATATACTGATGTAGTGGGAGGTGATTACATGGCGTACTGTTATGAAGGGAAAACCTATGAAACCATAAAAGAACTGGCAGAGGAATACGGAATTGATCGTAAGAGAATCTATTCTTTCCGTCACCGGGGGTGGTCACTGGAAGAAGCAATACGGATGTGCATCGATGATGTGCGTGGGAGAGGAAGGCTTTTTGAATACAATGGAAAGCTGTACCGATCTCCCAAAGCATTAGCAGAAGAATATGGTTTGCCATGGAATTCATTGTCACACTACATGCAAAGATGTAAAACTGTAGAAGAAGCAGTAAAGAGTTGTAAAGAAGCCCAGGAAAAAAAGATTACATTATGGGGAAAGCAATACCAAAGCAGGTATGAGGTGGCAGAAGCCTTTGGAATCCGTGAAACATCTATTACATTTAGGTCTTATACAAGAAAAGCAACGTTAGAAGAAATTGTATTGGAACTGTTGCAGAAAGAATCGATTTACTTTGAAGGCAATACTTATAATACGTTAACAGAGTTGTGTGCAAAATATCAGGTGCAGCCCTGCAATGTTTTTGAACGTTTGAAATATGGGAAAACATTGGAAGAAGCAGTCTATTTGCCAATTAGAAACAATGGAAAAAGATATGAAGTAGAATATGAAGGAAAAGTGTACCAAAATGCTGCTTTTTTATGTAGAGAATATCATATTTCTAAATCGCTGGTAAAAGGGCAACAGCGTTATAAACCTGAGTATTCCTTTATAAAATGCTTCCAGATGATAAAGCAGTTGAGAGATGAATGTAAATGGCCAGATACAGAGGTATTTGCCTTTATTCCGAGATTAAAGGTTCAAGGAACATTTTATAAGAGTCTGGCTGATTTTGCAGCTGTCATAGGAATGACAAGAGGACAGATAGATGCTTATAAATCCAGGCATCATTATAAAAATATGATCGAAGCGTTACAAGCGATGCAAAGAGACCGTATTCCGGCATACAAAACGGAATATGGTCTTTTGTCATATAGTGAAGCAAGAAAGAGAAGATATACTTATGCACAAATAGAAAAATTAGAATATATTCCGGAAAACGGATAAGTTTCGCCATAGTCCGGCACTTGAAAATACTCGTCTGTGGTGCTTAGTGGGACAAACTTTTCTTCGGTCAAATATTCAAGAGAGATTTCCCGTCTCCACCTCGCCGCCAGCATACGGGCAGCGTCAAAGGACGCATGGCGAATAACAATCCGGCAATAGGTATCATGGGTATAGCGGATATGTTCTTGATAGGCTTCGTATTCAGTCATGGAAAATCCTCCTTTCTTCGATTATGGGAAAGAGCGGCAGCACTTTTTGCTGTCGCCCCTTGATTACTCACCAGCAAGGACAGGCGGGGCTGTCAACGGTGGGCGAAGCCCATTCACTTGCCGTTGACTGGCTCGGCTGGGTTTGTTACTCGGAATTAAATTTATAACCATAGCCAATTACTGTTTTTATATACCTATGTCCCTTACAATAAGGTTTTAACCTTTTCCGTATTTGAAAAATCGTGTTTTCTACTGCGTGCAAATGGTTATTTGTAGGTTCATGCCAAATCTGCTCATAAATCTGTTCTTTTGTGAATGTGGTTTGAGGAGATTGCAGTAGCAAATAAAGGACTTCAAATTCATTTGTTGATAAATAAACTTCCTGCTGTTCTAATATTACACAATGCCGGTTAATATCAATGTGTAAGGTGTGATTTGTTTGCTTTAATCCCCAAAATTCTTGTGCCATTATCCGGTCATTTGTAATTTGTTCGAGTAGCAGGGATAATTCATTAAATTTTCTAACTTCCCTCAATTTCTTATATAGGTTGACAGTTATCGTACACCCATATATATCCTTATCAAAATCAAAAATATGTGTTTCGATTGAAACAAAGCTATCATTGTCAAGCGTAGGGCGCGTTCCAATATGGGTAACACCATAATATATCTTGCCACTTAAAAGAATATCTGCCACATACACCCCTGTCTTTGGCAAAAATGTATTTTTGGCTATTTCTATGTTTGCGGTAGGTGTCCCTACATGCTTTCCAATACCTCGACCATGTATAACAATTCCCGTTAGTGTATAAATAGGCTTATTTATATTTTCTTTCATTTTGCTCCTCATATAATCCCATTCATTGACAGGATAATCAAAACACAAGTTACTATTATAAAACTTGCCAGTATAAGCAGACCAGTATGCTTTTGTCTTGCTTCATTTTCCAAAGTAGCAACATATCCGTTTTTTCTCAAAGCGGTAACTATGGGCTTATACAGTAAAAATGTAATGGACGCATTTAACCCACCTTTCAATAAGTTAAATGGAAGAAAGGCAGGAAGTAACAATTCTACAACTGCTTCTCTTGGATACCCCATATAAAGCGGCGTTACCAAATAGTTCCACAACAGCATAACGATAACCGTTATTAGCCATCCCGATGCCAGACCAATCACTGCACCAGATAAAGTGTGCTTTTTTTTGTAAATGACAGATGCCGTACACGCAAAAGATAGTGTTTGTACGATATTCATAATACAACCTAATATTCCGGTATCGCTTACTGTAATCATTTCAAGGGTTGCTACAATAACAGATACAATGCAGGAAGTCATCGGCCCCCAAATAAAACCACCTAAAGTTACAATAACATCTGATGGGTCATACTTTAAGAATAGAATAATAGGAATCCTGCCAACAACCATAGTGACATAAGTAATCGCACATAGCATACCAATAACTGTGATTCTTTTTGTTTTACTGTTCATAATTGCTTCCCTCCGTGGCAAAAAATTAACACCCAAAAGAAAATGTCTTTCAGGTGTTAGCATTATCATTAGGTCACAGAAAAGAAAGTAACACTCTCAAAATCTGCGGAATCTAACCATATCTTCTTTCATCCAGACTATACTGTTGGTTTTGGAATTACACCAAATCGTGCGTTTTACGCTCGCGGACTTTACCGCCAATCGGGAATTTCACCCTGCCCCGAAGACACTTTTATTCAGTTGTTCGTTTTGAATTATAACATTTCCTGCTTTTTGTAGCAATGGGCTGAAGAAAGTTCGGAAACATTTCGGAAACTTGCATTTTACGGAATGGGACTGACTATCAATTCAGTTATCATGTTACTTTATCGCACATGAGCATTATATCTTGGGATGTAACAGAAGCAGATGAGCATCTGCATGACCGCTGGCTTCAGGGGTTTTGCATCCAGGTACCGGATAAGGAAATTCGAAAACAGCTGGAACAGATCATAAAACAACAGTATCAGGAAAAAGGGATGGAAGATCCCACAGAGACAGACATCGTGTAGGTGCCTGTCTTTTTTTCGCAGAAAATTTGAAAAAGACTTCGAAGGGAGGTGATAGGAAACGTGAGTATCAGTATCCATGAATTACTGGCAGTCGCCAGGGAATCGGAAGGTGTGAAGGCAGTGAAGGGGGATGACATCCTGTGTGAGAAACGTTTTGCACCGGACACTCGATATATGGTGGAGTTTTTGGTGTTAGAGCAAAAGGAAGGGTTCGAGGAAAAGGGAGAGTATCATCGCTATTTTTTGACCAAGGAAGCCTATCGTGAACTGGTTGACCTGCAAAATCAGGGAGTCCTGCGCTTTCAAAAGCAGGCGCTTGTGGTGGAAGGAACACTTCACTATCTCCCTGCCCAGACATGTTTCTACGACTAGGGCAGGAAAAAGCTGAAAGAAAGGATGAAATAAATGGAAAAAGAAAAACAGTTAGAACCAAAGTTACTACGCAGGGAACTTTTCCGTGTAAAGTGTCCGAGGCGGATTGTGGCAGGCGATCCTTATTATTTTGAAACAGAACCGCCAGAGCGATTAAAGAAACTGGTGGTCGATTATATACCGCCTAGGTCTTATGAGGCCAGACTGGTATTGTCTCAGTACGAAATGCATGATTTTGGAGTATATCAGACGAATGCAGTACAAATTTATTTAGCGCCGGGAAAGGATGTAGATGTTTATGCTGCAGAAAAAATGTATGCAGATCAGCGGATTGAGCAAAAAGAAATCGGGGTAGATACTGCAAGATATATCATGGAAATTGATGATCGATGGAAAGAATTCCATACGGGAGCAGATGGTTGTTGGGGAAATACCTTTACCTACTTTCATACAAGAAATGGGAGAAAACAAGTGGATGGAAAGATGATTATGTTCACCATGCCGGAAGAGGTATCATTTGAAGAGATGAAACGGATTATGGATACCTTGTTTGCAGGATTACAGCCTGTACGAAGTTGTGAAAAACAAAAATCTGTAAGGAAGCAACATCAGCAGGAAAGATAAAAATAGAAGTTTCATGAAAGAAAGCGGCAGTTTTCCGGGAGTAGGAAGCTTAAAAGGCTGGAAAAGAAAAAGTCTTTGCAGGAGCATGGCTCCGAGTCCGGGAGCTCTTTCACTGGAAATTTTTATAGAACGAGAAAGAAGGGAGTGGTAAGCGATGATCATTGGAATCGACCACGGATATTATGCTATTAAAACAAAGCAGGTGTGTTTCCCAACAGGGCTGATGCGGTACACCTATGAACCTTATACCATGCAGAATGTTCTTCAATATGGAGGCGCTTATTATGTGTGTGGGACGGGGCGGCAGACTTTAGTAAAGGATAAGACTGTCAATGACAATTATTATCTTTTAACGCTGGCTGCACTGGCACAGGAGATCCGAAAACGAAAAGGAGAGAGAACAGCCAAGGTTGTTCTTGCAGCCGGGCTTCCCCTTGCTGGGTTTGGAAGGGAAAAACAGAAATTTAAGGAATATCTGTTTCGGAAGGAACAGCCTGTCCGCTTTTTCTACGAAGGGGAACGCTATGAAATCCAGATTGAGGATGTGAAACTGTTCCCCCAGGGATACTCGGCTCTGGCTCTTTACCCGGAATACTTAAAAGATGAACCCTCTGTTCTTCTTGTGGATATCGGGGGATGGACGGTGGACTTGATGCGCCTTGATAACGCTGTTCCCAATGCAGCTACCTGCAGGAGTCTGGAACTGGGTGTCATTCGCTGTATGGATGAGATTCTGGAACAGGTGCGCAGAAACACCGGGCTGTCCATAACAGAGACACAGGTTGAGCGCATCTTACAGGGGAAGTCCTGCAGCATGCCTGCGGAAGTGGTGTCTTTGATCGAGAAACAGGGCAGGCTTTACATTGAAAAGATATTGTCTGCGATCACCGAGGCAGGCTTTGATCTGCGGGCAGTTCCTTCCATTTTCATGGGAGGCGGGGCTGCTATTTTTCAGCACCGTGTAAGTACCCAGGACCGCCTGTGCCGCCCGATTTACCTCACAGACATCCATGCAAACGCAGCCGGATATGAACGGATTGTGGGGCAGATGAGGGCGCTGTGAGCCGCCCGGTCTTTTCCTTTCGCCCAAACATTAAGAACCCGGAGCATGAAAAAGCGTGGCGGCTTTTGATGGAAGTTCCGGCAGGACAGAGGAATCAGTATCTGGTGGATGTGATCTTAGAAAAAGAAGAGCGGGAAACCTTACGGAAATTGATTCAGGAGACTGTTCGGGAAGAACTGAAAAGTGGCGGTATGGAACGAATGCCAGCATGTGAAAAGGAAGAAATTCCCAATCAGATGCTGGATTTTTTATTTCAGATGGAGCAGGAGTAAAGGGGGTGAGGCCTATGGACAAAGAAAATATGGCATTGTTGGATCTGCTTGGGTTTTGTATACATTTGACATGGATTCTTTAGTGGGTATTGTGAATAGCTTTCTTTCAAACTTTGGAGTATGTTGTGTATAACAAAACGAAAGGAGAAACGCAGATGGCAGAGATGAAGAACATATGCGGAAAGATTCCGGTGGAATTACATGAGAAGGTAAGAGCCGAGATCGAAGAGAAAGAAACGAGTACACAGATATTCATCCGGCAGGTGATTGAAGAACACTTTAACAGACTGGAAGGCAAAGGAGAAGAGAGCATGGAAAAAAGAACATTAGCAGTACAGGTTACAGAGGAATTATTCCAGAGAGTCAAATGGGTAGTCGCGAAGGAAGGCATCAAACAGAAAGATTTTATCATCCGCATCATCGAGAAAGCGGTGGAAGAGGTAGAAGCCAAATGGCAGGAGTTAGAGCAGCCAGAAGAAACCGTAGAAACAGACAGACTGGAAGAAGCAGAAGAGATCAGTGAAGAAGAGATTGCCGAAGAGGGAATCGAAGGGACGGAAGCTGCGGAGGAAGAACCAGACAATGAGAACTTCGAGGAATCTGCACAATTAGAAGAGGGAGAACCAGATTCAGAACTTCCCGAAGATGCAGAGGAGGAAGAAGAACTGCCAGAATCCGAGGAAGAAACCGGAGAGATCGCATAATGCCAAACAAATAGAACCATAAAACTTGCAGGCGGTGTGGAAAAGAAACCATGCCGCCTGCTTTTTCTCAGCAAAGGAGGTTGATAGCCGCAACCATTCGATTTTTTGATTTATTCAGCGGGATCGGGGGATTCCGGGAAGGGTTAAGACGTGCAGGCGGTTTTACCTGTGTGGGGCACTGCGAGGTGGATGCTTATGCGGATAAGAACTACCGATTGCTGTTCGACACAGAAGGGGAGTGGTTTTGTAATGACGCAAGAACAATCGAAACAGACCGAATGCCAGACTTTGATCTTTTGTGTGCAGGATTTCCTTGCCAGGCATTCTCTATCGCCGGAAAGCGGGGAGGATTTGCAGATGCCAGAGGAACTTTGTTCTTCGAGATTGCCAGACTGGTTGCAGACAAGCGACCTGCGTATTTCATCCTTGAAAATGTTCCCGGACTGCTTTCGCATGACAAAGGCAGGACGTTTCACACCATCCTCAGTACGTTATCTGAGCTGGGGTACGGTGTGGAATGGAAAGTGCTTAACAGCAAGGATTTTGGAGTCCCCCAATCCAGAAAACGGGTGTATCTTGTCGGATATCTTGATCGAAGATGTGCCGGAAAAATATTACCTTTCCCAACAGCAAATGGAACGCCTCTTGTTCAAGTCCAGACGGGCAGACAGGGGGAACGGATTTACAAAGCCGAAGGATTAAGTTGTACCCTGACTTCCGGAGCAGGAGGCGTTGGTGGAAAAACCGGATTATATGAGGTTGGTGTGCCTATCAAAGAGAATACCAAGCAGGGTTATAAGATGGCATATACGGGAGACAGCATTGACCTGGGATATGCAGGCATGAATACCAGAAGAGGGCGTGTGGGGCATCAGATTGCCCATACCCTGACCACCGGAATCCAGCAGGGGACACTGCATTTTGTGGATCTGTCTCCTCCGCCTCTTGTCACAGAGCATTGCAGATGTCTGAATACCAGACAGTCCGGCATCCATAATCACAAAGGGGAATGTTCCGGTGTCTTAAAAGAGGAAGGCGCCAGGGCAGTGCTGACCCCGGGAAGGGAAGAAACCCGGCAGAATGGCCGAAGGATGAAGGAACCGGAAGAACCGATGTTCACCATTACTGCCACAGACCGCCATGGAGTTGCCTATCGGGGCAGAATCCGAAAACTGGTGCCAAGGGAATGTCTGAGACTGCAAGGCTTTTATGACTGGCAGATTGACCGTATCGAACAGAATACTTCCGACAGTCAGTTGTATAAGCAGGCTGGAAACGGAGTGACCGTCAACGTGATCGAAGCCATCGGAACACTTCTTCGGCAGGCAGATGCACAAATCCGGGCAGAGGATGAAAAGACAAAGAGGTAAGGCAGTATGGCAATTGGAATTCAGGATCAGTACTTCGGTACAGAGATTGAGATGACAGGCATTACCAGGCAGAGGGCTGCGGAGGTAGTCGCGGAGATGTTTGGAACACGGGCAGTTTGTGATGGTGGATATTATGGAGTCTGGTCTGTGACAGATCAGGAAGGGAAGAAGTGGAAGTTTATGTATGATGGCAGTATCTATACGGAACGCAGGGAGCGTGGACGCATGGTCCGTGCCGGAAGTGAATACAGCACTGAAATGGTCAGTCCCAAACTTTCCTATGGAGAGATGGGGAAGCTGCAGGAAGTAGTGCGGTGTTTGAGGCACCATGGGGCAAAGGTAAATGAGTCCTGCGGGCAGCATGTTCATGTGGACGCTTCCAATCACACCCCAAGAAGCCTCAAAAATGCTATGACTATCATGTATTCCAAAGAGGATATTCTGTTCAAGGCATTGAAAGTGCAGACTTCCAGAGAAAGCAACTATTGTCAGAAAGTACGCCCCATTGTGCTGGAAAAAATCCGTAGAATGCAAAACAACACCATTTCCATGGAAAAACTGAAACAGATCTGGTATGGAGGCAGGGATGGAAGCCATGATCATTATGACGATACCCGGTACTATGCGTTGAACCTTCATGCAGTATTTTCCAAAGGAACTTTGGAGTGGAGATGTTTTGAGAGTACCCTCCATGCAGGAAAAGTACGGGCAAATATCACGCTGGCCCTTGCCATTTCCGCTCAGGCCATCAATCAGAAATGTACCCAGATGCGGAAAACAGAGATTACCGAGAATCCTGCATTTACATTCCGTACCTTTTTACTGCGGTTAGGGCTGATTGGACCAGAATATAAAAATGTCCGGGAACATCTGCTTGCCAATCTGGAGGGTGACAGGGCATGGAGGTATGACCGCAGTACCTATGAATGTTTGAATCGAAATCATCGGGCGGAGGATGCCCGTTAGGAGGTAAGAGATGAAAGAAACCTATTATTTTGCCTATGGCAGCAATATGAACTTAGACCAGATGGCGTACCGCTGTCCGGCAGCTTCCGTAGTGGAGAATGTCCGGCTGGAGGGATACCGCCTGACCTTTTGTGGCAGAGGGAAAGGAAGCGGTGTTGCCACCATTTTGCCGGAAGAGGGCAGCCAGGTGGAAGGGGTGCTTTGGAAGATTACACCGGAGTGTGAAAAGAGCCTGGACTTTTATGAAGGTTATCCCCATCTTTATGGGAAGGAGCCTGTTCTTGTTCATGGCAAGGATGGCATGAAAAGGGAAGTCATGGCATATACCATGAATGCTCCGTATAAGGATCAACCAGCGATTCCTTCTGATCTTTATTTTATGGGGATTGTGGAAGGCTGCCATCAAAATGGGATTTCCAGCCGCTCTGTGACTGATGCGTTAAAACGTACAAGACAGGAAGTGGGCAGACAAAAAACCAGTCAAAAGAAAACAGAAGTAAGCAGATAACAAAGCCGCAGGGGAAAGCCTCTGCGGTATTTTTAACGAAAAAAGGAGAATGCAATGAAGAGCAGGAATATCAAAACAAGACTTGCAGCCTTTGGGCTTGCACTGCTCATGGGTCTTAGTCCGCTTGGGAACTTAGCGGATGTCCATGCGGCAGAAAGTGAAATTTCACAGAATGCTGTGACAGAAAAAGAAAGTAAGACAGAATCGGAGCATCCGGTGTCGGAAATTTCTGAGCAGACAGTGACTGCAGAGGATATCACCAAAGATGTTTCCGACAAGGAATTTATGGCAGAGACCTGCATGGAAGGGATTCAGTATGATCCAGAAAAAGAGGATGTGACTTTGGAACATATTGAAGCAGAGGATGGCAGTGCGTATCATCCAGACCAGGCAGGGACTTATGTTGCAACCTACTGGGTTGTGCCCAAAGATGCGCGTGCCAGCTATTCAGTTACTCGTAAGATTATCCTGACGGATACGGAAGGACAGGCCCATGCAGAAGAAAACGGTGGGCAGAAACAGAAAGAGGATACGAAATCCGAAGAAGATTCGGAGACGCCTGTGCAGGAGATCCCGGATGTGGAAGTAACGGTATCCGGGGAAGATGCAGATGCACAGGCAGCAAGGGAACTGGAAGAAAAGATTGAGGATGGGGAAGTGATGATGTTTTCCGGTGCAGAAAATACCTTTACTGCAAGAGAAACGGTACATCTGGAAAAAGGAGAGACCATTTACTATCCAAGTTATATTGGAAATTATCTGACCTGCTGGTTTACGGTGAATGGAAAGATTGCCTATTGTCTGGAATCCCATCGTTCTTCACCGCCAAGTGGAGACTATGTGGCACAGGTGCTGGACAGCAATAAGAACCTGCAGAAAGTGCTGTATTATGGCTATGGCGGTGCGGGGGATATTACAGGCAGCTATCTTTCAGGGAAAAGCGCAGAAGAGAAATATGTGTATACCCACATCGCAGCCAGCTATGCTTACGCAGGTGAGGCAGGATTTACGGGATGCAAGTATGAGGATCTGGTAAAAGCAGGGGTGATTGCCTATATTGATCATCTGTTTGCTATGGAAGAACCGCCGAAAGGGGAGATTTCTCTTTCTAAAACATCCGTAAAAGCAGTCCGTGACGGAAATGTGCAGAAAACACCGGATATCACATTGTCCGGGGATCATCGAAATTATATTTCTGTCAATGTGCCAAAAGACATCACCATTTATAACAAGACAAAGGGAACTTCCGCAGAGAATGGTGCGTTAAAGATTTATGGCGGGGATACGTTTTATCTGACTGCACCGATGCTTTATACCGGAACCTATTCCTCCGGAGAACTGCATGGCTCTGTGGGAGAGACTTGGAGAACGCTGGTGTTATCCACAGGAAACAGCAATCAGGACATTGGAGTCTTTGAATCGGAGAAAGCCAATCCGGTAAGTTTTACCGTAGACTGGATGGAAATGACAAGGATTGAACTTCTCAAAAAAGATGCAGATACCAAGAACCCATTGGATGGTGCAGTCTATGGCATTTATACAGACAGCAAGTGTGAGCATCTGTTGATGGAAATGCCAGCCACCGGGGAAGAGGGAAAGGCAGTCAGTGATTACTTTGAAGCTGCCATTAAAACCGTATATGTGAAGGAAATTAAGGCTCCAGACAGCTATGCGCAGAGTGATGTGATTCATAAGGTGGATGTGGAAGCCGGAAAGACGGTTACGATCACTGCAACCGATGAGAGGGTAAAAGGCGCTGTCCATATCAAAAAGATTGATAAGGAGACACAGGACTTTCTTCCACAGGGAGACAGTTCCCTTGCAGGAGCCGTGTATGGTCTGTATGCCAGAGAGGATATTGTCCACCCGGATGGAAAGACGGGGATTCTGTTCAAAAAAGACAGCCTCATCGCGCAGGGGGTAATCAAGGAAGATGGCACCTTAGATTTTTCTGAACTGTATCTGGGAAAAATGTATGTGAAAGAGCTCACTCCGCCAGAAGGCTATACGGTGGATACGACAGAATATGACGTGAACCTTACCTACGAAGGTCAGGAAGTGGCAGAGGTAACCAGAGATCTGACTGTACAAGAGCAGGTGAAAAAGCAGGCGTTCCAGCTCATCAAGATCAGTGAAGATGGAGACCAGACAGAGACAGACCTTGTGGAAGGGGCAGGATTTAAAGTGTATTTAGTCAGCAACCTGTCTAAAGTAAAGAGCGGGGAATTACAGCCATCCAATGGGGAGCAGTTTACTGCGGAAGATTTCCGTGGCTATGATTTCAGTAAAGAAGAGGTGGCAGTGACCTACGTGGATGGCAAGGCAGTTCCGGTACCGGAACTGATTACCGATAAAAAGGGATATGCCCTCAGCCCGGAACTTCCGTATGGTCTTTATGTGGTAGAAGAAAGTACGGTGCCGGAGAATTTGAAAGCCATTGCTCCGTTTTTAGTAAAGGTAGATGAGGACAGCAGAGAGCCGATGGTGTGGCGTGTGTTCGATGACCGTCCATTTGAATTTTTATTAAAGATTGTAAAAAAAGATGCACAGACAGGCAATCCGGTTTTAAAAGCAGGCGCTTCCTATAAAATCTTTGATATGGAAAAAGAGGAATATGTAGAGCAGACCGTATTCTATCCGAAGAAAGAGACCATCAGTGTTTTCAAGACTAATGAGGAAGGCTATCTGGTAACACCGGAAGAACTGAAATGTTCTACCTATCGGATTGAAGAAGTGAAAGCACCAGAAGGATTTGTAAGACAGGGGTATGAAATGTCCTTATATGAAGGGGAAACTGTGATTTCTCCATTGGAAGTGACTGGAAAAGGAACTTACAAAGAGAATTCCAAAGAAGGAATTGTGATCACCGTTTCCTCGGATACTGCTCATCAAATCGATCCGGATACCGGAGCAGTCATCGTGGAAGTCGAGCAGCCAAATGATGAACAGGTGGGAAGCCTGACATTAACGAAAACTGGAGAACAGCCAGTAGAAGTGAAGGGAGATTCCCTGCTTGCAAAGGCAAAGAGACTGGCAGGAAAGATCAAAGATGCAGTGACCGGAGAGGATACCGATACCGGTGTGTTCCATGACTTTGTATATGAAGAATCCGGCGTGGAAGGGGCAACTTTTGAATTGTATGCCAAGGATACCATTTACTCTCCAGATGGTGCGAAAAATGAACAGGGCAATCCGGTCATCCGCTATGAAAAAGATGATTTAGTAGCAACCCTGGTCACAGATAAAGAAGGAAAAGCAGTAGTGAACAATCTTCCACTGGGTTCTTATTATCTGAAAGAAACGGTGGCAGGCGACCATTTCGTATTGAACCCGGAACAGAAGGAATTTACCCTGACTGCAAAGGATGATACGCAGGCTGTCGTTTATGAAGGCGTTGCCTATAAAAATGAAAGACAGAAGATTTCCATTTCTGTAGAGAAAAAAGATGCAGTCACAGAAGAAAAACTGGAAGGCGTGATTTTCGGATTGTACGCAAAAGAAGATATTCTGTCTCAGCAGGGTGAGGTTCTTGTAGAAAAAGATACGCTTTTGGAGAAGAAAGCAACGGATGAAAACGGTCAACTTACCTTTGATAGCGACCTATATCATGGAAAATATTATGTAAAAGAGGAAGTGAGAAAACCGGGATATCTTCCAAATGAAGAAATCTGGGAGGTGGATGCCTCTTACACAGATCAGAACCTTGCAGAAATCAAGCTGACAAAAGAAGTGGAAAACCAGCCGACTGAGAGCCAATTTACGAAAACCGATGCAACAACCGGGGAAGAACTGGAAGGTGCGAAGCTTCAGATCATCGATAAAGAGGGCAACATCGTAGAAGAGTGGATCAGTACAAAAGAACCGCACATAGTCTATGGACTGCCAGAAGGAACGTATATCCTTCACGAAGAACTGCCGCCTTATGCAGAGGGCTATGTATCTGCAGAAGATATCGAGTTTGAAGTAAAAGAAGATGGCAGTGTGACCAAGGTAGAGATGAAGGATGATTATTCCAAAGTAGAAATTTCCAAGACGGATATTACCACAGGCGAAGAACTGAAAGGTGCCAAGCTGCAGATCTTAAATAAAGAGGGTGAGATTCTGGAAGAGTGGGTAACGGATGGAAAGCCTCATCTGGTAGAGAAGCTCCCGGTAGGAGAAGAATTGATCCTGCGTGAAATCACAGCCCCGGAAGGGTATGAGATTGCAGAAGATGTGAAGTTTACATTGGAAGATACCATGGAGGTTCAGAAGGTGGAAATGAAGGATGCAAGGACACCGGAAACTCCGGGTGTGCCGCAGACTGGAGACAACCGCTGGAAACCAATCCTCCTGTTTGCTCCTCTGGGAGCATCAGCAATCGGACTTATAGCAACTCTGATTTATAAGAAGAAACATGGGAAAATAGAAAAAACAGATGAAGCGAAAAAAGAAGAGTAGTCTGTGGATGTTGCAGGTGATGTTGTGTGTCATCTGCATAATGAGTGTAGCGTTGCTTTGTTATGACTTTGTTATCATCCCCCGGCAGAACCGGGAACTGGTGGAGGACTTAAAATCCCACTTCCCGGAGGAATTTCCTCCGGGTGGGGGTTCTCCAACACAAAAAGAGGAACAGGCTGGAAGAAAACCGGAAGTGTCTGCCGTTGACCTCCGCTCCCTCCAGAGTCAGTATCCGGATGTTCGGGGTTGGCTTACGATCCCAGAGAGTGGCATCGATTATCCGGTACTGCAGAGCAGCCCGGAAGAACCGGAGTATTATTTGCGGAGGGATTACCAGGGAAACTACGACATCAATGGAAGTTTGTTCCTCCAGGCAGACTGTATTCTGGGAGAATCGGGGAATCTGACCATCTACGGTCACAACATGAACAGCGGGGCAATGTTCGGGAATCTGGATCAGTACTCCTCCTATGAGTATTGGAAAGCACATCCCAGGGTGTTCTTTCAGACACCGGAAGGAATGGAGGAGTACCGGATAGCGGCAGTTTTGAAAGCCGATGTGTCCATGTTCGACTTTCAGAGGACATCTTTTCAGAGTCCACAGGAATTGGAGGCTTATGTACAGCAGGCAAAAGAGGTAGCATTGTTTGAAACAGGGGTAGATGGCATAGGTTGTGAGGAAACTCTGACGCTGGTGACCTGCTCTTATGAGTGGAAGCAAGCCCGGAATATTCTTGTGGCAGTAAAAGCGGGGTCTTAAAGGGGAAAAATGTTCAAAGACGGGAACTTTCTTCCGGTCTCTGGGTATCTCCAGTACTCTTCGAAGTCAGTAGTGTCAGGAAGTGTTCAAAAGTACCCCAAAAGTGCAGAATGTGAGACAAGTTGCAGGTAAGAAGCGGCACTACGGAACAAAAAGTGTTCGAAGTTAAGGGATGTGCAACGGATCGTGGCGGCTTGTGTAGTCTTGTAGTGTTGGGAAAGTGTTCGAAGATGGGCGCTTTTCCAGCTCTTTGGTGGCTTTTTGGAACTGAAGTTGCCTGGAAGTGTTTGAAAGCACCCGAAAAGTGCAGAATGTGAGACAAGGTTGCATGAAAAAGACAGTACTATCATAGAAAAAAGTGTTCGAGGATGTAGGATGAACAACGAAATGTGGCGTGATGTAGTGTCAGAAAGTGTTTAAAGACTGGGACTTTTGCAGCTATCTGGATGTATCTGCCATCTATCTGGAATGTGTTTTTTAAGCGAAAATCTGAGAGTATAATGAAAATGTAAAATCGGATATAAAACTTAGAAAATGTGAGAAATAGTGCTTGAATTGTAACGACAAAAGCGTTACAATATAAGAAACAAGGAGGTGTGATCATGGAAAAAACAGCAACATTAAACTTAAGAGTAAACCCAACTGTCAAAGAGCGGGCAGAAAAAGTATTGTCTCAGTTAGGTGTTCCTATGTCAACAGCGATTGATATGTATTTGAATCAAATTTCTCTTACAGGTGGAATTCCATTTTCTGTTTCTTTACCAAAAGCACCAGTATCGATTCATGCAGATGCCATGACAACAGAAGAAATCCATCAGAAATTGGAAAAAGGTTACAATGATATAGCTGCAGGAAGAGTGCAAAATGCAGCAGAAGCGTTCGCAAAATTCAGGGAGAATCATTGATATGAAACACTATACGGTTGAGATTACAAATGAAGCATTGGCTGATATGGAGCAGTTATATAATCACATCGCTTATGTTCTTCAGGCACCAGAAAATGCGATGGATCAATACAACCGGATTGCAGACGCTATTTTAACATTGGATACTATGGCTGAGAGAATCCGTATTATGGAATCAGAGCCGGAACGAAGCAAAGAGATGAGAAGATTGTTGGTAGACAATTATTCGGTCTTTTTTGTAATCCAGGGAGATAAAGTGATTGTAACAGATGTATTATATAGTGCATCAGATATTGAAAGCCGATTAAAAGGTTAGATGATAAAATCAAAAGAAAATATGAAACGTCAGGCAGGATATGTTCCCGTAAAAAGGAAGGTATCCTGCCTTTTTTGCATGAAAGAGAGGAAATTCATATGAGAAAATTTTATACAGCAGAAGCAGTAACAGAAGGACACCCGGACAAATTGTGTGACCAGATTGCAGATGCTATCCTGGATGTATGTCTGAAACAGGATGAACAGTCCAGGGTAGCATGTGAGGTGCTTGCTACGAAAGGAACGATCATTGTGGCAGGGGAAATCACCAGCACCTATGAACCGGATGTGTTTGCAGTCGTGCGAAAGGTACTATCTGATGTGGGTTATTCCAGTGAAGGGATTGCAATGGACACTTTTGTCCATCGACAGAGTCCCGATATTGCAGGGGCAGTCGATACTTCAAAAGAACGAAGGGAAGGAGTGTCTGACAATCAGATAGACTGGTTCCAGGGAGCAGGGGATCAGGGTGTGATGATCGGCTATGCCTGTGATGAAACGAAGCAGCTCATGCCTATGCCTGTGGTGCTGGCCAATCGGATTGTCAGGGAATTATCTGCCTGTAGACAAAGCTCTTATATTCAGGGAATCTTACCAGATGGGAAAGCCCAGGTGACGGTAGAGTATGAAAACGGAAAGCCTGTTCGACTGGACAGTGTGGTAGTGTCCTGTCAGCATACGGAGGACAAGAATCTGAAGAAACTGGAAGCAGAGATCCGAAAAAAGGTGCTTCTTCCGGCACTTCGTCTCCTTCCGCCAGATGAAGATACAAAAATTTTTATCAATCCATCAGGTCGTTTTGTCTGCGGAGGCATGGATGCGGATACAGGACTGACCGGAAGGAAGCTAATGGTAGATAGTTATGGCAGCATGGTTCCCCATGGAGGTGGAGCATTTTCCGGGAAGGATTGTTCAAAAGTAGATCGTTCGGCAACTTATATGGCCAGATATATCGCTAAGAACATTGTGGCTGCCGGGCTTGCCAGCAAGTGTCAGGTGTCTTTGGCTTATGCAATCGGAGTAGCACAGCCGGTCATGGTGCAGGTGGATACGTTTGGTACGGGGAAGGTGTGTGCCGATGACTGTCTGGAGCTGGCAATCCCGCTGGTGTTTGGGATGACTCCGAAGCAGATTGTGGATAGCCTTCGCCTTACCCGTCCGATTTTCCGACAGACAGCAGCTTTCGGGCATTTCGGAAGAAAAGAGTTTCCGTGGGAGCGCACCGATAAGGTCGAGGCTCTTCGCAATGCGGTAATCTGATGGCTTGGGTTACCGAAGAAGAATATCAGGCAGCCAAGCAGGTGAGAGCTTATGAATATCTGCAGACATACCAGCCGGGGAGATTGAAGAAAACAAGGACAAGAAACGAATGGCAGCTTCAGGACCATGACAGTTTTAAGATCAACGAGATCACAAGTAAATGGCATTGGAAATCCAGGGATATCGGTGGAATGTCTGCCCTTCGGTTTTTGATGCAGGTAGATGGCATGGGATATACGGAAGCCGTAAAAATCCTGTGTGAGCAGACGCCTGTGTATGTTCCCAGAGCAGAACCAGCGCCCAGGAAGAAGCTCTTTTCCCTGCCCCTGCCCAATGACAGCTTTTACCGGGTGCGGAGATATTTGAACCAAAGGGGAATTCGGGATGATGTTCTGGATTACTGTGTGCAGCTGGGAATCCTGTATGAGAGTGCCCCGTACCATAACGCTGTTTTTGTTGGACTGGATGAGCAAGGGCAGGCAAAGTATGCGTTTCTGCGTGGGATTTATGACAGCCGGGGAAAGAATTTTAAAATGGAACAGGAAGGAAGCGACAAACAGTATAGCTTTTGTGTTCCGCCTTTGAGGAAAAGCAGTCGGGTGGCAGTATATGAAGCCTGTATTGACGCCCTTGCCCATATGACGCTGGAAGATGGACGAACCGATAAGTACCGTCTGTCTCTAGGGGGCATTGCAGCACCAAAAGAAGGAGCGGAACGAGCAACGAAGAAGATGAAACGTCCAGATGCATTGGAACATTTCCTAAAAGAGCATCCGGAGGTGACAGAAATTGAGATCTGCACCGATAACGATTTTGCCGGGCGATGGGCGTGTGCGCAGTTAAAAGAGCAGTATGGAGAAAAATATACCGTAGTTTGTAACTTACCACAGATGGAAGGTGCAGACTATGGAGACCTGGCAAAACAGGCAGGGGAAAAACAGAAGAAACAGCAAAAGGAACGAGGGAGGTGAGGCAAATGGAAGATACGATCAAAATAGAATTATTGACACCGCTGACAGGAACCTTTCTTCCAAATGAGATGGAACAAGATTGGGAAGAAGAGGATTACAATGACTTTGAAGAAGAGCAGGTATTTTTTGAAGGAGATGATTTAACGGAGTATGCTTCTGTGATTCAGGAAAAGATTGCAGAATACAACCGTGTCGGACATGACGATGATAGGACCGATAATCTGATGGATTATTTTGACGGAAGTGCTGCCATTAAAGAAAAAGTAGTGTCTGCAGTTCCATCGGTGAAAGAATCGGATGGTGTGTTATATGGCTGTACAACTTTAGAATTGAAAGAGTATCTGGAGGCGGAAGAATTATCGGAACTGTGTGAATATCTCACCGGACAATATAGTGATGGATGGGGAGAAGGCTTTGAACAGCAGGAGATTCCGGTAGAGGGTGGTGAACTGTGTATACACTTTTGGCGCCCCATAGATTTTGAATTTCAACAGGCAAAATCAGAAGTCTCAAAAGAAAAGTCGGAGAAACAAGAAAATCCGGTAAATGTTCCGAAACGCCTGAAAATGCAGCTTTTGGGAATGGATGGAAATGTGTTTGCGATTATGGCCAGGGCAAGTAAACTGCTTCAGGAAAATGGGCAGGGACAAGAGGCAAAAGAAATGATTGCACGTGTCCAGAAATCAGAGAACTATTATCAGGCACTTCATATCATCAGTGAATATGTGGAAACAGAACTGAGTGCATCTTCTCAGAATGATACCAAGCCCCCAAAGAAACGTGGGAAGGAAGAATGCCGATGAAGTTATCTTTTGTCACATCAAAGGAGATGTGGGAAGAAAAAATAGCAGAAACAGATTGAAAAGAGAATAAACAGCCAGAACACTGACAAGGGAGGTCTTATGGAAAAAAGATTGCAATTATGGAGTCCTGTGTGGGGATGGCTTGCCACAAAAGAAGGGGAATCTGTAGATTTGAAGGGACAGGATCTTGTTCTTTATGAAACTGCCATCCAAGAGGCACTGGAGCAGGAAAAATTGTATTACAGAAAAAAGTCGGCACCATTCAATCTGATGGATTACTATGATGCGGATGATTCTGTAAAGGAGAAAGTGCAGAACCTCGATATCCAGGTGAAAAAAGAACAAGATGGTTTGTATGTTTGTGCCAGCCTTGCATTAATAGAGCCTCTTACACAGCAGGAACTGGAAGCGATCCAGAACTTTCTCAGCAGGCAGTACGAAGGGGGAATTTTTGATACCTCACGTATTCGTACCTATTCCGTAGAGGAAGGAGAAGTCGTTTTTGATTTTTCAGTAGATACAAAAGAAAAGTTCTCTCAAAAAGAAGTCCAATGCGAAACGCAGAAGAAATATGAAATCACTTCCATAGCCCATCCACAATTTCCATGGCTGCATAGAATCCGAGCATTGGTAGACGTAAATGAAGCGGTTCCCAAAGGAACCTTGGGTGGCTTTGTAGAATATGAGCAAAATCTTTCCCAGGAAGGATCATGCTGGATTTATGACCAGGCTATCTGCTGTGAACGTGCGGTAGTGGAAAGGAGTGCAGGACTGTTCCAAGAAGCGATTGCCAAGGGTGATGCCCTTCTTACGGGAACTGCAGTGATGTATCAAACGAGTATTGCAGAGGAATCCTGCCGTATTCTAGCTGGAGAGGTTTGGAATATGGCACACATTCGAGGATTTGCCAAGATTACTGCGGCAAAGGAAACAGGAGATGCACCTTTGATTCTCGGAAATAGCTTGGTTTTTGGAAATGTATGCGGGAAAGTATTGGTGAGAGGAAATGTTCTGCCAAGCCGGAGTGTGGAGAATCAGACACAGGAGCTGTTAGTTTTCAGGGGAGGTGATTCAATTCATAAAGTGAATGAAAGCAAGAAAAAAACAAAAAGTAAAAAACAGCCGGAGCGCTGATAAGAAAGGATGATGCCTATGGAAAATACCCTGCAGTTAGGGAACTTATTGAAAGAAGGAACATACCCGGAGGAATATACCGGAGGGAAAAACTGGACAATTTTACATGGAGATACGCTGAAACTTGTGAAAGCATTTCAGCCGGGGATCTTTGATGCAGTGATTACCGATCCGCCTTATGCGTCTGGGGGAACAAAACAGAATGAGCGAAACCGCACGACTAATCAGAAATACAGCAGTATGAAGGCAGAGAATGCACTGCCGGATTTTGATGGGGATAACAAGGATCAGCGTTCCTGGACCCATTGGATGGCAGAGTGGCTCTACGATGCGCGGAAAGCCTGTAAAGTTGGTGCGCCAATCTGCCTGTTTATTGACTGGAGACAATATCCCTCTATTACCGATGCACTCCAGTGGGCAGGCTGGATCTGGAGAGGAACTGCGGTTTGGGATAAGGGAAACTCTCGTCCGCAGAAAGGACGTTTTCGCCAGCAGGCTGAGTATATTGTGTGGGGCAGTAATGGCCCGATGCCAATCAACCGCCCGGTTTCCTGTCTTCCCGGTGTGTTCCGTTATGGAAATCCCCAGAACCGTATTCATGTGACAGAGAAACCGTTGCAGCTGATGAAAGATGTCATTCAGATTTGTGAGCCGGGTGGTAGAATCTTAGATCCCTTTGCCGGAGCAGGAACAACCATCCTTGCGGCGGTGGAAGAAGGCTATGAGACAGTAGGCATTGAAGTGACCGATGCTTATTATAAGCTGGGCAGTGACCGTGTAAAGTTTGCATTGGAAGCAAAGGAAAAAGAAGAGAGCGAGAAATAGCAAGGGCATCCACATGGATGTCCAACTCTGTTTCAGAAGAAGAAAAGTGCATCCACCTGGATGCAGGAAAGGGGTGAGGCGATGGAACAGGCGATGGCCTATGTGTGTTGTCCGGCAGAAGAAAGCAGAGTGAAGGTGCAGCGATATTGCCGGAAGATTTATGAGTTGGGATATGTTCCCATTTGTCCGAGGTTTGGATTTCTTCCTTTTCTGGATGAAGGGGAAGCTGAGGATTTGCAGGCATACAACCGGATGTCCCACTTGATCTTAAAGCGGTGTCGGATGGTGGTGGTCTGTGGAAAAGAAGTCACCGGAACGATGAACACAGATATTAGTACCGCAGACCGATTGCATATCATTTGTACCACATTAGATGGATTGATCAAGATCAAAGAAAAGGAAGCATAATCGATTCTGCATGGGGGAGTCGATGGAAATCGGTGGAACTGGTTTTGCAAGCATAGCGTTTGGATATCCAAACGCACTTTGGGGAGAACCCCCAATCCCCCGGCAGTCGAGAAAGGAGAAAAGAAACATGTTTTTTGCAGGAATGGCTCTTGGAGCAATGGCAGGTGCAGCCTTTGGCATTGGAGTGATGTGCTGTGTGGTTGCCGGAAAGAGAGAAGATCAGCAGATGGAGCAGATGCGGATACGCAGAAAGAAACAGGGAGAACTGAAAACAATCCATTTCCGAGATATGGAAGGGTTGGAGCGGTTCTCCCTTTTGGATGGGGAAAGTCTTTGCATGATAGCAGAGGACGGAACGAAAGAGATTGGGATCTGCCGCTTTGTGGACGAAAGGCAGGTAGATGTGAATGGGCAGGTCTGGGAAATCGGGGAATTCCTTTGGCAGATGGAACGCAGAGGGATTCAGGTGTATCCCTTAGAGACAGCAGAAAAGAAGAAAAGGTAGGTGGTTGAATGAGAAAACGAAACCATGTAGTTCCTGTCCGTCTGAATGCGAAAGAACTTCGGCATCTGGACGGGCAGGTAGCAAAGAGTGGGTTAAACAGGGAGGAATTCTTACGTTCCCTGATTTTAGGCGCACAGCTGCAGACAAAGCCCTGTGAGCATCATGCAGAGCTTCTTCGAAAGATTGCGGGGCTTTGCAATAATGCCAACCAGCTTGCCCATGTCGCCAATGGCACAGGAATGGCAGGGGAAGCCAGCATACAGGAAATGCTCCGGATTTCCAAAGAGACCTGGCGTCTGGTGAAAGAGGAATGGTAGATGGCATATACCAGCGTCCTCCCCGTCCACCGCCTGGACCGTTCCATTGATTATGTGAAAGACCGGGCAAAGACCACCAAGAGTGCCGGCTCCTTGGAAGAAGCCATTGATTATGCGTTGAACCGGGAAAAGACGGAACAGACCATTTTTGAAGATGCCATGGGGTGTACCTGTGAAAATGCTTACGTGGACATGGTAAAGACCAAAGAGCGTTTCCATAAGAAAGACGGGGTGCAGGGATATCATCTGGTACAGAGTTTTGCAGAAGGGGAGGTATCCCCGGAACTGGCACATCTTATTGGACAGGAACTGGCAGAGCAGTTATTGAAAGGACAGTATGAGGTGGTGATCACGACCCATCTGAATACCAGTCATTACCATAACCATCTGGTATGGAATTCAGTGAGCATGGTGGACGGAAAGAAATACCACAGCAATGCCAGAAGTTATTTTACCGAGGTACGTCAGATTTCCGACCAATTATGCAGAAAATATGGTCTCTCGGTGATCCAGACGAATCAGGGAAAAGCCATGCATTATGCCCAGTGGAAAGCAGAAGCGGAAGGGAAGCCTACTTGGAGGACAGCCATCCGCCTGGATATCCGGGAGGCCATTGGTGTGAGTTTTTCCTGGAGTCAGTTTGTCAAAGAAATGGAGAAGCGGGGTTATACGTGGAAGCTGAACCGGAAGTATCCCTCCTTAAAGACACCGGGAATGGAGCGGTATATCCGCCTGCGTTCCTTGGGAAAAGGATATGGAGAAGCAGAAATCCGGGAGAAGATTCTGCGCCCAAAGATCCGGCAGGTGTATGGAAACACGCAGATGCAATCTCCGAGACGGAAACTCACCGGACTTCAGAGACTGTATTATTCTTATTTATATCAGATGGGGGTATTTCCAAAGAAGCCCAAGCGGATTCCCTATGCAGTACGTTCCGATATCCGGAGGCTGGACCAAAGGATCTGCCAAATGGAATTTCTACAAAAGGAAGGGATCACAACCAGGGAAGAACTGGCAGCATACCGGAAGCCCTTGGAAGAACAGGTACTTTCTTTGATGAAAGAGCGCAGGGAATTATACCGGAAAGCACCAGGCGGTATGCGCATTCAGGCAATCAATGGGGAATTAAAAGAACTTCGAAAGAAGATCCGCTTAAGTCAGAAGATTGAAAAACAGTCCTTGGAAATGGAAGAGCGGTTAAGGCAGGCAAAGGCACAGGAACAGGAAGTGTCAGGGAAACAGCGAAGAGAGGCAGAACGGAATCGGTAAGGAGGTGAGAGCGTATGAATTATGGCGGTGATGCGGCGGATCAGATTGTCCGGTATTCCATGGAAGGCATGGAACATACCTTACGAATCAGTGGGAGCATTGCAAAAAATCTGGCAGTGCTCATCGTAGCGGTGATGAAGGACCAGAAAAAGACCCGGGGAAAGACCAACCTGCTTCGGATGTTAAAGGAACAGCGGGCAATGAAGTTTTTCACCATTCCTCATGACAGGCTGCGGGAGTTTGCCGGGGAAGCCAAATCCAGGGGGCTGTTGTATGTGGTCATCCGGGATAAAAAGAATCCCAAGTCTGCAGAGATCATGGTGTTTGCCGATGATGCAGCGAAGGTGAACCGGGTGCTGGATAAGATGAATCTGGACTTTGTCAAATCCGAAGCCGGAGAAGCGGTGGTGGAGCAAGCACCGGTGCGGGAAGCAGAGCGTGTGATCGATGCAGAGTTTACCGAGAAAACCGAAGGAAAGGAGGAGCTTCCGGTAAAGACCGAAAAGGTGGTACTGCCGGAAGGAACCATTGAATTTGAATTAGACGAAGAAGAGCATCTGTTTGATGTGGGGGAAGTTACTCCTACAGGGGAAAATTTTACTCAGGCGGAGAAGGCAGGGAATCTGTCCGGACCTTCCTCGCACAACAGCGCTTCTTTTTCCGGGCAGGAAACTAGCTGGAAAGGGCGCAAGCCTTCTGTCCGGCAGGAACTAAAGAAGATTGAAACCGAGCAGAGACAGCGCAGGCAGGCACAGAAGAGCCGGAGAAAACCGAGAAACCAGCAGCGAAAAAAGACAAAAGTGAAAGGCAGGTAAGGCGATATGGATTTAAAGAATATGATCCCAGGTGGAGCGGGGGAAGAACAGGCTCCAGAACAGCGGCTGTCAAAAGAAGAGTATGCAGCCATGAAAAAACAGCAGAGGGAAGAAGTGTGGGCAGAGGTTGATGTCCAGGCGCAGGCAGTGTTCCAAAATGGGGAGTCCTTAAAAGGATTTCTGGATTTTATGGCACAGTGCAACACCCAGAAAACACCCAACCTTTTGTTGATCTACGGACAGAATCCGCAGGCAACGGTGGTAAAATCCTATGATTACTGGAAAAAAGAACACCGTTCTCCAAAAGCCGGGGTGCATGGTTACACCTATATGGTCAGCACCGAATATGAAAAAGACGGCGAGCGGAGGACAGGCTATACCATCAGTAAGGGCTTTGACATCAGCCAGATGAGTGGGAAACCGCTGGAGGAACGTCCACAGCGTTCCATGGAAGAGTTGATCCATGCAGTGTTAAAAGATCAGCCAGTGCAGATGCAGATCGCAGACAATCTGCCGGAGGGCATCCAGGCACAGTATATCCCAAAACAGCGCACGGTTTATGTGCAAAACGGAATGGAGGAGAATACAACATTCCATGCAGTGAACCGGGAACTGGCGTGTGCAGCATTAGACCAGCATGATGGAAATTATGTGAGAAAGAAAGTGAATGCACAGGCATACTGCGCCGCCTATGTGATCGGCAAGCGGTATGGAGCAGACGTGTCCGGTTTTCAATTTGGGAAAATCGCAGAGATGCAGGCAAACGGGCAGAAAGATCCCCAGGAACTGCGTGGCTTTTTAAATGATGTGCGTCAGGCAGCCTATACCATCCGCAACCATATGGAACGGAACTTCGGGGAACAGGAGCAGACCTTTTCAAAGGATGATTTTTCCTTTGAGGAACCGCCAAAGCAGACACCGAAGAAGGAGAAAAAAGAGAAACAGCCGGAGCGGTAAGTTCTTGAAAAAGTTCCGCTGTTGGGATAGCTATTGTAAGGTTCTTGTGGTATGTTGGGTGTAACAAAGGAGGTGCCCAAGATGGCAGATTACTATTTGAAAACAGACAATATCATGAAAAATATGTTTACGGTGGCATTAAAAGACGAACTGGCAGCCCAAAGTCAGATGGGAAAGGTTCGTCCGGCTACAGAAGCCATGCTGCAGAAAGTCCGGGACTATGAACTTTCTGAGAAAAGGCTTCCCATCACCACAGAGGAACAGCGGGAACTTCGCAATGCCCTCAACCGGCTGCGGGACAAGTATCTGGCCATGGGCAGGTACAGTGATGGCATTGACAGCGTGATCTTAAAGGTCATGAAACCAAACACCAGCAGGCACTTCTTCTGGTAGCAGAAGGGAGGGATGTCTATGAGGATATATGATCAAAAACAAGTGAAACAATTACGAATGCGGTATCCCAAAGGAACAAGGCTCTGCCTGGATTTTATGGATGAGCCGGGGATGTCGCCGGGATTACAAGGAACAGTGGAGTTTATTGACGATGCCGGACAGATACACATGCACTGGGAGAACGGGAGAAGCCTTGCCTTGATCCCCGGAGAGGATTCTTTTCATAGGATAGACGGACCAGCAAACGAAGTGCCGAAGCGTGAAAAAGCGAAGAAGGAGCGAAGCCCGCAGAGGTAGCATGGAAACGTGCGGACCTTTGGGTATGGCTGCTGTTTCTGCCAGTTGTCTGGTGGGCGGGAGCTATCACTGCCTGTGCCATAAAACCAGATACCAATCTGTTACAGATCTTACAAGTGCTGACCGAAAAACTGGATCAGCCCTTTTCTATTTCTTATACACCGTACACACTGCGGTGTGTGTTCACATTCACAATCGCCTATGCGTTAGGCATCGGTATTTATTACTCCCAAAAGAGAAATTATCGAAGAGGGGTGGAGCATGGCTCTGCCAAATGGGGCGATGCAGCTTCCATCTGCAAGCGTTACCGGGACAAGCGGTACACCCAGAATCTCATTTTAACCCAAAACTTCCGCATGGGATTGGACTGCTATAAGCATAAACGAAATTTGAATGTCCTTGTGGTGGGCGGTTCCGGTGCAGGAAAAAGCCGGGCATATGCTGTAGTCAATATCATGCAGTGTAACTGTTCCATGGTGATCACCGATCCCAAAGGAGAGCTTCTGCGGAAAACCGGAGGCCTACTGGAGCGGGAAGGATATGAAGTGCGGGTGTTTGATCTCATCAATCCGGAAACGTCCTTTTGTTATAATCCCTTTGCTTATGTGCGGGATGACAAGGATGTGCTAAAACTCATCAACAACCTGATCCGCAATACCACCCCGAAGGGAGCGCAGAGTTCGGATCCGTTTTGGGAGAAAAGTGAGACTGCCTTGCTGCAGGCGCTTATGCTGTATCTGTTACATGAAGCGCCGCCGGAAGAACAGAACTTCTCCATGATTATGGAAATGTTAGGCTCTGCCCAGGTAAAAGAGGACGATGAGGAATACCAGTCACCCTTGGATATTTTGTTTGAACGACTGGAGATGCGCAATCCGGAAAGTATTGCAGTCAAGCAGTATGCCATTTACAAACAGGCGGCTGGAAAAACTGCTAAGTCCATCCTGATTTCCGTAGGTGTCCGTCTGGCAGCGTTCAACTTAAAACAGATCGCCAATTTAACCTGCACCGATGAACTGGATCTTTACAGCATCGGGGAGAAAAAGGTGGCGCTGTTTTGCTGTATCCCGGATGCAGATACCAGTCTCAACTATCTGGTGGGTATGATCTACAGTAACCTGTTCCAGACCCTTTACTATGTGGCAGACCGGAAATACCATGGGAAACTGCCCATTCCGGTACACTGCATCATGGATGAGTGGCCCAACGTGGCATTGCCCGATGACTTTGATAAGTTGCTGGCAACCATGCGGTCGCGCGCAATTTCCTGCAGTATCATCATCCAGAACATTGCCCAGATGAAAGCCTTGTTTAAGGACAGCTGGGAAAGTCTGATAGGAAATTGCGATGAATTTTTATACTTGGGCGGCAATGAAAAAGAGGGGCATAAATATGTCTCAGAACTACTGGGAAAAGAAACACTGGATACCAATACCTATGGGCAGACCAAAGGAAGAAGCGGAAGTTATTCTGTGAATTTCCAACAGTCTGGAAGGGAACTTCTCACCCCGGATGAAGTGCGGCTTTTGGATAACCGGAAAGCGGTGCTGCTGGTGCGTGGGGAGCGTCCTATTTTGGATGAGAAATACGATCTGCACAAGCATGTGAATGTGAAATATACGGAGGATGGCGGTGCGCCTCCCTATGATTATGCGAAAGCACCGCTGTCTCATGAAGATGTAACCATTGATACCAGGAGACTGGATGATTATGAACTGCTCTCAGCTGAGGAAATCCTCGGAGGGGAGCAGTCTTTTTGATTGGAGGAATGCCATTGAAGAAAACAAATGAAATGCCAAAGAATCAAACAGGAAACCATACCACAGTACCGAAAGTTATGGGAAAAGGACCTAAATATCCCTTTGCCTTTTATGTGGCTCTGGTGTTGTCCATGACCGTAGGGGCAGCTCCGGTGCTTGCCGCCGGAGATCCGTTGGCGGTCATCAATAACCTGTCCACCTTTATCTTTTCCCTGATCCGGGCCATTGGTCTGATCTTATTGGGATTTGGTGTGGTGCAGGTGGGATTGAGCTTAAAAAGTCACGATCCCAGCCAGAGAGCCAATGGATTTTTGACTCTGGCAGGAGGCGTCATCATCACCTTTGCAAAAGAGATCCTGGACCTGATCGTTGGGTAGCAGGAAGAAATGGAAAGGGGTAGGGAGAGACTCTTCCTGCCCCGGCAAAGGAGGTGAAGCTGTTTGAGTGATAACTGGATCGTGCAGAACCTAAACTCTGCACTGAACACCTGGAATGAGAAACTGTCAGAAATCTGGACACTGCTTACCCAAAGCCCGGAATCTTTTAAGGGCGGGGATATTTGGAGCGTCATCACCGGGATTAACGGAGCGCTGACAGCCATTGGATATGGGTTGTTGGTCTTGTTTTTTGCTGCCGGGATTGTCAAGACCTGTGGCAGTTTTACGGACATGAAGAAGCCGGAGCATGCCCTGAAAGCCTTTATCCGCTTTGCCCTGGCGCAAGGCGCCATCATGTATGGCATGGAACTGATGACAGCGCTGTTTTCCATTGTTCAGGGGATTGTGTCTACCATCATGGCACAGTCAGGCATGACCAATGGTGGCGTGACAGAACTTCCAGCAGAGATCGTGGAGAAGATTGAAGCGGTGGGCATGCTGGAATCCATTCCTCTGTGGATTGTGACCTTGCTGGGAAGCCTTTTGATTACAGTGCTGTCCTTCATTATGATCCTTACGGTATATGGAAGGATGTTTAAGCTGTATATGTACACTGCCATTGCACCCATTCCCATTTCCACCTTTGCGGGTGAACCCTCCCAGTCGGTGGGAAAAAACTTTATCAAGTCTTATGCGGGAGTGTGTCTGGAAGGGGCGATCATTGCACTAGCTTGTATCATCTTTTCTGTCTATGCAGCCAGTCCGCCAGCAGTAGGGGATACCTCTTTGAGTGCGGTGACCATTGTGTGGAATTATGTAGGGGAACTGGTGTTTAATCTGCTGGTACTGGTGGGTGCGGTAAAAGCATCTGACCGGATTGTGAAAGAAATGATGGGATTATAGGAATAGAAAAATAAAAGAAAGAGAGCGAGAAAAATGGAAGTAAAAATGAATAAAGAAATCCGCAACTATCAGGAGTCTATGTTTATGGGACTGAACCTGCGACAGTGCATCTTTTCCCTGTTTGCCATTCTTGTGGCGGTAGGGATTTATTTTGGTCTGGGAGACTATGTAGGGCAGGAAATGACCGGGTGGCTGTGTATCTTAGGCGCTGCTCCGTTCGCAGCCTGTGGGTTCTTCCAGTACCATGGCATGAATGCGGAGCAGTTTGCCTGGGCGTATATCAAGTCCGAATTTTTATACCCCAAGCGATTGCTGTTTCAAAGCGAGGATCTGTACCATGCCTGTATGGAAGAGACGCTGGCCTTGGGAGAAAAGTCCAAAGGGGATGGCACAGCCCTTATGAAAAAAAGAGAACAGCGGGCAAGGAAAAAACAGATGAAGCAGAAAAAGAAGTCAGGAAGGAGTGGTGCGTTTGATTAAAACCTTACAGCAGGCATTAAAAATGGACCGGGAGAAGTTCAAAGTCCCAAGGTCTGTCCAGCAGGCGATTCCCATCCAGCGGATCTGGCCGGATGGAGTGTTCCAGTCCGGGACGAAATTTTCCAAATCCTTTCGGTTTTCGGATATCAACTATGCCATTGCAAGTAAAGAAGATAAAACGGAAATGTTCTTAGATTACAGTGAACTATTAAATGCGTTGGATTCCGGTGCATCTGCCAAGATTACCCTAAATAATAGAAGAATCAATAAGGAAGAGTTTGAAGCCTCCCTGCTGTTGCCGATGAAAGAGGACGGGTTGGATACATACCGGAAGGAATACAACGAAATGCTGTTATCCAAGGTCAGCGGCACCAACAACAGTATTTATCAGGAGCGGTATCTGACGGTCAGTGTCCATAAGAAGAACATTGATGAGGCAAGGACCTATTTTGCCCGTGTGGGAACGGATATCATCACCCATCTGAGCAAGCTGTCCTCCATTGGAGAAGAGCTGGATGCGGAACAGCGCCTGCAGATCTTCCGGGATTTTTTCAGGGCAGACCAGCCTCAGTGCTTCCCATTTGATATGAAGGCGTTTGCCAAACGGGGGAGCAGTTTTAAGGACTGGATCTGTCCCCAGTCCATGGAATTTTCCAAAGACTGTTTCAAGATCAACGAGCGATATGGACGGGTGCTGTATATGCAGGATTATGCCAGTTATGTCAAGGATGACATGATTTCGGAGTTATGTGATTTGAGCCGGGATCTGATGCTGTCCATTGACATTCTCCCGGTGCCAACAGACGAAGCAGTGCGTGAGATCCAGAACCGTCTGCTCGGTGTGGAGACGAACGTGACCAACTGGCAGAGACGCCAGAATGCCAACAATAACTTTTCCGCCATTGTACCCTATGATATGGAACTACAGAGGAAAGAGACCAAAGAAATGCTGGATGATTTGACGACCAGGGATCAGCGGATGATGTTCGGCATCCTTACCATGGTGCATATGGCAGACAGCAAGAAACAGTTGGATTCGGATACGGAGAGCATTTTATCCGTGGCAAGAAAACATTTGTGCCAGATGGCAACTTTGAAGTGGCAGCAAGTGGATGGACTCAATACGGTACTGCCTTATGGCATCCGAAAGATCAATGCCCTGCGTACCCTGACCACAGAGTCCACCGCAGTGCTGATTCCATTCCATACCCAGGAGATCATGCAGCCGGGTGGTATTTATTATGGGCAGAATGCGGTGAGCAAAAATATGCTGGTGGCAGACCGGAGGAAGTTATTGAATGGAAACTCCTTCCGATTGGGTGTCAGCGGTTCGGGAAAGAGTTTCTCGGCAAAAGAAGAGATTGTGGACCTTGCCCTGTCTACGGAAGATGACATTCTCATTTTAGATCCGGAGTCGGAATTCGGTTCTTTGGTGGAAGCGCTGAATGGGGAAGTGATCTCCATTTCTGCAACGTCCCATACTCATCTGAATGCACTGGATATGGATTCTGCCTATGGAAACGACAAGAATCCGCTCATTGAGAAGTCAGAGTTTATTTTGTCCCTGTTTGAACAGTTAGTGGGGGCTGGCAATCTGTCGGCAAAGGAAAAATCCATCCTGGACCGCTGTACCGCAGATGTGTACCGGGACTATATCCGAAGCGGTTATAAAAGCGAAGTGCCGACCTTGAAAGACTTGTACCGCCAGCTCATGCTCCAGCCGGAAGAAGAGGCCAGAGGGCTTGCCTTGTCTTCGGAACTGTTTATCAATGGAAGTCTCAATACCTTTGCACAGAAAACCAATGTGGATACGAAGAACCGTATCATTGCCTATGATATCCGGGAACTGGGAGAGCAGCTCATGCCTCTTGGTATGCTGGTTACCTTGGACAGTATTTTCAACCGGGTAATCCAGAACTGGAAGAAAGGAAAAACTACCTGGATCTTTGCCGATGAGTTTTATCTCTTGTTCCGGTATCAGTACAGTGCTGACTTTTTCTACCGCCTCTACAAGAGGATTCGTAAATACCAGGGATTTGTGACAGGTTTAACGCAGAACGTGGAGGAACTTTTGAAATCGGATACTGCAAGACTGATGCTGGCAAACAGTGAATTTTTGATCCTTTTAAACCAGGCGACCACAGACCGGGATGAACTGGCTTCCCTTTTGAATATTTCCGAGAACCAGTTATCCTATATCACAAATGTAGGCGCAGGAAAGGGACTGATCCGGTGTTCCGGAAATCTGGTGCCATTTGAGAACAGCTTTCCGAAGAATACGAAGCTGTACCGCTTGATGACAACGAAACCGGGAGAGTGTTAGTCGAAAAGATATTTTTTAGGGTGCTGTTGGAATTTCTTTGGCAGCATCCTTTTGGGAAGGAGGGAATGTAAATGGAAGAAGGACAAACAGTGGAAATCCAGGAAACGAGAGAACCGCTTCGGGAGCAGGGCAGTATCCGGGTATTGCTGGAGCTGTTGGAACAACAGGGCATGAATCAGGAAAAAGGGGATGTGCTCCGTATGGCAGACTATATTGATTCCATGGAAATGCAACTGGGAACCGTCTTAAAAGAATTGGGAGAGGTGAAGAAGCAACTGGGTGTGATGCAGGAAAGTAAGGTCAAACTCTTTGCGGTGAATACAATCCAGAAAGCAGAACATCAGGTGAAAACACTTCGTTTTCAGGTGGGAGAATGGAAACGAAAGTTTGTGGAACGGGCAGAACAGGCAGTAGTTGATTTTAAAGAAAAGGGGAAAGATGCCCTTGCCTGTGCGGTAAAGGGAATGCACCTTACCCAAGGCTTGCAAAAAATCCAATCGTCTCTGCATACGGTGATGCTGTCGATGGATCAGAAGATTGACCGTCTGGGGAGCATGGCGGAAGAACTGCAAGTTGCCAAAGGGCATCTGAAAAACGCATTTTTGGAAATGAACGGAAAAGATACCGCAAAAATCACAGAGCGAAATCCGGAACAGGGAATGATCTTTCAAACTCAGAAGGTGTTATTCCAATCCATGCGGAGCATCCATCGGCTGGAACAGAAAACAGAACGATTGCAACAGCAGATTGGAAAACTGGAAGAAAGACAAAGGAAACCGACATCTTTGAAAGATACCCTGCAGGAACTGAGACAGGAATCACATCCTCTGAAGCCTGGCAAAGAAGAAAAAAAGAAGGCGGCAGTTCGATAAAGAGAAAATTTTCAGAGAGAGGTGAGAACTATGAAAGAAGAAACAACGATTACCTTTTTTGCATCTGAATGCGGGGAGTTTCATGGAATGGGAGAGTGTATTGAATGTACATCTTTAAAAGAAGCATTCCGGCATTACCAGAGATTTTGCAAACGTTTCCCTCACATGGTTCCGTCTTTGGAGTTTTCCCTCCACCATGCAGACGATCCGCTGTATAACGAGGGAGAATATCCATTGGCGACCGGGGAGAAGGGAAAAGAGTTATTGTCCTATGTTCCCTATTATGCCAATCATCCGCTGGTGCAGGAAGCGGTAAAGGAACTGGAACAGCTGGAGAGCCAGCAGAAGAAATCAAAAAAGCGAGGAAGGGAACGTTAGAAAGTACAAAAGATGGGAGGTGTGTGATTGAAAGAGATCAAAGAAAAAGTGCGGGGGCAAAGTCCGAAGATCCGTAATCCTGCCTCCCGGCTTCCGAAGGAACTGGTGCGTTCTGCGATGCTGGAAGCAAAAGAAAAGTCCAGCATTATGGCAGATAAGATCGGAAGAGAAACGGGGGAGGAATCCCCGGTAGAATATGCCGGAAACCGCATCCAGCGTGTGGAACAGCGCATGGGAAGAGAAAGTGCTTCGGCAGCCTATCGTGGCGGTAAGAAGCTGGCGGTGAAAACCTATGAGAAGATAAAGGCGCAGAAACAAAAGCAGAGAGAAGCCGCGACACCCTCGTTGGGAGAGGAAAATACAAGAGGTAACACATTTACCCAGGCAGGACAGACAATGGCAAAGAAAGGGCGAACAGAAGCCACAAGAAGCATTAAGGTCAAGCCGGAAGCCGAGAAAACAATTAAGGAAGCTGGAAATCGGACGGTAAAAATAGCGCCCCGTGTGGTGAAAGCCTCTCCGGTTTCTTCCCAGAAAGTGAAAACCCAGGCAGTCTTACAGAAAAAGCAAGCACTGAAATCCATGAAAGCAGCCAGGGAAGCAAAACGGGCTGCCATGCACTCGGTTCAGACTGCCAAGCAAAGTGCAAAGGCAACTGGAAGAGGATTGAAAGCCATGGCAGAAGCTGTCGCTCATGCAGTGAAAGCTGCATTTGCGGCTCTGATGGCAGGCGGTGGTGCGGTTCTGGTTGTTCTGATTTTGATTGTAGGGATTATTGGCGGTGCAGCCTTTTTGGGAAATTCCCAGAGCAGTGAGGCGTTAAGTGCGGAAGTGTTGGCGCATACGCCCGCCATTCAAAAGTATGCCAGTGAATTTGGAATCCCGGAATATGTTCCGGCAATCCAAGCCATTATGATGCAGGAAAGCGGAGGCAGGGGAACCGATCCCATGCAGGCTAGTGAGTGTCCTTATAATACCCAGTATCCCAATACTCCCGGTGCGATTCAGGATGCAGACTATTCCATCAAGGTGGGGATACAGTATTATGCAGATTGCGTCCGGGAAGCCGGATGTGAAAGTCCCCAGGATATGGACAAGCTGAAACTCAGTTGGCAGGGATACAATTATGGCAATGGCTATATCTCATGGGCGTTGGAAAAATTTGGCGGTTACAGTGAAGCCAATGCGTTGCAGTTTTCCCAGGAACAGGCAGCCGCCCATGGCTGGTCTGGTTATGGCGATCCAGAGTATGTGCCTCATGTGATGCGGTATTATTCCGGTGGAGGTTGGTTTGCCGGCCTATTTGGAAACGGACAGCTTGTTACCATTGCGAAAAGCCAGCTTGGAAATGAAGGCGGAGAGAAGTTCTGGTCATGGTGGGGATTTACAGAGAGACAAGAATGGTGTGCCTGCTTTGTCAGCTGGTGTGCGGATCAGGCAGGGCTCATTCAAAAGGAAGCAGTACCGAAGTTTTCTGTTTGTACGGATGGTGTAGCTTGGTTTCAGGCAAAGGGGAAATGGCAGAGTGGAGGAAGTGTTCCGACACCAGGGACTATCATCTTTTTTGATTGGGATCATGACGGAGCCAGTGACCATGTAGGAATCGTGGAAAGCTGCGATGGAACTACGGTACATACGATTGAGGGAAACAGCGGAGATGCAGTAAAGCAGAACAACTATACGGTGAATTCTCAGTCCATTTTGGGATATGGACTGGTTGCTTACTAAAAAATGAGAAAAAATCAAAGAACAGATTGCATTGTAGGAGCAAAGGAACAATGCTATAATAGGGAAGCAGGCAGGGCGCACGTCCTGCCTGGTGATAAATACGAAAAGTACAATCATGAGATTGATAAAATAGAGTCATTGGGGAGTGGAATATTTGAAACGGGAAGAAATTTTTGAATATGTAAAAAAACAATATGGAACAATTCCGGAATATCTTTGGAAGAGTTCTCCTAAGAGTGCAATACTCCGGCATAAAAATGGAAAGTGGTATGCAGCTATTCTGCGAGTTGAAAAATCAAAACTGGGTTTGAAGGAGGAAGGAACCGTAGATATCATCAATGTGAAGTGTGAACCGGATATGGTTGGACTTCTGACACAGACCTACGGTTTTCTGCCAGGGTATCACATGAATAAGAAGTATTGGATCACCATGTTGTTAGATGGAAGTGTAAGTGAGGCAAAAATCTTAGATTTTCTGGATATGAGTTATGATTTGATAGATGGGAAAAAGGATTGAGTTTAGAGGTTCTGTAACGAATTTTATATAGGAGGGATTCTATTATGGACAAGAGAGAACAGATGATCCGGTTATGGTTTTCTATGTGGCTGGAAAAGAAAGATTTGGGAATGGATGATATTTTTGCAGAGAACGTGAGTTATACAGAAAGCTGGGGACCATGTTATAGCAATCGTGAAACCGTAAAGCATTGGTTTCAGGAATGGAATATGAGGGGGAGTGTAATCGCTTGGGATATCAAACAGTTTTTTCATAAAGAAAATCAGACCATTGTTGAATGGTATTTTAAAAATGTGATGGATAATGGGGATATTGAAGAATTTGATGGAATTTCATTGATTGAATGGTCAGCAGAGGATCAAATTCAATCCTTGAAGGAATTCGGCTGTAATCTTCATAACTACGATCCGTATCAAAAGAGTGATACGCCCCAATTCAGAGAAGAAAAAATTCATTGGTTTTAAAGTCAGGCAAGAGGTATAAAGTGATTTTAGCAAGTGACGAGAAGGTGTGTGGTGACATGCATCTTCTTTTTGTGTTTCAAAAGATTTTTAAGATTTCAAAAAGAAAATCATAAATTTTTCAATCTGTAACATTTCTAGGACATTTCTGTTGTAAAATAAGAATGAAAATGCTAGCAAAATTGTTGCAAAGGATGAAAAGGAATGAAACAGATTTTAATCGTAGAAGATGATGAACTTTTGAATAAAATGTTAGTTTACAACCTACAGTCAGAATCCTATGGGATTGTTTCGGTGGAAACGGTAAAAGAAGCCATGGAAGTGCTGAAGAGCCAACCGTTTGATCTGGTACTATTGGATATCAATCTTCCAGATGGAGATGGATATGCGATTGCAAAAACAATCCGGAAAAAATATAGCGATACCATTGTAATCTTTTTGACTGCAAATGACAGGGAAAGTGATGAGATCCGGGGGTATGAACTTGGAGCAGTAGATTATATCACAAAACCTTTTTCCATTTATTCCCTGCAGAGAAAAGTGGAAAATGTACTGCGTATGATGGGGCATCATGTGTCCATGCAGGATGTCTTTGATGATGGCAGGTTGTTTTTAAATTTTGCAGAGCAGACAGCTATGCTGGGTGGGAAGCCATTGACCTTATCTACTTTGGAGTTTCGGATGCTGAACCTGTTCTGTCAGAACCGCAATCGTGTATTAACGAGAAAACAGTTGTTGGAAAAAATATGGGACTGTACAGAAAATTATGTGGACGAGCATACGTTAACGACAACGTTAAGCCGCATCCGGGGAAAGATTGAGACAGATGGAACGGTATATATCAAAACCGTATATGGCATGGGATATAAATGGACCGGAGGTGAAACAGCATGATAGGAAAGAAAACCTCTGTAAAAAAGATGTTTTTTTGGCTGACTACCGGCATGGTACTCTCAATGACAGCAATCATATTGGTCTCCTTTTTTCTGACCAAAAATATCGCAGTGTTATGGGTTGGGCTGGCATTAACAGTCTGCGCTGCACTATGGATGCTTTTTATGGTACAACTGTTGGGAATGAGACTGTCAAATTTTACTTCTGAACTGTGCCAGATCCTGGATGACATGATGAACCGCAGTCAGGAACCTGAAAATGTATCCGACAGAGAGACGATTTTTGCCCGTATCCATCACCGCCTGGTGCGTCTGTATAATATTCTGCAGGAAAGCAACCGGAAGGTAGAAGCAGAGAGACAGGAATTACAGTCCCTGGTGTCAGATATTTCCCATCAGGTCAGGACTCCGGTGAGCAACATGAAAATGATTGTAGATACACTTTTGACAAAATCCCTGGAAGAACAGGAGCAAAATGAGTTTCTGAAAAGTGTAAGAGGACAGATCAATAAGCTGGATTTTTTAATACAGGCATTGGTGAAAACCTCCCGTTTGGAAACCGGGGTGATTCAATTAGAAAAAGAAGATCACTTTATATATGATACGTTAGCGCAGGCTATGAGCGGAATCGTATATTCCGCAGAGCAAAAAAAGATCCATGTATCTGTGGAATGTCCGGAGGATGTGCGTGTGTCCCATGACAGTAAGTGGACAGAAGAAGCGATTTTTAATCTGTTGGACAATGCGGTAAAATATACCCCGACAGGGGGAAGTGTCCATGTGTCTGTAGCGCAATGGGAAATGTATGTGGAGATAAAAGTATCTGATACCGGAAAAGGAATTTCAGAGAGCAATCAGGCATCTATTTTCAAGAGGTTTTACCGGGAAGAAGAGATTCATAATCAGCCGGGTGTTGGAATCGGTCTTTATCTGACCAGGGAAATTGTGACACAGCAGGGCGGCTACGTTACGGTGGAATCACAGGTGGGAAAGGGATCTGCATTTTCTATTTTTTTGCCGAGATAAAGAAATATATGGAGGATACTATGGCAGCTGTAAAATTAGTTTCACTTACAAAAGAATATCAAAATGGAGAAAATTATATAAGAGCCGTTGATGATGTATCCTTTTCTATAAAAGAAGGGGAGTTTATTGCAGTCATTGGTGCTTCCGGAAGCGGAAAGTCAACCCTGATAAATTTAATCAGCGGATTGGAAAAGCCAACCCATGGATGTGTTTATGTGCATGATGTAAATTTGACGCAATTATCTTTAGAAGAACAGATTTCTTTTCGCAGATGGCACATTGGTGTTGTTTTTCAAAAATATAATCTGATTCCTGCCATGAATGTGTTTGAGAATATCGTGCTTCCGGCAAAATTACTGGAGAGGACAGTAAATGAAAAAGAGGTTTTCCATTTGGCAAAAACTTTGGGGATCGAAGAGAAACTCTTTCAGATGCCGGATGAGTTATCGGGAGGACAGCAACAGAGAGCTGCCATTGCCAGAGCTGTCTACACCCATCCTACCATTCTGTTAGGGGATGAGTTGACGGGGAATCTGGATTCCAGAACCAGCGCCTCTGTTATGGAACTGTTAAAAAAGATCAGCAGGCAATATCAGCAGACCATGCTTGTGGTTACCCATGATGAAAAAATCGCTGCCATGGCAGATCGGATCATCCGCATGAAAGACGGAAGGGTGGTGGAAGATGAAAGACTATGATTATCACCGTCCGGCAGAAAAAGTGCTTTTGGATTCTTATCGAAAGCAGAACCGGAACAAAAACCGCCTTTTGTTTCTGGCAGTTGCACTTACCGTTGGAGTGATTTTCTGTATGATAAGTTTTGCCTATGGGAAGATCCAGGTGGACATCCAGAAACATATCCGGACAGATGGAATGACGGTGTCAACGTATCTTGAAAATGGTACAGAAGAAATGGCAGGACAGCTGCATACGCTTTCCTACATAGCAGAAACGGGAAAAGAAAAATTTGCCGGAAAACTATGCGATCAAACGATAAAATATTGCGACTGTGTTGTGGCAGATGAAACAGCATTTGAAACTATGCTCTGTCCGGCCTATACACAGATCATAGGAACGTATCCCAAACAGGAAAACGAAATCATGCTTTCCACCAAAACCTTAACGTATCTGGGAATTTCGGATCCAAAGGTGGGAATGGAATTAAAGCTGGATTTTTATTGGAATGATCTTTTCCAAACAAAAGGAACCGGACAACAGACGTTTCAGCTTTCCGGATATTTTACAGAATATCAGAATCAGGGGGCAAGTTTTTCCATTGCATTTTTATCCGAGAAGAAACTGAAAGAAAGCGGAGCTGGATGGAATCCCTGCAGGATACTGCTGAAACCGGAAAAGGATTCTGTCAGTGGCATACAGATGGAACAACAGTTGCAGGAAGATATCCGGTTGAAAGAAGGGCAGCGGATCGTCAGCATGGATTCGGCTGCATACCGGGCAGTGGAAGGAATGCTGGGAAGCTATGGATTTGCAGCCTTGTTCTCTTTCCTGATTCTGCTGTGTATGTTTTTGTTCATCTATAATATTTTGAATTTATCATTAGGAAAAGATTTACAGCAATATGGTCTGATGGAAGTAGTCGGGGTACAGCAGCATCAGATTATACAAGTGATATTTCGGCAGATGATGGAAGTTGTCTTGAAGGGAAGCCTTGCAGGCGTTGCCATAGGCAGTCTGGTGGTACTTGGAATCCTGCCCTCTGTCATTGGAAAACTGTATCTTGGACAGGCAGAAGAACTGGAGGGGATTTCTTTCTATCAGCCTGTGTTCTTTCTGATAGCCATTCTGCCAGTGGCAATGACTTTGGGTGTTGTGATACTTCTGGTAAAGCAAAAAATCAAAATCCTGAGTCCTCTGGAATGTATGAACTATGGAACTGGGAATGTTGCAGAGAAGAAACAAACAAAGAAAAAGAAAGCAGTTTTCCAAAGTTTTGGAAACAAGCCGGAAGTTTATCTGGCCAGAAGATATCTGTTTTACAATAAAAAGGCTTTTTTCATCACCATGATTTCTCTGACCATAGGTTGCGGCTTAGCGCTTGGATCTTCGGTGATTGTAAAGGGAGTAGATCTGCAAAACCAGTTTATGAAAGAACCTGATTTTCAAATCCGTATCACACAGGAAGCCTGCAGCACACTGATGGAAACTTCCCCGGATACAGAAAATATGGTCTTTTTCCCGAAAGAATTCTTGGAGAACATCAAGCAGACTGCCGGAAACAGCCTGCAGGATGAAACAAAGATCCAGGGATTTTACCCTATTATCGGGAAACAAGGTCGGGATAGCATCAAGTTATTAAATGACGGGGAAACCGTTCCGACTGTAATCCAAAAAATTTCTTCTTCTGAAAAAGAAAAACTGCAGGAATTTTTGAAAGAGCAGGAGATAACAGCAGACTGGGAAACATTTACACACGAAAACGGAACGATTCTTCTCCATGATCACAGAGTATCAGAATATGCAGAAGAGCAGGCATTGGAGCAGCTTGGAAATACAATAGAAGTGTATGATCTGGTTCCGGTGGGAACCGATATGTCCGATCTGCTTCCAGAGACACTGGTAAATTGCGGGTATCTGGATATTACAAAGGAAGGATTTCCGGAATTAGAGTTGTGCTGGGATGGCAGAAATACCAATCTTCTTCTTGTAACAGAGGAAACCTTTGAAAACCTGTCAGAGAATCTGACCCCACAGACCTTTGAAATGAGCTTTTCTGTAGAAAAGGAACAGGAATCCGGCTGCAAAAACAGGTTAAAGGGAATGATCCAAACAGAAAATATGGAATTTCAGTCTGAAAACGGATATGCGGAGCAATTAAATTTATTCCAGATGGAGAGTCGGTCAGACCTTTTATTAAAAGAACAGGAGTATATTCAGACCAGCAGGCTGTTGCTTCTGGTAATCAGTGGATGCCTGATCTTTATCGGGATTATGAATTTTTTAAATGTAAGGGTAACGGATATGTTACTTCGAAAAAAAGAATGTGCCATTATGAATCGTGTGGGAATGACCAGAAAGCAGTTGCAGCGGATGTTCCTTGCGGAAGGAATGTTTACCTGGCTGTTGCTGAGTGCTCTTCTGGTAACAACGGGAACGCTGTTGACAGGCGGGATTGGATGGTATATGAAAACAAAGATTTCTTATTTTGTATTCTATTATCCGCTGAAAGAAATGGTTGCTCTACTGATGATTTTACTTGCAGGCAGTATTCTGGTACCAGGAATTTTCTTAAAAAAGTTTTATGGAAAAGCGGATACTAAATAATTGGAGGGAATTGAATGATGTATCAAACCGTTTTAATAGAAAATATTACTACTGAAAATGTAACTGAAAAAATAAATGCTAAACTTATAGAAATGGAAAAACAAAGCTACAAACTTGTAACTATGTCATTTTGGGGAGCTGAAAAAGCTGTCTTGGTTTTCAAAAAAGGATTAAAAGGCAGTTTGCTGTGATATTTTAAATAGAATTATAGTCACAGATAAAATCAAGAACAGCAGAATATCATATTTGGCATCTTTTGTAATTTTTTGAAATGTCCGAGATTTGTAACAATTCAGGCTGAAATTCCTTGAATTTTGTTCTTTTCTCGGACATTTCTGTGACATTTGTATTTTATAATAGAGTCATCACAAAGAAAGGCAGAAAGGAGCTTATAGAATATGAGTATTTTACAGACAATCGATTTAAAAAAATATTATGGCACAGAACCCAATATTACAAAGGCTTTAGACGGTGTGAATTTTTCGGTGGAAGAAGGTGAATTTGTAGCGGTAGTAGGCACTTCAGGTTCCGGAAAATCCACGATGCTTCATATGATGGGAGGTTTGGACACTCCTACCAGCGGAAGAGTTATTGTACGGGGAGAAGAACTGGCAAAGAAAAACGATGAAGAGCTGACGATTTTCAGGAGAAGAAATATTGGTTTCATTTTCCAAAATTATAATCTGGTTCCGATTTTGAATGTTTATGAGAATATTGTCCTTCCGGTAGAACTGGATGGAGATACGGTAGATCAGGGATTTATGGACGAGGTGGTTCATATGCTGGCGCTGGAAGATAAACTAAAGAATATGCCGAATAACCTCTCAGGAGGACAGCAGCAGAGAGTTGCGATTGCAAGGGCTTTAGTTGCAAAGCCTGCGATTGTGCTTGCCGATGAACCTACAGGGAACCTCGACTCGAAAACCAGTGCAGATTTTATGGGATTGATCAAACGGACCAGTTATGAGTTTCACCAGACGGTGGTAATGATTACACATAACAATGAGATCGCCCGGCTTGCAGATCGGATTGTCCGGATTGAGGATGGCAGGATCGTGGAATAAGGAGGTGGCAGGCTATGACTTGGCCTTTTGAAAATAATACAAACGGAATTGTCAAGAATCTGGCGAAGAGAAATCTAAAAAGCGAAAAACGAAGAAATGTTATGGTAATAGTATCGGTAGTTTTATCTGCTTTTTTAATCAGTCTTTCCGGTTTGACTGGAGTTTCATTGATGCAAACAGAAAAGAAGAAAGTGATCGATACTTACGAAGCAACTTATGTACAGGTTGATGAAACGCATATAGAAGAGTTAAGAGAAGTGCCGGAATTTGCACGTGTGGGAGAATACTATAGGTACGGGGAGGAAGTTTCCGCACAGGGATTTAAAGGATTCTTTGCTTATACGGATAAGGAAACCCTGTATATGGCACGTTCCCAAATGAATTTGGCAGATGGAGACTTACCGGAAGAGAAAAATGAGATTGCGGTAAGTAAAGAATGGCTTTCAAAATTCTTCCCTGACTGTCATATCGGTGATCCGGTTACCTTGGATACGGAAAGTTTTTCAGGTGAATATACTATTTCAGGCATCTTAGATACAACAGGGCAAGAGAAGCAAAATATGTACTCTTTTCTGATCTCCAAAGAAATGCTAAAGCAGTGTACGAAGTATGAACCTGACGGATACTTTGCCTATGTACATCTGAAGCATGTAGATCAGTTAGACGGAGAACTTATCAAAGCTGACGTTCAGAAGATTAAAGAGGAGTTGCAGATACCCGGAGTCGGATTTCATGATGCGTACTTCCGTTATATTGACGGAGACATTTCCATGGAGAACGTTTTGCTGCTTATGGCTTTTGCCGGTATTGTTTTGGTAGGTGGCTGTGTTGTAATTCAAAGTATTTTCCGTATTTCCATTATTGATAAAATAAAAAGCTATGGTCAGCTCCGGACTGTTGGTGCTACCAAAAAGCAGATTATGCGTATTGTAAAAAAAGAGGGACACTCTTTGGGATGGAAAGGTATGTCTATCGGGATTTTACTTGGTTTAGGAGTGACACTTTTGTTATTTCCCAAAGGTTTTTCTTTTTCAGGATATCTTATCGTGATGGGATGTACAGTATTGATCTGCTGGATCATGATTTGTCTGTCTATCCGAAAACCTGTGAAATTAGCCGCAAATATCTCACCAGTTGAAGCAGTTCGTTTTACTTCCCTTCAAAAGAAGATAAAAAATCGGGCGAAGAGAAAAAAGATTAGCCCTTGTTCTCTCGGAATGCTGAACTTTCGCAGGGATTGGAAGAAAACAGTCAGTATTGTGTTTTCGCTAAGTTTGGGCGGGATTCTGCTTTTGGCTGTTAGTTCTTTGCTGATTCTGCAATCGCCGGAAAAACTGGCAAGACAGTACTTTAAAAATGGGGATTATAAGATTTATATAGATTCGGATAAGGAACATATTGATATTCTCAAACAGGGAAATCCATTGAATGAAGAATTGAAACAGGAAATCCTGGATATTGATGGAGTGGAAGAGATTCTGGTCACAAGGAAATCAGCAAGTTTTGAAGCCACTTCCCATGAAATTACTGAGCATGGTACTTGTGATATGATCACCAAAGAAAATAGGGAACTTCTGGCACAAGCTGTTTTAGAGGGAAGTATGCCTGAGGACAATGGCATTTTATTGCCATACGATTATAGTGGTTTTGATGGGAAGGAAAAATTGGGGGAAACCATAGAACTTTCATTGGGAGAGAAAACAATTCCTGTAACCATATCAGGTTTTTTTAATCCGGAAAAAACTATTTTTGCCAGTGGACATGGTCCAATCGGAGTGGACGGACCAATGATGTTTTTGCCGGAAGAACTGTTTCAGGAATTAATACCGGATGTAACTAATTTTGATTACTCCTGGGACATTGTCTGCGATCCGGATAAATCGGAAAAAGTGGGAAAGGCTTTGGAGAATCTTGCTATTTCGCATACCGATATTGGTTTAGATACCTTTGAGGATCGAGTAGATAGTTTTGGGTATATGAATGTAGCATATGGCATAATGCAGGTGATTTCATGGTTCATCTTTTTGTTTGGTGTGATCAACCTTGTCAATACCACACTTTCCAATCAATATTCGCGCAGACAAGAAAATAGCGTGTTGCGTTCGATCGGGTTAGCGCCGAAACAATTAGCGCAAATGACGGTATGGGAAGGAATGGGGTATGTGGTTAGCAGTATTTTGCTTATGCTTGCCATTGGACTGCCAATTACGCTTCTGGTATGGAGAAAATTCAGTATCAGTGCTTACGCTGGACGAATCCTTCCTTACGAATTTCCTTGGTTGCAGATGGGAGTATATGTAGTAGTACTTGTGACAGTAGAGCTTATTTTATCCGTTTGGACAATCCGCAGACAGAAAAAACAATCCCTGATTGAACAAATGCGGGCAATGGAATAAGACAACAGTGCTTTTGCTGAAAAGTGTGGAATATTTCGGCAAAAGCATTTTTTATGGAAAACATTTTTTTCTGAAAGAAAATAGGATATAATCAATCTATGTTTTGGAAGGATGAACATCAGAAAAACGGTATTTAGGACATTTCTGTAACATTTGAGGTTTAAAATAGCGATAAGTTTAGAAGATGGGAAAGGAAGAATCTGGATTGAGGAAGATTTTAATTGTAGAAGATGACAAAGTATTAAATAAAACGCTGGCTTATAATCTTACTGCAGATGGTTATGAAGTAACCTCTGTATACAGTTTTCAGGATGCAGTAGAACGATTGAAAAAGAGTGAATTTGATATTGCTCTGTTGGATATTAATCTGCCGGATGGGAACGGTCTGCATTTATGTGATGAGATCAGAGGAAGAGGGCAGTATATTTCGATTATTCATTCCCTTGGCTGGTTATCTTGCTATATTTGGCAATCCTGTTGATTGTGCAGTTTATCTTGATTTCTTATACAACGGGGAGTCTGAGAAAACAATCTCTTGTAGAGCAGATCAGAGTGACGGAATAATTATTACATGAGATTGGCGGGCAAATATATTTCAAAAGAACTTTTGTAAATACTGCCCGCCATTTTTTTAATCCCTTTATCTTCAATGCTTGTTCTGAATATCGTATAATGTATGGTAGCGGCTGTGGTTTCATAGAAAGTTGAGGAATTTTTGAGATTTACCATATATCATATAAAGAACGGAGGTGCATGATTTTGAATCCTAAATTACTGATCGTTGATGATGAACGCGGTATTGTTGATATGATACAGAGTTATTTTCAAACACAATATGATATTCTGACTGCTTATAGCGGACAAGAAGCACTCAAAAAAGTAGCCTGCAAACCAGATTTAATCTTATTGGACATCAATATGCCGGGAATGGATGGTCTGACTGTATGCCAGCAGATACGGGAACACATTGCCTGTCCCATTCTTTTTTTGACTGCTCGTATTGAATCCAGCGATAAGATCATTGGATTTCAGGCCGGAGCGGATGATTATATCGTCAAGCCCTTTGATTTGGATGAATTGGGGGCGCGTATTGCCGCACATCTGCGCCGGGAACAGCGACGCCAAAATAATTCAGCAGCGCGCTTCTTTGGTGAATTGATACTGGATTATTCTGCCCGAACAGTTACAATCAATAATCAGAACATCCCGCTATCTAAGAGGGAGTTTGAGATTGTAGAACTTTTATCCCTCAATGCAGGACAGGTTTTTGACCGTGAGCGAATTTATGAGCTTGTGTGGGGCTTGGATGGGGACGGAAACAGCGATACAATTATGGAGCATATTCGGAAAATACGCGCTAAATTTGCAGTACATACATTGCATAATTACATTGAAACGGTTTGGGGGTGTGGTTATCGGTGGAACGCCTAAAAAATATGGGACTAAAGAAATCTTTCCTGCTATTATCCCTCTCCTGTTTGGCAGTGGCATTTCTCCTGCTTGGGGTAGTTATCTTCCTATGTCGAGGCATTGAAAACCATTATCCTTTAGGCGGTGTAGAAATCTTGTCGGATGGCTCTGTTGTACCTTTGCCATCTCCTACGGTGTCACAACAGCGTATTTTGGCTATCCTAAACATTGTGCAGACGGTTTCCTGTATTCTTTTTCCAGTCGGCGGATTGATTGTTTCAGTCTTTCTTTTTTATTATCTCAAATTGAAACAGCCTATTTTCTGCCTGCAAAATGGCATTATGCGGATTCAGAATAATGATCTGGATTTTTCGCTGCCGATTTTGTCTAACGATGAAATGGGACAACTATGTGCTGCCTTTGAAGAAATGCGGAGTGAACTTCTGAAATCGAATCGGCTGTTGTGGCAACAGGCCGAGGAACGCAAACGGCTCAATGCCGCATTTTCCCATGATCTGCGTAACCCGATTACGGTATTAAAAGGAAGTGTAAAACTTTTGCGGCAAGGTATTCAGGACGAACAGACCATAGACCGGCTGGAAAGTTACACTTTACGGATTGAGCAGTATGTAGAAGCTATGAGCAGTGTTCAAAAGTTGGAACAACTCTCTGTTAAGCCAAAAGAAATCAGACTATCCGTTTTGCAGAGTGAATTGCAGGAAACAGCACGACTGTTGGCGCTATCCCAAAAAGTTTCTGTTTTAGTCCCATCAGGCGGAACTGTTTGTATAGATCACGGGCTATTTCTTACCGTAGCGGAAAATCTGATTGGAAATGCGGTGCGATTTGCAGAAAAAGCAATCTCTATTCAAATAACGCTGCAAAATGATTCTATGACCTTGAATGTAGAAGATGATGGTGCTGGTTATCCGCTGTCTCTCGTACAGAATGGGCCAACCCCCTTTGAAACGACAAGTAGTAATTCCTCACATTTTGGAATGGGGCTTTACAGCAGCAGAATTTTATGTGAAAAACATGGTGGCCGATTGATTTTGGAAAATCGGGCCGGGGGCGGTGCATCCGCAACGGCTATTTTTCATTTTGTGTAATCCTTGAGCGATTTTTGAGATTTATCATTTACACTCTCCTTATACCACAAATAAGGAGAGTGTTTTTTATGAATATTGAGGCAAAGAATTTATCAAAGATTTATGGTGACGGTGAAAACCGAGTGGTGGCTTTGGATCGTGCAAATCTCGAAATTGTATCTAGCGATTTTATTTCCATTATGGGGCCATCGGGAAGCGGAAAAAGTACCCTGCTGCATTTGCTTTCCGGCTTGGATAAGCCATCTTCCGGATCGCTGACCTACAATGGTAAAGATATTTACAGTTACAGCGATAAGGAATTGTCGGCATTCCGCCGTAAACGGATTGGATTTATTTTTCAGCAATTTAATCTGCTTCCAGTTCTGACGGCGAAAGAAAATATTATCATGCCTCTTTTGCTGGATAAACAAAAACCGGATGAAGCATACCTGAAACAGCTTACAGAACTGCTTGGCATTCAGGGCCGCTTGGAACATCTGCCCCATGAGTTATCCGGCGGCCAGCAGCAGCGTGTAGCCATTGCCCGCGCTTTGATTGCAAAGCCGGATGTAATTTTTGCTGATGAGCCTACGGGAAATCTGGACAGCAAAAGCGGCGGCGAAGTCATGGAACTGCTTCAAAATGTATGGAAAAAGATGGGGAAAGCTCTCGTTGTCATTACCCATGACAGCCGTATTGCACGAATGGCAGACCGGCAGTTTCAGATTGTAGATGGTGTGCTTACGGAGGTGACAGCGAAATGAAATCTTATCGTACATTAGCATTGAAAGAACTACTGTCCCAAAAAGTCACTTCTATTCTTATTTTGATTGCCGTTGTGCTGTCTACTATGATGACAACCATTGTAGGACAATCCATTGGCGTACTTAGTGCAATGCGGGAACAGCAGGCCATCGCTATCGGAGGAAACCGATATGCCACTTTTTTGCAGATGAATGCAGATCAGCTTCACGCACTGGAACAGGATGAGCGTCTTTCCTATGTAGGGAAATCTATTTATATGGGAAGTTTAGAACTCTCCCCATCTCTTACCCTTGGTTTGATGGAATATTTGGATGACAATGCCGCTATCTATCCGTCCAGTACCAGTGTAGAAGAAGGTCGTCTGCCAGAAGCCCCGATGGAAATAGCTCTTTCGGAAGATATTCTGAAATACCTTGGCTTTGAGGGTGGTATTGGAGATAAGATTACACTTTTACTGCAAAAAAATCTTCGCCACAACATCGCGGACAGCTATTCCTATACAGCAGAATTTGTTCTTACAGGGATATTGAAAAATAACTACTTAGGATATACAAGCGGCACTGTTACGGGAGTTGTAGGGGAAGGAACTGCTGAACAACTTCTACCGGAATCTTATATTTATTACAATGTGGATATTCAGACTGCCGATAAAAAGAATTTTCAAGCAGTTGTCGATGACATCAATAAGGAATTGAACATCCATGAGCTTGATACCAGCTACAATATTGTATATTTGAACGCTTTGGGAATTTCCTATACTGCAAATTCCGAGGGCGCTAATGATAAGGGATTCTCTTTTATGACAGTCGCAGGGATATTAGTGGGTGCTTTGATTTTGCTGGCTGCTGGTCTTGTGATTTACAACATTCTGAAAATATCTGTATCAAAACGGATAAAGGGATATGGAACACTTCGGGCTATTGGAGGCGAAAAAGGACAGCTTTATCAGATCATTGTAATTGAAGTAATCCTATTGTGCCTGATGGGGATTCCTATTGGTATGCTCCTTGGCTTCCTAAGTGCCAGAGGAATTTTAGAGGCAGCTACCGGCTTGGTTTCCCCTGAATTGTTCTTGGTTCAGGATGCTACTGAATTGAAAACTCTAATAGCAGAGAACAGTTCTTTGAATGGAACCTTACTGGTTTTAAGCGGAGCAATCACTTTGGCGTTTGCGTTGTTTGCAGCATTGCCAGCAGCCAGATCAGCCGCAAGGGTATCTCCCATTATGGCTATGTCTGGAACAAATCTAAAAATTCGCCGCAGAAAGCGTAAAACAAAGAAAATCCATAATTTTGAAGCATACTACGCCCGCCTGAACTTAAAGAGAAATAAAGGTCGTACTGTAATTACAATTTTGTCCCTTGTTATGAGTATCACGGTTTTTATTGCCCTGCAAGGGTTTTCCTCTCTCCTGAACGCTGCAAGCGCACTGCAAGATAACCATTTAGGAGATTATCAGATCACAAATGAAGGTGTTGGATTTACCACAGATGATCTGAACACTTTGCGGAAAAATGAAGCTGTGCAAAGTGTAGCCGCCATACAATTTTCGCTTTACGAACAAAATGAAAATGGGCTGCTCGATGAAATCAGTCTTGAATTTCAACTGAAACCCGGCGAAACTTTTCAGGTTGTCGGATTGAACGATGAGTATTGGGATTATTTTATGGGGGATCAATTACCAGAAGAACAGCTTGGACAACTGAAATCAGGGAACGCCTGTATAGTAAGGAATCCTATTCCCATGAGCTATAGCGAAGATGTTCTTGAATTTACAAATATAGAGGCCGGAGAAAACATCTGTGTTGCGGGAATGGAGCTGAATGTTTTGAAAACCTTGGATGGCTATGACGGTTATCTTGGTATTGGAAATGGCGGTTTCACAAATGGTGTTCAGGTGATCGTTGATGATGCTATCTATGAACGCCTGACGGGAAAAGATACCTATTCAGAGTTTTTGCCTACGCTGAACGAGGGCGCAGACAGGGAAATTTTTGATACATTCATCGAGGCATTTTGTGATAGGACGCCGGGTACAACATTCTTGTCGTATGAAGAAAGCGACCAGCAACTGAAAGAGAGCTTTGCACAGATTCAAATGTTGGCATGGGGGCTGATCCTTTTCGTTGGCCTGATCGGTATTCTTAATATCATCAATACCGTTTACACAAATATTCACACCAGAGTAACAGAAATCGGTATGCAGCGGGCTATTGGAATGAGCGCCGGTAGCCTTTATAAAACTTTTCTTTGGGAAGGTGCATATTACGGGATTATTGCCTCTGTGATTGGAAGCGTGCTGGGATATGTTTGTACGATCTTCATTGAGGCGGCCACGACCGACACCATCCAACTTGTTGCAATCCCTGTCATGCCCATTCTTGAAGCAACCCTCTTGGCAGTAGGAGCTTGCTTGCTGGCAACAGCAATTCCGTTGCGGAAAATTTCAAAAATGAATATTGTGGATTCGATTGAAACGGTTGAATAAGTATTTTTAAGATATAGAAGAAAAGAAGAAAGTCTTATAAATAAAAAATGGGAAGGAATCAATTAGTTCTTGTGTGCCATTATAGAAATTTATTTGATATGAAATTTCAATAAATGTGATAATTATTATGTTTTAGGACATTTCTGTGACATTTGTGTTTTACAATTAAGCTATAGAAAAGAGGTGTTCTTATAATGAAAAGAAAGTATGAAGTTATTGGTATTGTGATCGATACAGAAAAAGAAGCAGAAAAATGTTCATTTTTATCCGCTGTATTGGATTGTAAAATTGAAAACTTTGCAAAAATTACTGATTTTTTTTGGGGGGGGAGGTAGAAAGGTAAGGGAATATTTTTCTAATCTTCCCACATTAAAAAATGATCCACTTGCAATTCAAGCGATGCTGGAACTTGCTGATTTGGAAATGAAAGAGAATTGTGGAATAGAAGAATTAACATTGGGAGAGAAAAAATTACTGCTTTTAATAAAACTTGTTGCCGATACTTCAGAGAAATATATACTTCAAAGTTTATTTCAAGATATGAAAGAAAACGAAGTTCAAAGCGCCGCAAGAGTAATAGCAGAAATGTCAACTTATACGAATGTAATTCTGCTCAGTTCATCCTCAGAAGGGTATGAAATCTGTGATAGGGTGGTTCAGTGGTCAGGGAATGATGGAAGAGGACACATTGCGCGCAATAAAATCAAAGATATGTGCATCATGCCACCTTTTGTTATGCGCGATATATTGAAAGTAATAAGGGCAAGTGAAACTGCTGAAGTTGTAATTCCATTATGGGAAGTGATTCCCGGAGAGTATGAGGAATATGCACATCAGGTCTTAAATTCGAATGCAGGAAAGAAAGGATTTGTTTACCGTTATATTTCTCATAGACCTTTTAGAAGTGGAGATATTTATTGGATTATGGAGCATCAATTGCAGGAGTTGGAAGTTGATGGCAGACCATGTTTTGAAAAAGTGAGCCTCATGACGGATGAGGCAACCATTCATGTAACGTGTAGTGAATATTTCTTCCGGTGTTGTAAAGAACTGGAAACTATTTTTTATCATTATTCGGAAAATCATGTGGAGGAATTGTAATATGAGGAACAGAGAGATGGGGGTGTGAAGAAAAACAGAATTATAGTAATTGCGGATGAAGGAGAAGTGCTATGGGAAAGTTTGATTTTGCCGGAACAACAGACAGAGATTTATCTAGCAAAAAATATTCAGGACGCTCTTTCCCACTTGACAGTATTTTCTTATCATTTGATTTTAATTGCGGTAAAGCAAGAACCGGAAATTATATGCCAACTTGTAGAAACTATCCGAAAGATGGTGATAACACCTGTGATTGTTTTATTGCCGGATCATTCTGAAATGCGAAATAAGATCATTCAGTCCGGAGCGGATGTAGTATTGACGCAACTGTGTATAGAAGAAATCAGTCTGCAGGCATATGCATTGATCCGTCGCTATACAGAGTGGAAATCGGAAAGAAAAGAAGAAATTCCTGTTATGGTCGGGAAACTGGAAATCTTTCCACTTCAAAGAACAGTAGAATGGGAGCATAAAAGAATCCCCGTTGTAAAAAGGGAGTTTGATTTCCTATATCTGTTAGCGTCTACACCGGGAAGAGTATATACATACAGTCAGATCTATCAGCTGGTATGGCAGGAGTACCCACATGGGGATATTACAAATATTATTTATTGCATGGTACATCGATTGAAACGGAAATTGAAAAATGTAGATGTAAATGCAGAACATATAATCATCAGTGTAAAAGAGGTTGGATATTGTTTAAAAATATAGAAAGAATCATAGAAGGCAGGTTTCCGAAATGGAGCCTGCTTTTTGTATGGGAAGATTTTGGGGGCGTATTGTAAAAGAAATAACCGAAAACTGACAGTTACTTGACAGACAACTGACAGTCTGATGACAGCTTGGTTTTGTATACTACTTCTTTATGTAAAGAATGGGATTCGTTCCATGACATAAAGGAGTAGTGTATGTGCCGGAAAGAGCTACAAAAGAGAAAAATTTAACTTTATATACAGCGTTTGGTGGTGTCGCAATTCAAAACAGGATTGCGGCATCTTTCTTTTTGTGGAGAAGATTCTGGCTAACACAGTCTTTTTCTTGTAAAAAGGCAAGGTCACCGCCACTCCGATTTGATTTCAAAAAATTCAGATCGGAGGAAAAGAAAGGTGACATTTCATAAAGCAAAAGAAGAATATAAATGGAAACAGTGGAAGGAACAGGAAGAAAAGATTTTAAGAGAATCCGGAGTCAGTGAAGAGGTAATCCAAAGAATCCGGGAATTGGATTGGCAGGATTTTAATGCGGATCGAAGGTTTTGGGAACATTTTTCTTCCAACCAGGAAGAATTATATACGCAAAAGACGGAAGAAGAAGCTTCAGTTGCACTGAATATCCAACAGCTGCTTGACAGTATTGAGAACGAACAGCTTTTACAGATTCTGATGGAAACAGATAAGAAAACATTGCAAATTTTACTGTTGAAGATGTGGGGATTTTCTGTTCGTGAGATTGCGGGTCAGATGGGACTGCCGGAAAAGACCATTTATACACGGATGGAGCGATTGAAGAAAAAAATTAAAAAAGTTTTGAGGAAGTGAAGAAAAATGGAGGTTCTCATCGGCTCTATATATGAAAGGGGTAATAGCCCTTTGTTCCTTGATAACCGCATACCAGCATTACAGGTACGTTCCCAAAGATAGAAGCGTGACAGCATAAGCGCCAGGACGGATGGGAACAAGCACTGCAGGATTGTTATGGAAAGGTCTGTCCAAAGACTATGGCGGATCAGTTCGTGAGAAAACTGTCAGTGCCTGTTCTCATTCTGAGCGACTCCTTATAGCTGTGAATGGACTTTTGCAGGTCTTTCGCCAGGATCATCGGAGGGGGATAATGATACGAAATTCTTCTCAAAAAAGAAGAGGATGGACTCTAAGTTGTAATCAGCAAGACTTTCAGGAAATCTGCGAGCGGTGCGAAGCGAAGCATCCGCCTGTAATGTTCCCTACCATAAAGGTGGTGTGGCAGCCGGGGAGTCGAGGACAAATACGGTGCCAAAGAAGAAAAGAAACGATAAGAAATCAAAAAAGAGTGTGTCGTTGATATCAGATACATGCGGCTGTGAGAAAATGTCACAGCCGTATTCTTGTGGTATTAACGCCATGCGGAAAGAAGTACTATGTTTTATAAAGTTGAATATCAAAAAAGAGCGCATCAGGAAGTAGAGAAGATCTTCCGGGTGCTATTTCCGGAACAGGGACTGGCAGTCCGGGAAGAGCAGATCCGTCTCTGCCATGAAATGTTGGATGCTCTGCTGGGAGAACAGATTGCCTTGTGTGATGCAGGGGTAGGGATTGGAAAAACCTATGCCTATCTGGTAGCCTGCGTATTATTGCGGAAGTATTCCATGCTGACTGGGAGAGGAAATCCGTTGGAGCAGCGTCCGGTAGTGGTGTCCACCTCCAGCATTGCATTGCAGAAAGCAATATTGACGGAATATATTCCATTTTTATCCAGAGTGCTGTTGGAGCAGGGGATCATTCAGTCACCTCTTCGGGCAGTGGTGCGGAAAGGGAAGGAACACTTTGTCTGCGACAACAGGCTGGAACAACGAATCGAAGCGATTCGCCATAAACAGAAGAATGCTGCCCAAAAAGAAGCGTTGCTGTCTCTACGAAAACAGTATGACATGGATAGCGTAAAAAATCTGAGCGGGTTTGACAGAAGGCTGGTCTGTGTGCCGAAGTTCTGCCCAAGAGAATGTCCGGGCAGGCAGATGTGCCGCTATCAGAGGTATCTGGAAGAATCCAGGAAGCAGGATATATTTATTCAAATCTGCAATCACAACTACTTACTGGCAGATGCGTATCACAGAGCAGAAGGATACAAGCCTTTACTGGCGGATTACCGGACCGTGATTGTAGACGAAGCCCATAAGTTACCGGAAGCGGCAAAGCAGATGTTTGGGAAAAATCTATGCATGGATGATATCCGGGAGGTAGCGTATTATCTGGAACGGGAACATCAGACGGAAGAGGTAAGAATCCTGCGGACCGTCCTGTATGATGCATTGCATGTTGTTGGTGCAGAACAGAAGAGTGGAAAAGGAATCCGGGAAACATTCCGTCATACAACAAATAGTGTGATTTCTCTGTGGGAAGGAATAGAAATGTTGGAATTTCTTTTAGAAAAGCTGGAGCGAAGTGTTCCAAAGTGGATACGGAATCGGCTGGAGGATGCAAAAGAAGTGCTGGAGTGTTTTTGCAGCAGCGATGAGAAATATGTCCGCTATCTGCGATTCGATACAGAGCAGCTTCCTGTTTTGTGTGCAGCCAGCCGGGAAATCCCAGAATTACTTCGGAAGATGTTATGGGATCGGGAAGAATGGATATCCGCCATCTTAACCAGCGGAACGCTAAAGGCAGGCGCAGGTTTTTTGCGCACCCGGCAGATCACCGGGCTGGAAGGAAGAGCAGGCGTGCAGGAATATGTGGCAGAGTCCCCCTTTTCCTATGAGAGGAACTGTCTGTTATACCTGCCAAAGACGCTGGAACATTGCAGGAGAGGGAGCAGGGAAGAGGCAGTAATGGTGGCAGACCAGATCCATTCCTTGATCTGTTCCACTTACGGACATACGCTGGTACTGTTTACCTCTTATACATTGATGGGAAGTGTGTACCAGATTTTAAGAGACAGCCTGCCATTTCCCATGGTGGAAGTATGGAGATATTCCCAGGAAGAAATCTTGCGGTTCAAGACCATGGAGAATGGGGTGCTGTTTGCAGCCGGCTCCTGCTGGGAAGGGGTAGACTTTCCGGGAGATATGGTATCTTCGCTGATTATTGTGAAGCTACCCTTTGCAGTACCAGATCCGATCAGCGAAGCAGAGAAGGAGACGTATGACTCTTTGGAATCCTATATCCAGTCTATTATTGTGCCGGATATGCAGAAGAAACTGCGACAAGGATTTGGGAGAGCCATCCGGACAGAAACCGATACCTGCGTGGTGTCTATTTTAGATATACGGGCGGTAAAAGGCGGCAAGTATCACGAAGATGTGATGTGTGCGCTTCCACCCTGCCGGATAGCAGAAGAGTTGAAAGAGGTACAGGATTTCATCCGCAGCCGGAAAGGTGTAGAGTATTATTTATAATAGGAAAAATCTGCTTTCCAGCCTTGTTGCTTGTGCTTATTTTCCAGGCGCTTTTAAGGGAAAAATTTAGTACAGTTTTGGGGCGGTTTTGGAGAGATTGTTGGTATTGATGAATAGCTATTTGAACATGAAGTGGGTATAATGTGTATAGCGTTAGAGGAAAGGACGGTGAGCAAAATGGCACGATATGCAGTAGAACATATCTGGGAAGGAAAACAGGAATATTTCTTGATCCGGGATCATCAGAGCTGGCAGATGGTGCTGCTCCCGTCCAAGTATCTGACGCATTTGATTCGAGCAAACCGTTCCCCGAATACCGTTGGCCGCAGGGCAAAATCCATCCGGTTCTATCTGGAATATTTGGATGAAAAAGAGATGGAACTGTCCCAGGTAGCGGAACTGGAATTCCAGGAACAGTATGAACATTATGTGGGATTTCTCCACTGGCTGAAAGCCGGAAACCATTTGCATGAAAAGAAAGAGAAACTGCCAAGCAATAAAACCTGCAATGCGTACTTAAAAGACGTGTTCAGGTTTTTCTGTTTTTTAGAGCTGGAAGCAGATATGGAAAGGCTAAAGGTATTATATTATGACAGCTTTACTACCCATGATTCCATCGGTGTAAAACGGAAGCTGCGGTTCCGGTCATTCAACGGCTATCTGAAAGAGGAAGAACGAAACGTCCGTCCGGCAGAGCATCAGGAGATTTTGGAACTTCTGAAGCAGTGTACCAACTGCAGGGACCAGCTTCTGATCATGCTTCTGGCAGAGACCGGATACCGGATCGGTGAGATCTTAGGGGTAGATTATACCAGAGATATTGATTATGAAAGACACACCATCCGGGTATTCTTCCGGGATGACAATGAAAACAAGGCAAGGGCGAAGAATGCGGCATACCGAAGATCCAAAGTCAGTGATGCCACCTTCCAGTTTTTACTGTTCTATTTGTCCAAGTACCGGGAATTTTTACAGCACCAGCAGATGCTGTTTGTAAACATCGAAGGAGAGACAAAAGGAAAGGCACTGCAGGTGGACGCAGTTTACCGGATGCTGGAGCGGATGGAGAAAAAGACAGGCATCCATACGACGCCCCATATGCTGCGGAGATACTTCGGAAATATGAGGCGGGATGCTGGATGGCCGCTGGAAATGATCAGTGAGGCGTATGGACATAAGCACATCGACACGACCATCAAATATCTGAACCTTGTAGATGACCAGCTTATGGAAGCCAGTGACCAATATTATGCAAAACATTCTGCTCTTTATGATGTGGAGAAACTCCTGTAGGAGGTGAAGAACATGCCCGCTTATCAATTATATGTATATGAAGCTCAGGAAAAGCGGGAAGCACTGGAACAAAAAATCTGTGAACAGGTGGATGCCTGCACAGAGGTAAATGGAACTATACGAAACAGGGTAAAGAAATTCCTGATAGAAGAGGGGATTACTGATATTTCAGAGATGGACGCAGTCCTAAGGGTCCTCTACGAAGAATATCTGGAAAGGAACGAAACCGTTCTTGCACCGATTACTTGCCTGCGGGGATTTGATGGAATCGTGATTCATCGGATGAAAGAAGAACTGCAGACACTGGCAGGGAGAAGAAACTATACTACAGAGTATCGAGAACAGTGGATGTGCCTTAGCCATTATCCGGAGATTGAGATTGCGGAATCCTTTCTAGCAAGTAAAGATGGAAAAGAACTGTTGTGGAATTTTACCATGGAGTGCCCAAGAAATTTGAAGATGCAGATTTTTACAGTACTGAAAGAAGTAATCCATACCTACCAAGGCTGTTACAGAAAAGAGAAACTGCTGGCACTGCAAAGGTTCTACCAATTCTGTGCGAAGCATCAAGTGGCTGATATTGAGATAATGACACTGACCAAAGAACAGCAATTTGAGCAGGAACTCTCGGAAGAGTTTCGAGGGAAAAAGAGAAGTACTATGTTTGGCATCCTGCGGATGAGCAGAAAAATCCTATTTTTACAGGCACCGGAAATTCATTGGAATGCGAATGTGTGGTTTTTGGAACGTTTCCATTTTTCCAGAGAACGAATGAATCCAAGCAAGCCCGTGGAATGGGTATCCTTTAAAGAGGTGACCAACCTGGAAAATCAAAAGATTTTGCAAAAATATCTGCGGTATCTGTTTGGAATCACAGATTTATCTATCAGTACCATCCGAATCAAGCTGCTGGAACTTCGTACATTCCTGGTACACTTCAATGGAGAGGAAAAGCCGATCTATGAAGTGGAGGCAGAGAAGATTCAGAGATATCTGGAATCCGTTCAGAGACAGGATACCCGTGAAAAAACAGCAAATGGAAGAATCTTTATGATTTTGCAGTTTTACAATTTCCTTGTAGTCAAAGGATATCTGAAGAAGATTCCATTCCGTCATGTGTATTATATGCAGAAAGAAGTGCATGTCTATAATGACCGCAGTGTACCGGAAAGAATCTATACGGAAATTTTATCGAAGCTGGCAGAATTTCCGGAACATCTGCGGTTGATGTTCCTACATTTATGGTGTACCGGAATCCGGGGAAGTGAAGTATGCACCCTGACAGGTGGCGATTATGAAGAAAAGAATGGAGATTACTGGCTGAAAGTGTATCAGGTGAAAATGAAAACGTATAAGCGGATTCCCATTCCGGAAGCATTGTACGATCTGGTGCAGGTGTACAAAAAGAAATATCAGATCGGACCAGAAGAATACCTGTTTAAAAGCAAAAAAGGTGGAGCATTCCAGTATGCTACATTACGGTATCAAATGTTGAAATACTGTGAGAAAAATCAGATTGCAGACGGGGAATATATTTTCAGATCCCATGATTACCGACATAACCTGGCTACGCTTTATTATGATAATGGTATTTCCATCCAAGCGGTACGGGATTACTTGGGGCATGAATATGAAGAAATGACCAGGCAGTATGTGGACTATATGCCGAAGAAACTAGAAAAAGCCAGTGAAGTGTATTTCCAGGAAGAAACCCACAGCTTTGCGGCGGAACTGATGAAAGGAGGGTTCCATGGATGAAAAATTATATCTAATCGATTTGGACTGCTATGCAAGAGCAGAGGAAAAAGAGAAAAAGAAGGTAAAAGAACCCCATTGCTTTGATTTCGGACTTCTTCCAACAAAAGGGCTTCAAAATGAATTCCGTTCCTTTATTGAGAATCGAAGCCGACAATGTGCATTGGCAACGATGATACAGGAACGAGTGATCTATCAGAGATTTTGCAGAATGGTAAAGGATAAGCACATCCGGGCAGAGAGCCTGCAGGAACTGGAGTGGGAACAATGGCTGCTAAAAATCCGAAGCTGGCTTCTGGAACATGGGCAGAAACTGACCATGCAGGGAATCAGCGTATATGGGAAAGAAAAGACAGTGCCATCGAACCTCATCACTTATGTGCGGAAGGCATATCGATTTACAGAAGCCAAAGAGGAACGGGATGAGATTGAGAAAGATATCTGGATATTAGAGAATCTGGACATTGCCTATAAAAAGAATCCGATTAAAAATGTGCAGACTTTGAATTTTACAGCGATTATCCAGGATGACTTACGGGAAGAAACAAAAAAGGCAGTTTATGAACATTTACATCATGAAGCGATTGCAACAATTATCAAAGAACTGACAGCCATCCGGAGACTATCCAAATATCTGAAAGAAACATATCCCGATATCCATTCGGCAGAAGAACTGAATCGGGAGTTGCTGGAAGAATATCTGACGTACCTTGCAACGGAAGCGGAGGGCGTAAATAATTACCGGGCAGATCTGACGAACCTCCGGGGACTGCTGGAAACCATCGGAAAATTATATGGGTATCCACATTTAGAAATTTTATTTCTGGCCAGTGACTTGCCCAGACAGGTGCAGCCGAAATTGAAATCCTATTCAGATAGTGAGCTGATTCGTTTTAATGCAGCGCTTGCGGAGCTGGATGAGCAGATGGAGCGGCTTATGGTCATCCACCAGATGTTAGGAACAAGGATATCTGATACCCTTACTCTGCAGACAGACTGCCTGTATCGGCAGGACGGACATCCTATGATCCAGATCCGGCAGATGAAAACAACTACATTTGTGAAGCCTATCAGTGCAGAACTGGAACTGCTGATTGAAAAAGCAATCCAATATACTAGAAAAATGTATGGAGATACGGTTTACATTTTTGTGGATGAGAAAAATAGCAAGAGACCTATGCAGTACAATACCGTTCAAAACAAGGTGATGGATCTGATTCAGAAAAAAGATTTGCGGGACGATCATGGAGAATTGTTTGGATTTGGAACGCATATGTTCCGCCATGTATATGGTATCCGCTTAACAGAACTGCATCTGGATGACTGGACCATCGCAAAACTACTGGGGCATACATCTGTAAAGAATGTGAAATTTTACCGGAAGATGAGCCTCCAGATCATCGCAGATGAAACAAGAGAAATCAGGGCAGAGATGAGCCGGATGATCCGGGCGAATCTGGCCGGATGGGGGAAAGAGTATGAGCAAATATGACAAGATGCTGGAAGTAAACCATAAGCAGAGCGTGGAGAAAATCCAGAGGGCAAAACTGAAAATCCAGGAAATGATCGAAGAAGAGGATAAAGTGACCGTTCCAAAACTGATGCAAAAGACCGGACTGTCCAGAGGATTTTTCTATAAGAACCCGGAAGTGCGAAAGGCAGTAGATCGTGCCTTGCAGCTACAGGCTGGCATGGTAGATAAGAGAAGAAAGATTTTAGATATGGCAATGGACAACCGTATCCTGCAGCTGGAGCAACAGGTAGCGAAACTGAAAAGAGAGAATGAAACATTACGCAAAGAAAGTGAAGCAATGCGGAAGGCATTGAATAAAAGAGACTTGAATCTGATTAAGAATTTTTAGTGAAGAAGAAAACAATCAGCGACTGGCAGGGGCGTGAAGAACGTGCCTGCTGGTGGTTGTGGGGATAAAAGGGTATTGTTGATGTTTAGATTGTGTGAGACAATAAAGCTGTTAATTATATTCAGCCATAATAGGTACTCACGATAAAGGAGAATGCAATATATGAAAAAATATGTTCAGGAAGCAACGGATGAAAATATTTGGACATCTATAAAAAACAATACTTTTGGAAGAAATAAAGATATAAAAGATTTTATAGATGGTTTAGAACTCATAGATGAGAGTGCTTGCATCAGTTTGGATGCGAAATGGGGAGATGGAAAGACATTTTTTGTCCGACAGATTGAAGAAGTGTTAAAATATGTGTTGGCAAATCAACGGGCAGATGAAGAAAATCCGATTGAGAAACTTCCATCTTATGAATATTTGAAGGACAATGAAATGATGGCTAAAATAGATTTGAAGCATTCTTATTTGCCAATCTATTATAATGCATGGATGTATGATAATCATAGCGATCCACTTATGTCCCTGTTGTTAGTCATGACAAAGACTTGCAGGGGAGTTTATGATACGAAAATAGATTCCGAAAAGATAAGTAAAAAGCTAGTAGAGGCATTGGCAACATTGCCCATATCACTAGGGGAGTTTAAAGCAAATCCATTCACCGCAATTGAAAAGTTGCAAGGGAAAAGTATGGACATTTTATCGCTTGTACAAACAGAAGAAGAGATTCGGGAGAGAGTAAAAGGAATCTTCAATGACATTATCGTAGAAAGAGCGCAGAAACTGGTTATATTTATTGATGAATTGGATCGCTGCAGACCATCTTTTGCCATAGAAATGTTGGAGAGAATCAAACACTATTTTGATGATGAGCGTGTGATTTTCGTGGTGTCCCTTAATAAGGAGCAGTTAATACATACCATAACAAATTATTATGGAAGTGGGTTTGATGCAACCAGATATTTGAATAAGTTTTTTGATGTGAATATAAATCTTCCAGCAATGGATAAATATCAAAAACAGACCTTAGAATTTTCTGAACAACAAACAGAAGGAAAATTTTGGTTGTATAAATTAGCTGAAGAGCTAAGTGATTATTATCATTTATCTTTAAGAGATAAACTAATTTACAAAAGTCGTATTGAAGCAGTACCAGCTACTACAGGAACATACACGAGTTTAGAATCATATTTTGTATTGCTGTTCGTAGCAAGTATTATATTACTGGACATTATTGATATTCAAGAAAAGAAAAAATTTTTAGAAGGTAAAAGTGAGTTTGTTACAAATGTGTTGCCAGAACTGAAAATTTACAAGAGATTTATTAATAGATTGATTGGAGATGGAAGCAGAACAGTTGAAGAGGAACAATTTAAAAGTAACTGCGAAGAAGTTGTGAAAGTATATAAATATGCATTTGAAACAGAATCAGATGAATATTATGAACGGTTCGAAATAGGACGCGAATTGAAACAAAAATGTATTGTTGCATGCAACGGAAATAGGTATCATTAAGAGTATAAAAGCAAGTGGGAAATTCTAGAAAAAAAGACCTGCTTGCTTTTATCGTAGAAGGAAAGTGTACACAGTACACAAGTGTGCATACAGTTAAAGCCCCTATTTTCAAGGCATAAAGGGATAGGGGTACAGTTTAGAGACGAACCTACAGGAAATCTGGATTCTGCATCCAGTAAGGAGATTCTTCAGATTCTTAAAAGCATGCACGAGCAGGGAAAAACGGTCATATTGATCACACATGATAATGGGATCGCTGCTCAGGCAAGGCGTGTAGTGAGAATTATAGATGGAAAGATAGAATCAGATTTTATCAATAAAGACTATGGGAAAGAAGAATATATAAAAAACCAGCTGGATGCATAAATACGGTTACAGGGAGACAGATATTATGAAAAAAAAGAAAAGTAAAAAGAAAATTATTATTGGAGCAGCAGCTGT
>OHAG01000152.1_pt1 | contig 61728 bp, 44 predicted proteins | sample 1577081 | NCBI WGS metagenome assembly OHAG01 (sample SAMEA3541513, study PRJEB24748) | human gut metagenome | biome: human gut; feature: human-associated habitat; material: faeces | place: China | collected 2012
GTAGAGCATTCGGCTGTTAACCGAAGGGTTGTTGGTTCGAGCCCAACTCGGGGAGTGAATGAGACCTGCAGGGATCCTGCAGGTCTTTTCGTATATTGAGTTGCCCTGTGTGATGTGATACAATAAGGCGTAGCTACTGTAAACGATGAAGGAGAAAAGAAAGATGAATGAAAGTTATACCAGTTTTGCCCAGGTATATGACATGTTCATGGACAACGTGGACTATCCTGCCTGGAGCAAATATCTGATTCAGCTTTTAAAAGAATATCAGGTGGAAGACGGACTGGTGCTCGATCTTGGCTGCGGAACGGGAAACATGACCGAGCTGCTCGCCAAAGAGGGCTACGATATGATTGGCGTGGACAATTCTGAGGATATGCTCGAGATTGCCAGTGAAAAACGCGCCGAGTCCGGCTTAAACATTTTATATCTGCTTCAGGATATGCGGGAATTTGAGCTCTACGGAACCGTGAAGGCGGTTGTGAGCATCTGCGATTCCATCAACTATATTCTGGAGGAAGATGATCTGCGGGAAGTATTCTCACTCGTCAACAATTATCTGGATCCGAAGGGCATGTTTATTTTTGATCTGAATACAAAGTATAAATATGAACAGATGGGTGAGACTACGATTGCGGAAAACCGCGAAGAGGCAAGCTTCATCTGGGATAATTACTATGACCCGGAGGAAGAGATCAACGAATATGAGCTCGCCATTTTCATCCCGGAGGGAGAAGATTCCGATCTGTACCGTAAATTTGAGGAGGTACATTATCAGAGAGCGTATGATCTTGCGACGATCTGCCGCTTATTGGAAGAGGCAGGCATGGAGTTTGTAACGGCCTACGATGCATTCACAAAGGATGCGCCGAGACCGGAGAGCGAACGTATTTATGTCGTAGCAAGAGAAAAAGGAAAAAGTGAGAAATAGGAGAGAAACATGGATTATATTGTAAGAGCAACAGCGGCAGACGGACAGATTCGTGCGTTTGCAGCGACAACAAGAGAAACCGTAGAGACAGCACGCCAGGATCACAACACGAGCCCGGTTGCAACCGCAGCGCTGGGCCGCCTTCTGACGGCAGGTGCAATGATGGGCGTTATGATGAAGGGAGATAAAGACCTTCTGACCCTGCGCATCCATGCCGGCGGACCGCTGAACGGCATTACCGTAACAGCAGATTCCAAAGGAAATGTAAAAGGTTACGTCGGAAACCCGGACGTCGTGATTCCGGCCAACAAAAAAGGAAAACTTGACGTGGCAGGTGCTGTCGGCGTCGGATTCATGGATGTCATCAAAGACCTGGGACTGAAAGAGCCGTACGTCGGACAGTGCGTTCTGCAGACGAGTGAGATCGCAGAGGATCTGACCTACTATTTTGCAACGAGTGAGCAGGTTCCGTCCAGCGTCGGACTCGGTGTGCTGATGAACAAAGACAATACCGTCCGTCAGGCCGGCGGCTTTATCATTCAGCTGATGCCGTTCTGCGATGAGAAAGTCATTGAAAAACTGGAGCAGCGTCTGGCAGAAGTCAATTCCGTTACCGCATTCCTTGACGAGGGCCTGACTCCGGAGCAGATTCTTGAAAAACTGCTTGGAGACATGGACCTTGTGATCAACGATACCGTGCCGACCCAGTTTTACTGCAACTGCAGCCGTGAGCGTGTATCGAAAGCGCTGATAGCGGTCGGAAGAAAAGAACTGAACGAGATGATTCAGGAAGCAAAACCGGTGGAGCTGAAATGCCATTTCTGCAACAGCGCCTATGAATTTTCTACCGAGGATCTGAAAGAATTATTGCGTAAGAGCAAATAGCAGTACTGTTTCAGGCGAAACGGAGGCTGTGAGAGCTTCTGTTTGCAGAAAATCTGTAACAGGGAACCAGATAGTGGAGGAAGAAAGAGATGAAACAGGGATTCGTAAAAGTTGCCGCCGCTTCCTGTGCGGTAGTGGTAGCGGATGTCAGAGAAAATACGAGAGTCATTCTGGAAACGATTCATAAAATGGAGGGCGAGGGAGCAAAGGTGATGGTGCTCCCGGAGCTGGCTCTTACCGGCTACACCTGTAGTGACTTATTCTGGCAGAGTCAGATGATTGATGCGGCGAAAGAAGGATTAAAGGAAATTGCCGATGGTACGAAAGAGACCGATGCGCTGATTTTTGTCGGACTGCCGTGGGAACAGGGCGGAAAGCTGTTCAATGTAGCCGCTGTGCTCTGTCACGGAGAGCTTCTCGGCATTGTGCCGAAAAAGTATCTGCCGAACTACAATGAATTTTATGAGCTGCGTCATTTTACGCCGGGAAAAGAAGCGGTGACAACAACGGAATTTTTTGGAAAAGAGGTTCCGTTTGGCATGAATCTGCTCTTCCAGTGTGAAAAAATGCCGCGTCTTAAGGTTGCGGCAGAGCTCTGTGAGGATCTCTGGACCCCAAATCCGCCGAGTGTGGCGCATGCGCTGGCCGGTGCGACAGTGGTCGTAAACCTTTCTGCCAGTGATGAAATGGTTGGAAAAGACAGTTACCGGAGAAGCCTTGTGAGCGCACAGTCGGCGCGTCTGATCTGCGGCTATATTTATGCGACAGCAGGTGAGGGCGAGTCGACGACAGATCTTGTCTTTGGCGGACAGCATCTGATTGCTGAAAACGGAACCATTCTTGCCGAGGCAAAACGATTTGAGAATCAGATCATTTGTGCAGATCTCGATGTGGATCGTCTCACAAGTGAGCGCAGAAGGATGACCACGTATCCGGAGCAGAGAAACGATGGGTATCAGGTCGTTCGATTCTCCTTGTCAATAGAAGAGACAAAGCTGACCCGTTACTTCGATCCACGGCCATTCGTACCGTCGGATAAGCATAACCGCGATCAGCGATGCGACGAAATTTTAAATATTCAGGCTATGGGACTGAAAAAACGTCTGGCGCATACCCATTGCCAGAGCGCAGTCATCGGTATTTCCGGCGGACTTGATTCGACACTGGCATTGCTTATAACGGCAAGAGCATTTGATCTGCTCGGGATTCCGAGAAAGCAGATCCTGTCTGTAACGATGCCGTGTTTTGGAACGACAGACCGTACGTATCAGAATGCATGTGAGCTGACGAGATGCCTTGGCGCAACCTTAAAAGAGATCGATATTAAGGAGGCAGTCAATCTTCATTTCCGCGATATCGGACAGAATCCGGAGAAACACGATGTGACGTATGAAAACGGACAGGCGCGTGAGAGAACGCAGATTCTGATGGATCTGGCAAACCAGTCCGGCGGCATGGTCATCGGAACGGGTGATCTTTCCGAACTGGCACTTGGGTGGGCAACGTACAACGGCGATCATATGTCGATGTATGCTGTCAATGCTTCTGTACCGAAAACGCTGGTGCGCCATCTGGTGCAGTATTATGCGGATACCTGCGGGGATAAAGCTCTTTCTGATATTCTTCTGGATGTGCTTGATACGCCGGTCAGCCCGGAACTGCTTCCGCCGAAAGACGGTGTCATTTCCCAGAAGACAGAGGATCTTGTCGGACCGTACGAGCTCCACGATTTCTTCCTGTACTATATGCTGCGTGTGACGTACGAGCCGCTGAAAATTTACCGTGTGGCGAAACTTGCGTTTGCCGGTGTTTACGATGATACAACAATCCTGAAGTGGTTGAAAACCTTCTACTGGAGATTTTTTGCACAGCAGTTTAAGCGTTCCTGCCTGCCGGACGGACCGAAGGTCGGAAGCGTTGCGGTTTCCCCGCGAGGCGATCTGCGCATGCCAAGTGATGCAAGCGTGAAACTCTGGAGAGAACAGCTTGACCGGCTGTAATCCATCGCATGAGATTCCGGCGCTTCTTCTGGTGCTTGCGATTGACGCGGTAAACTGTTCGGACGATAAGCATTAGAGTGTGTCTGGTTCACAGAATCAAGGATTGACAGATAAGACAACAGAAAAGCAATAGAAAAACAACAGAAAAATGGCTTCGGAGTGAGAACACTCAGGAGCCATTTTTAACTTTATTTGGTTGCAGAAGGATTGCGGGCCTGATCGAGAGCCTGGTCGATTGCCATGACAAGCAGTTCGGAGGTGTAGCGGTTATCCTCGCCGTAAATGAGGCCTTCGGTTGTCTGGTTTACGTAGATCTGACTTGCAATGGAATCGAGTGCAGGCTCCATAAGCGGGTACATAGCGGCCGTGGTCTCGCTTAGGTTATTCATTGAGATTGCGGTAATGCGGTCCTGCTCGACATCGACCTGTATATCGAAGGTCTGGTCACCGAGAGAAATTGTGGAGGTATAGATGCCGGGAATGTAGCGTGCACTCTCGGCAGAACCGGTGGATGAGGCCGCAGGTTTCTTCGCAGACTCCTTTTTTCCGGAACCGAACATAATCAGAAAAACCACGAGCAGAAGGATCGCGAGAGCGAGAAAAACAGTGGTGTAAACCACTTCTTTCATATGTAGTACAATGATTTTCGTTTTGGAACTCATGGGCGGGCACACTCCTTTTTGAAAAACCGTCTGTGAGCGGACGAGGGGCAAACGGACGGGCGTTTTTATTATAATGTATGTAAAAGAGAAATCGTTTATGAAAGAAAGTTTCGTAACATGCAAATTCCGAATATAATCTTTGGACAGTCTTTCTTCTGCCCGAGAATTAGTATATAATGTAATCGGTCACGATAACAGATTTCAGAGAAGAGTTGGGAAAAGAAGAGGGGAAAGATGAAAAAAAGAAAAATCAGAAGTACTATGAGTGTTTTTTTAACTACTTTTTTGCTTCTGCAGATTATATTACTGTTTCTGTACAAATCATTTATTGTTGATATTGCTAAAAAAAACGAGAAAAACCTGGTGGAAAATACACTGCAAATTTATCATAATACGATGGAAAGTGTATTGGAGCGACTTGACGATAACCTGGATCTTTTATTGGGATGTCGGCTGCTTTTGACACAGCTGAATGGAGAAAATAATCTGGAGAAAGTGAAAGCGCAGCATCAAATGCTGCAGATTCTTAAGGAAAGATGTAAAGATACCAAAGAAGCGGATGCCTATGCGATTGTTAATTGCAAAGACAACAGTATTTTGATTCAGAGAAATGGAAATATAACATATGATACAATAAAAGATATCAAAAAGTATCTTCAAAAGCGTAATACGTTTGATAAAACTCCTACATCCGGCTGGACTTCTACTGTCATGGGGGAGCAGGTGTATCTGGTAAAATATTATAATTATGGTGCAAATACGATCGCTGTATTGATATCAGAAAAAAGACTGGACTCTTTGTTAAACTATAATGATATGTCCATCAAAGAGGCAGCGTTCTATCTTACAGACAAAAAAGGGAAAATTCTGTGCGGTTCAGGAGAGGATTGGACATATGGAGAAGCGATAGAGAATCTGCAGAAACAGGATCCATCCATCAGTATCTATCGGGGATCTGTTCTGGAAGATGCATATCAGATGTATTACAGCGTAAAATCCTCCGAGTATGCCGCATATTCTACATCCGGTATCGTTATTTTTGGATTTTTAGTACTGTCTTTACTTTTCTTTGGAACAATTGTCTGGTATATGCAAAAAGAAATTTTTCAGCCGATTGCAGACCTGTCCTGGGTTTCCAGAAAAATTCACAGTGGGGATTTCAGGGCAAGAGCGGAATATAATACGAACAGCTACGAAATGGAAGAAGTAAAACAGGCATATAATGATATGGTACAGACGATTCTTGAAATGAGGGTAGAAAAGTACGAACAGGAACTTCGAATGAAGGATGTACAACTGAAGTATATCCATATGCAATTAAAACCACACTATTTCCTGAATGCTTTATCAACAATCAACAGCATGGTTTATCAGCACGAGGAAGAGAATGTCCATACCTTTATTCAGGCATTTTCACAGAATATCCGCTATATGTTTCGAACCGGTCTGCATACCGTTCCGCTGCAGGATGAAATAAAGAATGCCAGTGGATATCTGGAAATGCAGCGACTTATGTACCGGGATTGCTTTTATGTCTATATGGATATACCGGAAGAAACGCAGCAGTATCCGGTGCCGCAGATGATCCTGCATACATTTTTGGAAAATATATTTAAGCACGTGATCAGTATTGATTCGTTCACTACGGTTCTGATTCAGGCATTGTTGAGCTTTTCGGGGAAGGAAGTTTACTTAAAACTGGAACTATATATATCGCAGGGTCAATTTTCGCAGGAAATACTGGACTTTGTGAATAAAGATATGGAAATAACAGAAAAAGAAGATGGAAGTGGAATTGGAATAAAAAATGTAAAAGAGGTTCTGAAGATGATGTACCAGCAGGATCATCTTCTGTATTTTGAGAATCTGGAACCGGAAGGAACTAAAATAACCATATGGATTCCGAAAACACTGAAATGTACAGATGAGGAGAAAGACGAAGAGAGATGAATTTGCTGATTGTAGATGATGAAATTGTGACAACGCAGGTATTGGAAGAACAGCTGGATCGCGAGTTACTTTCTATTGACCAGATCTATGTGGCCTACAATACTTCTATGGCCAGAGATATTTTGCAAAAAAATAAAGTGGAACTGATTTTATGTGATATTGAAATGCCAAAGGAGAATGGAATTCATTTTCTGAAATGGGTACGAGAACAGAAAATCCAGACAGAGGTTATCTTTCTGACCAGCCATGAAAAATTTGAATATGCCTATGGAGCTGTACAGAATGGTGCGGCAAACTATCTGCTGAAGCCGATTGACATGAATAAAATCAATCAGACATTGCTTCGTGTGACAGAAAAAATAGTCTGGAAACAAAAAACGGAGGAAATCCGGGAATATTGGGAGAGCGGAATAAGAAAGATGGTGCGATATTTCTGGACAAGAGTATTGCTGGAACCCGGTGTGCAGAAACAGGGACTCGAGGAGGAAATAAAGCAGCAGGGGATAGAGGAAGAGATTCAGGAAAAATATTGTGTTGTGATTCTTCATTTTGCCAGTGGAAAACTGGACTTGGGTAAAGAAAAGGGACAGGAATCCATTTATAAATTTGCAATGGAAAACATTTTGGCAGAAGCATTCACAGAAAAAATCAAAATGGAAAATGTGATCTGCTGGGAAGAAAATAAGGGAACCTATCTTGGAATTCTGTCGGAATTTTCGGAAAAGGAGACGAAAGAGAGAGCAGAGCAGGTCAGAAACATATTTGAAAAATATTTTCCGGAGACATTGCAGATCGGATACATTTCCCCGAGTGTTCCTTTTTATGAAGTGGGTCTGGAAAAAGAAAAAATAATGGAATATGACAAAACGCATATTTATGACGAAGGGGAAATAAAGGAATTTATGGTATTGCTTCGAGAAAAGGAGGCGTCCGGACATATTCTGGACGAAGATTATATCCTGCAGTGTCTGAAAAAGGGGTCCAGGGTAAGCACACTGGAATATTTACAAAAAATGCTGCAGCATGTAAAACAAACGATGCATTCCGTAGAAGGATTTCGCAACTTTCAAGTGGAACTGACACAGCTTGTAAGCAAATATCTCCATGATAAAAATGAAAATATGAACAGCGTGATTCATGATCCGATCTATCTGAAACTGGATATGAATGCTGTTAAATCTGAGTTTTCTATGGTGCAGTGGATGACCTGGCTGATGAATAAGGTATTTGACCTGACACAGAAAGAACAGAAGGAAAAAACAGAAAAACGGATCACAGATCAGGTAATTGATTATATCAGAGAACACTATACGGAAGACATCAACAGGAATACGCTTTCAGAGAGGTTCCACTTTTCGCCGGAGTACATTGGAAAAATGTTCCGGAAGGATATCGGAACGTCGTTGAATGATTATATTAATTCCCTGCGTGTGGAAAAAGCGAAGCATTTGTTGGAAAACACCAATACAAAGGTGATTGATATTGCATTGGAAGTCGGATTTGATACGCTTCCGTACTTCTCATCTGTATTTAAAAAACATACGGGACTTTCACCGGCAGAGTTTCGGAAAAGAGAATAGATATCTTAAAAACGAAAGTTTTTGTACTTTTTTGTGTAAGAACTTTCGTTTTTTTTGCGTTATGATAAGTCTATCAAAAGGAACCGGAAAGAAGAAAGGAGAAACAAATGAAGAAAAAGATTTTGGCGATTTTGATGGCTACTTTGACAGTAGGATCTCTGCTGAGCGGATGTGGTGGAGCACAGAGCGGTGATGCAGCCGGAAAGCAGGAGAGCGGCAAACAGGAAAGCAGCGACAGCGAAGAACCGGCAGAGGTTGTATTTGCGTACATGACGCAGAACAATATCCCGGAGTCATCAGAACTGGAAAGAATTCAGAACCTGATCAACGATTATACAGTAGATAAGATCAATACGAAGGTCAAACTGGTACTGTTTTCCAATTCTGATTATATGAATCAGGTGAATCTGATGCTGGCATCCGGAGAACAGCTGGATTTATTTCAGGCATATAATACATCTCATCTGAAATATATCCAGGATGGAACAGCGCTGGATATTACAGAGTATCTGGACAATGATCTGAAAGAGACAACAGAAACTCTTTACGATGGTTTTCTGGCGCCGACAACGGTAGAGGGAAAAACATATGGAATTCTGAATATGGGTTCTAACTATGTACCGGGTGGATTTACCTATCGTGAAGATATTACAGAGAAACTTGGAATTGATATGAGCCAGGTTACCAAACCGGAAGATCTGACTGCAGTGTTTGCAAAGGTAAAAGAAGCTTATCCGGATATGACAATCATTGATCCGAACAGAGCGAATGCATTATTTGAAAGTTACTTGGGCAAGATTGATAAAATCGATCCATTAGGCGACAATATTGCCTCACCAGTTTCCGGTGTGGCTTATCAGGACAATGCAACTGTAGTGGATATGTATGAAACGACAGATTTCAAAGAACTGTGCGAACTGACCAGAAGCTGGTTTGAAGCTGGTTATTATGCAAGTGATGCAGCTACCACAACGGCAACTACCGCAGAATTACTGATGTCCGGCAACTGCTTTGGTACATTCTGTGGACTGGGTAATCCAAAGATTGCGCAGCAGTATACAAACAACTATGGTCATCCTTTTGAAAACGTACAGATCAGTGATTCTATGATCTGGTCTGGAAACGGCGGAGCATGGATGGTAAATTCCGGTTGTAAAGATCCTTCAGCAGCCTGCAAATTTATGAACCTGCTGTACACGGATGCATATGTAGACAACCTTCTGGTCTATGGAGAAGAAGGAGTGGATTACAAATTGGATGAAAATGGTTGTGCAGTAGCACCGGATGGATATACGGATCTGAACAGTGTAGCATATACCAATAATATGAACTACTATTTCTGGGGAAATAAATGGCTGACCTATCCGGTTGCAGGCGGTCTGTATGGAGAAGAAAAAGAGACAAATAAACAGCAGAATTATGATGGAGATCATTCAAATTATTATGGTTTCCTTTACGACTACAGTGATAAAGAAGCAGAATACACCGCATGCCAGAACATTGTAGAAGAGTATAAAAAATCTCTGTGGGTTGGTGCAGCAGATGTAGATACAACACTTGCCGAGATGACAAAACGACTGAAAGCAGCTGGTATGGATGACCTGATTCAGGCAAAGCAGGAGCAGCTGGATGCATGGATGAGTAGTAAGTAGAAAAGACTTTGAAAAAAGGAAAGGGCTGCGGAATATCACCGCAGCCTTATTTATAAAAGGGAGCTCGAATTATGCCAAAGAGTAAGAAGAAATATGCCAGTAAAAATACATTAGCATTGCTTTTCATTGCACTGCCAGGTATTACATATCTGATTATTAATAACTATATCCCGATTGTGGGAACCTTTATTGCGTTTAAAAAGTTCAGTTATGCAAAAGGAATCTGGGGAAGCCCATGGTGTGGACTGAATAACTTTAAATTTTTGTTTCTGACAGATGATGCATGGGTCATTACGAGAAACACGTTGTTATATAATCTGGCGTTTATTGTGATCGGAACAGTAGTTTCTGTGATTTTTGCAATCCTGCTGCATGAGCTGGGAGAACTGTTACGCGGAAAGTTTTTCCAGTCCGTGCTGTTATTTCCGCACTTACTGTCCTGGGTTGTAACGGCGTATCTGGTATATGCGTTATTGGGAAGTACAACCGGTTTTGTGAACAATACAATCTTAAATGCGCTGGGGAAAAAGGGCGTAGACTGGTATACCGCAAAAACGGCATGGCCGTTTATCCTGGTTATTGTATATCTTTGGAAGAATGCCGGATATAATGCGATCGTTTATATGGCAGGTATTGCAGGCATTGATAAGGAAATTTATGAAGCAGCAAAGATTGATGGCGCTTCTAAATTGAAACAGATTACTGCCATTACACTTCCGCTTCTGAGACCAACCATTATTATTATGACATTAATGGCAATCGGTCGTGTATTCTATTCGGACTTTGGTTTGTTCTATCAGGTACCGATGAATGCGGGAACCCTGTTTTCTACGACACAGACGATAGATACGTATGTATATCGCGGTTTGATGGAACAGGGTAATGTAGGAATGTCTTCGGCAGCAGGTGTATATCAGTCATTAGTTGGTTTTGCACTGGTAATGATTGCAAACTTTATTGTGCGGAAAAAAGATCCGGAAAACGCATTGTTCTAGGAGGCAGGATATGAAAAAGACAGTCAGCGATGAAAAACGATTTATTGCAATAGCAACAGTTATTTTAGTGGTAATCAGTATTGTGGCGTTGTTTCCGATGATTCTTCTGGTGGTTGCGTCCTTTACCGATGAAAATGAACTGATTACAAACGGATATCAGATTTTGCCGAAGAAACTCAGCCTGGAAGCATATACCTACATGGTAAAACAGGCAGCAACAATTGTAAGATCGTATCTTGTTACGATTGGAACAACCGTTGTCGGAACCGGATTAAGCGTGCTACTGACAACTTCGATCGCATATCCGATGGCACGAAAAACATTCAAATATAGAAATGCATTATCCTTTTTTGTGTATTTTACCATGCTGTTTAATGGAGGACTGGTGCCACAGTATATTATGTGGACAACATTTTTTCACATTAAAGATACGTATGCAGCACTGATTTTTCCGAATCTTCTGATGACAGCATTCAATATTTTCCTGGTAAGAAACTATTACAGCAACAGTCTGCCGGAAGCATTATACGAAGCTGCGCAGCTGGACGGAGCGTCAGAAATTGGAATTTTCACCAAAATTGTATTTCCGTTGTCGAAGCCGGTAGTTGCCACCATTGGACTGTTTACAGGTCTTTCCTACTGGAACAGCTGGACCAATGCTTTATATTACGTACAGGATCCAAAATATTTTGGTATTCAGAATCTGCTGATGCGTATCATGAAAAACATTGAATATCTGCGAAGCGGAGCATCAGAGCTGGCAGCGGAAGGACAGGCAGTTTCGCTTCCGGGCAACTCCATCCGAATGGCACTGGCATTTGTCGGAATTTTACCAATCATTATTATTTATCCGATGCTTCAGAAATATTTTATCAAAGGTGTGGTTGTCGGCGCTGTAAAAGGCTGACAGAAAGGAGAAACAGATGGCAGCATATGTACATTGTAATTTTCATTCCTGTATCCTGCGGATGCAGGTAGATGTTTCGATTCTGCTTCCGGAAAAGGAGCGGATGGAAGATGTGGAGCAGGGAAAAAAGGGAGAGACTTTCGGAAAAAACAAAAAATATCAGACCCTGTATCTGCTGCATGGATTTACAGGTGACCACCTTACGTATCTGCGGACCTCCAAAATTGAGCGTTATGCAGATGAGCATCAGATCATGGTGGTTATGCCAAGCGTATATAACAGCGCCTATACGGACATGAAATACGGACTGGATTATTTTTCTTATCTGACAGAAGAACTGACAGATTTTGTGGAGAGAAATTTCCCGGCAGCAACAAAGCGGGAAAACCGTTTTATTGCAGGAATGTCGATGGGAGGATACGGAGCCTATAAATGGGGACTTACCTGTCCGGAAAAATTTGCGGCAATCGGAGGCGTTGCAGGATCTTACCATGCAGAATATCGTTATCAGGGAAAGGTAAATACGGTATCCACCCTTTGTGAAGCGTTATATGGTGATCCGCCTGCAATTACACCGGAGGTTCATGATGTTTTTACACTGTTGAAAAACCGGAAAGAAGAAGGAAGAGATATTCCGAGATTGTATACCTGCTGCGGTACAGAGGACAGACGTCACCAGGATTCGGTCGATCTGAAGGAGTTTGCGGATCAGCTGGGCGTTCCGCTGCTGTTTGAAGAGGGACCGGGAAGGCATGATGATATTTTCTTTGATGAGTATATTCAGAAGATTCTGGACTGGATGAACTTTGCGGGAAAATCAGTAGAAGAGTAAAATCTGCAGAGTATAAAGGGGGTTGTCTCGCCAGATTTTTTTAGTGCGACAGCCCCACGGGAAATACAGGGAGAAGAGGAAAATGGAGATAGAAAAAGCAGCCGTAGCCGGAACACTGGAATCCAGCGATTGTATGGTTACGGTAGAAGATGGAGATGGAAACATAGATCTGGTACTGGAAAGCACAGTGATTCATCAGTATGGAAATCAGATCCGTCATGTGGTTCTGGATACTCTGAAAAGTCTGGGAGTTCAGAACGTAAAAATTAAGATTGTAGATAAAGGAGCTCTGGACTGCACCATCCGTGCGAGGGTGGAAGCTGCGGTATACCGTTCCGCCGGACAGTCGGAGCAGCTGCCATGGGGAGGTGCAATCAGATGAGAGACGCAAAAAAGCGATTACGCCGTACCATGATGTTTTTAAATGCACAGAAGCCGGGACTGATTAAGGATCCGTATATTTATGGGGCAGATTCTCTGATGTTGGACCTGGAAGATGCAGTGGCAGAAAATCAGAAGGATGCAGCCAGATTTTCCCTGTTTCATGCACTGCGCACGATTGATTATCATGGAGCGGAACGGATTGTACGTATCAATGGCCTGGACACACCTTTCTGGAAGGAAGATATCCGTTGCGCAGTAGCCGGTGGATGTGATGGCATCCGTATTCCGAAGACAGAGACAGCACAAGATGTAAAGATAGTGGAGCAGCAAATTTTAAAGGCAGAGAATGAATTTGGCAGACCGGAGAACAGTACCTTAATTATGGCAGCGATAGAATCGGCAAGAGGTGTGGTGAAGGCGTTAGAAATTTGCGAGGCTTCGAAAAGGCTGTTTGGTATCGCGCTGTCCGGTGGGGATTACACGAAAGATCTGCATACCCACATTACGGGAACCGGAATAGAACTGATGGGAGCAAGACAGCAGCTTGTCATCGCTGCGCGGGCAGCCGGTGTGCAGTGTTTTGATACCGTCTATACAGATCTGGAAAATGAAGAGGGCTTTCGGGAAGACGTCAATACGATTCACCTGATGGGCTTTGATGGGAAATCGATTATCAATCCAAGACAGATCCGTATTGTACATGAGATTTTTACACCGAAAGAAAAAGAGATTATTTTTGCGGAAAAAGTAGTCCGTGAGATTGACAGCAAAAAGGCACAGGGAATCGGTGTGTTTACTGTAGACGGAAAGATGATTGATATTGCGTTTTATGATGGCGCAAAGCGAATCATTGAACTGGCCAAGGCTTCCGGTGTGTACGAGGGGGAACTGTAAAATGAAAAATGCAGTAGGGAGAGAAATTCCCGAGGAAATATTGAAGATAACAGGAAAAGAAGTATTTCACGGAGTGTATTATTATGATGGTTATGAATATCGGAAAGATGGTCCGAAAACCCGCTGCGTGGTGAATTCCGATGGCAGCAAACTGGTGAAAACAATTCATGAGGCACTGGTAAAATGCGAAATCCGGGATGGCATGACAATTGGATTTCATCATCATTTCCGGGATGGTGATCTGGTTGTAAATATGGTGATGGAAGAAATCCATAAAATGGGTATTAAAAATATTACCATTTGTGCCAGCTCTCTTGGGAAAGCGCATGCAGGACTGGTGCCGTACATGGAAGATGGAACGATTACGGGAATACAGTCTTCCGGTGTGCGCGGTGAGATTGGAAAGGCGATTTCCGAGGGAAAACTGAAAGGGCTTGCAGTGATGCGCTCTCACGGCGGCAGAGTTCGGGCAATCGAAACAGGAGAAGTACACCTGGATATTGCATTTATCGGAGCACCGACGTGTGATGATTATGGAAACTGTCGTGGTATCGGTGGAAAGGCGGACTGCGGAGTGTTGTCCTATGCGATGGTCGATGCTGATTATGCAGACAGGGTCGTAGCAATTACGGACTGCCTGGTGCCGTTTCCTAATTTTCCGGCACATATTTCTATGACCAAAGTCGATTATGTAGTAGTGGTAGATGCGATCGGAGATCCGAAAAAAATTGCAACAGGTGCAGCAAAACCGACGAAAGATATGAGAAAACTGATGATGGCGGATTACTGTACACGATTTGTAACGTCTACCCCGTACTTTAAAGATGGATTTTCCTATCAGACAGGTGTGGGAGGCGCGTCTATCGCTTCCACCATTTCGCTGGCAAAAATCATGAAGGAACGTGGAATCCGTATGCGTTTCGGTGTCGGAGGTCTGACAAAACCGATGTGTGATCTTCTGGATAACAATCAGGTTGATGTACTTCTGGATACGCAGGATTTTGATCTGGATGCGGTAGAATCAGTAAAAGATATCAGGCATTTCAGAATCAGTGCCGGTGAATATGCAGATCCTTTTAACAAGGGCGCAGTAGTCAACAAACTGGATTTTGTGATTCTGGCAGCATTGGAAGTTGATGTAAATTTCAATTGCAATGTTGTAGTAGGTTCCGATGGCGTTATAACAGGTGCGCAGGGGGGCCATCCGGATACGGCGGCAGGTGCAAAATGCACCATTGTACTGACTCCTTTATTACAGGGAAGAATTCCGGCAATCTGTACGGAAGTAACAACAGTGACAACATCGGGAGAATCTGTAGATGTAGTCATCACGGAATATGGAGTTGCAGTTAACCCACTGCGAAAAGATCTGCTGGAAGCGGTAAAAAACAGTGGACTTCCGCTGAAAACGATAGAAGAACTTCGGGATTTGGCTTACCGGATTGCAGGAGAACCGGAGAAAGTAGAATTTGGCGAACGTGTTGTAGGAATTATTGAAAGCAGAGACGGAACCATCATGGATGTAGTTCATCAGATTAAACCATTCCGGTTTAAAGAGGAAAAGAATATACTCCCGGAGCCAGTACATAAATAAGAGAAGGGAGGGCAGGCAGTGAGTGACTATATGGAAGAAACGGGGGATCCTTTTACCGGGAAAAAGAAAGAGGAACTCAAAAAATTTCTGGAATACATGGGACTTACTTATGATGAGCAGATTACGCATTCTATCGTATTGCGAAAAGAGAAAGAAATCATAGCAACTGCTTCCTGCCAGAAAAATATCATAAAATGTGTTGCGGTATCAGAAGCGTATCAAGGACAGAATCTGCTGGCGCATCTTATGACATCTCTGATTGAATATTTTTATGGAATGGGAATTTCTCATTTTTTTGGATTTACCAAGCCTCAGAACAAGGAACTGTTTTGTAGTATGGGAATGTATCCGGTGACACAGACAGAAAAAATTCTTCTTCTGGAAAATGACAAAAACGGACTTGAAAAATTCCTGAAACGATTAAAAAAAGAAACACAGGAACAACAGAAGTGCAAAGTGGAAAACAGGCATGAAAACGGTATTGGGGCAGTGGTTATGAATTGTAATCCCTTTACCAGGGGACATGAATACCTGATCCGGGAGGCGGCAAAAAAAAACAAATGGCTGCACATTTTTATCCTCTCAGAAGAACAGAGCTTTCTGACAACGAGAGAACGGTATCAGTTGGTAAAAGAAGGAATACAGGAAATTCCAAATGTGATTCTTCACCAGACCTCAGAATACATGATTTCGCCGGCTGTGTTTCCGATATATTTTATCAAAGAAAAAGCGAAAGCCTATGAGATGAATTGCCAGTTGGATATTCAGTTATTTGGAGAGCGTATTGCACCGGAACTTAATATAACGGATCGCTATGTAGGCAGTGAACCGGCCTGCGATGTGACACATACCTATAACCAGTGCTTACGGGAGCAGCTGCCGTGCTATCAGATCCGCTTTCATGAAATTCCCCGAAAAACATATGGAGACCAGATCATCAGTGCATCTGAGGTCAGAAAAAGATATGCGGAAAATCAATTAAAAAGCGTCTGCGGGATGATTCCGGAAAGTACCTGGCGCTATCTGGAAAGGAAAAAGAATGAAAACGGAAAATAAGGTTTCCTTAGAGCAGGTATTGTGGAGCCGAGAAAAAAGGGTGGCAACGCAGAAAGAGCTTCTTGAAAAATATCCGGGTACCTTAATCTGCTTTATGCTCAATATTCCGGGTCCGGAAAAGGTAAATGAACTTTTCGAAAAGGTCTTTTATGAAGGACTAGAAAAGATACAGAATAAGCTGGAAACGGAAAAAATTTCGACGGAAGTCCGGCTGGTACAAGAAAACATAACCGGATATGAAGGATATTTGGTTGTGAAAGCAGACGGCTGCCAGGTGAAAAAGCTTATGATTGCTTTGGAAGAGACGAAGATCGGGAGACTGTATGATATTGATGTATTGGAAAAAGAAAATACGAAAATCAGCAGAAAGGATCTTGGATTTCCGGAAAGAAAATGTCTGTTATGCGACAACCCGGCCTGCCAGTGTGGCAGAAGCAGAAAACATTCGATCGAAGAATTGAGAAAAAAGATCTATGGTATCATATGGGAAGAACAGCTGCAAAGAGGCGTAGCTGCTGAGATCAGTCAGGCACTGATGGAGGAAGTGTATACAACACCAAAACCAGGCTTAGTAGACCGGGAGGATACCGGTGCGCATACAGATATGAACTGTCAGACATTTCAAAAGAGTACAGAGGCGATCGCCGAAGATCTGGCGGCAATGTTTGAAGCCGGGTATTCCTGGGAGGCAGATCCGAAGACATTGTTTCCCCTTCTCAGAGAAAGAGGAAAAAAGACGGAAGAAAAAATGTTTGCTGCAACCGGAGGAGTCAATACGCACAAAGGAATCATTTTTACGATTGGCATTCTTGCAGCTGCAGCCGGAATTTCCCTGAGAAATTACGGAAAAATCGAGTCGGAGAATGTTTGCCGAATCAGTATGGAAATGACAAAAAAAGAGCTAGAACAAGATCTGAGGAAACTAAAACAAAGCTCGGGGATCACACATGGAGAAAAAATTTACTGTCATCTGGGCGAGAAAGGAGTCCGGGGACTGGCGATGAGCGGATATCCGATTCTGTGTGAACTTACGGTTCCTCATATGAAACAGTATATAGCAAATAACAGGGATCAAAATCAGATCAATGTACAGATTCTTCTTGAGATTATAGGAGAGCTTACGGACACAAATGTCATCAGCAGAACCAGTGAGAAAGAAATGCGATGGCTGCAAACAGAAGCAAGGGCAATTCTTAAGACAGGTGGTGCTTTTTGCGCGGAGGGTTTGCAAAAAGTGCGAGAACTGAATCAGATTTGTATCCGGAAAAATATGAGTCCGGGAGGAGCTGCGGATTTACTTGCGGCAACGATTTTTTTGTGCCGCATGGAAACCTTGATGGAACGTTTGAAAAGTATAACATAATAAAAATATATGACGCTGTCATTGATCTTAAAATGTACGGTCGCTCTTAATGCTGAATATTTTCAGCTGTTAAGAGCGGCCGTTTATGTTGGAAATATACGGCAGTATTGTCGGAAGAAAATGGTTACTGTTTGCCTGAAGGTTGATTGCATCAAAAAAAGGAGTCTGCTATACTGTAGCTATGTTTATTTTCTTGGCAGAAGTGGATCAGAACAGGAGGAGCGAAACATGAGTCTGCAGTTTATTATGGGAAATTCGGGAGCTGGAAAGTCGAGATATGCGTATCAGAAAATTCTGGCGGAAGCGATGCGCCACCCGGAGAAAACTTATCTGATCATTGTGCCGGAGCAGTTTACAATGCAGACGCAGAAAGAGCTTGTGTCACTGCATCCGGCGGGCGGTATTTTAAATGTTGATATCTTGAGCTTCCAGCGTCTGGCTTACCGTATTTTTGAGGAGACCGGAGGCAGTCTGTACCCGGTGCTCGAAGAAACGGGAAAGAGTCTTGTGGTAAAACGCGTTGCACAGGAGAAGAAAAAGGAGCTGACGATTCTTGGAAGTACGTTAAAGAGAACCGGCGCAGTTTCGCAGATGAAATCGTTGATTTCCGAGCTGAAGCAGTATCAGATTGCGCCGTCCGAGCTTGATACGTGGGCGGAGGAGACGGGAGAGAAAAAGCTGCTGGCAGCAAAGCTGAAGGACACCGGGGTAATCTACCGTGCATTTGAAGAATATCTGGAAAATCGCTACGTGACGGCGGAGGATGTGCTGGAAGTTCTGGCGGGAAAGCTGGAAGAATCATCACTCATTCGAAACAGTGAGGTACTGGTGGACGGATTTACCGGATTTACGCCAGTACAGATCGGTGTGCTTGGAAAACTGTTCCGGCTTTGTGAAAAGGTCTATGTGACGATTATTATGGATGAGCGGGAGGATCCGTATAAAAAGGCGATCCCGCACCAGCTCTTTGCGATGAGCCGCCAGCTGATTCAACAGCTTATGAAAGCGGCAGACGAAGCAGGGTGCCCAGTGGAGCCGGAAATCTGGGTCAGACGCTCGGGATATGGCCGTTTTCAGTCGGGAAGCATGATGGATCAGTTGGAACAGAACCTGTTTCGATATGGAATAAGAAGGATTGTCGGAACAGAGGCAGGAAAAAGAGCAGCGTCAAAAGCAGGGGCAGGAACAAATGGAAAGAACAAAAAAGAAATTGGGCCAAGCACGCTGGAAAATGCACAGAAAACGAAAAAGGAGCATTTGGAGTCCGGACAAAATCTGAAACAGCAGGGTATTTACATTAGTGTAGCGCCATCTCCACGTGCGGAGCTCGAGGAAACGGTGCGCCTGATCCGGCGCATGGTGCGTGAGGAGAAGATGCGGTACCAGGATTTTGCCGTTCTGACCGGAGATCTTTCTATTTATGGCACATATGCGCGGGAAATTTTTGAAAAATGCGGCATTCCGTACTTTGTGGACGAAAAGCATTCTGTGCTGATGAATCCGTTCGTGGAATTTCTGCGCGCGGCGATCGAGATGGTGGTACAGAGCTTTTCCTACGAGAGCGTCTTCCGTTATCTGCGTTGCGGTCTCTCGAGTCTGAACCGTGCGGAGACAGATGCGATGGAAAATTATGTACTCGCGCTTGGAATCCGCGGACTAAAAGCGTATGCGGAAACGTGGACGAGGGGGTATCGCAGCATCAAACCGGATGAAGTGCCGCAGCGCAATCTTCTTCGGGAAAAATTCTATGAGGAGGTTCAGCCGTTTGCGGAACAGATGAAGAAAAAAGATGCCACGGTGCGGGAACGGACGGAGGCATTGTATGCGCTTGTCGTTCAGAATCAGGTACAGGAAAAGCTCGAAGAGCGACGGTGTCAGTTTGAACAGCAGGGTCAGGAGGCATTTGCAAAAGAATACAGCCAGATTTATGGCATCGTTATGGAACTGCTAGACAAGATTGTCGAGGTGCTTGGCGATGAAAAAATGACGTTGGCAGAGTATCAGGAGATTCTGGAGGCTGGCTTTGCAGAGGCTTCTGTTGGCATTATTCCGCCGACCGCGGACCAGGTACTGATCGGTGACAATGAGAGATCACGTCTGAAGGATATCCGTGTGTTGTTTTTCGTCGGTGTGAACGACGGGCTGATTCCGCGTCACGACGCGGGAGGCGGTATTCTCTCGGAGTATGACCGCGAGGAGCTGGAGCGCGCGGATGCAAAACTCTCCCCGACGGCGCGGGAGACGATGTATCAGCAGAAATTCCATCTCTACCGAAATCTGACGAAGCCGTCGGAGCGGCTGTACCTTTCCTTTGCGAAAGCGGGCGCGTCCGGCGAGGCGCAGAATCCGTCGTATCTGATCAATGAAATCCGGAAACTCTTCCCGGAAATTCTGGTGCGGGATATCGAAAAAGAAGAAAATCCGGAGGAAAAACTGGAGATGCCGCGTTCCGGGGAGGCACTGTTTCTGGAGGAGCTTGGAAAGGCGGCAGAGGGCGAGATGAATCCGCTGTTTGAAGAGCTTTACCGCTGGTATGCGGCACATCCGGAGGCGGGGATTCCGGCGGAGACGTATCGGAAGGCTGCCTTTCTGCGCTGTGCGGACGGTGTGATCGGAAGGAGTGCGGCATCGGCGCTGTACGGGGATACCCTGAAAAACAGTGCGACACGGCTGGAAAAGTATGCGGCATGTGCGTTTGCCCACTTTATGGAGTTCGGACTCCAGATCCGCGATCGGGATCAGTATGAACTGAAAGCGGCAGATATGGGAACGGTCATGCATGAAGCGCTCGAAAAGTTTTCAAAAAAACTGCAGGAAAATGGCGAGACATGGAAGACTGTCGGGGATGATACCCGTGACCGCCTGATCGAGGAGTGCGTCGAGGAGACGATGGCAGATTACGGAAACACGATTTTCCAGAGCTCAAGCCGGAATCAGTATCGCATCATCCGCGTAAAGCGGATTCTGAAACGGACGGTGTGGGCGCTGCAGCAGCAGATTCGGCAGGGAGAATTTGAGCCGGGAGAGTTTGAGGTTTCCTTTTCCATGGAGGATTCACTGTCGGCGATCAACATTGATCTGTCGGAGCATGAGAAGATGCGCCTGCGCGGACGGATTGACCGCGTGGATCTCTGTGAGACGGACGATAAGGTCTATGTGAAAATTATCGATTACAAGACGGGAAATACATCGCTTGACCTGGTGGCGCTCTATTATGGGTTACAGCTGCAGCTGGCAGTTTATCTGGATGCGGCGGTGGAGCTGGAGCAGAAAAAGCATCCGGGTAAGCTGGTGGAGCCTGCGGGGGTATTTTATTATCATATTGATGATCCGATCCTCGATCAGGAAGAAGATGAGACCGATGAGGCGTGGGGCAGACGGATGCTGAAAGCGCTGCGGATGGATGGCCTTGTAAATGCAGATCGGAAGGTGGTGGAGCTTCTCGACCGTGTACTCGAGGACGGAACGACGTCGGATGTGATTCCGGTTGGAAAGAAGAAGGATGGTAGCTATACGAGTTATTCGAAAGTGGCATCGTCGGAGCAGTTTGATGTGATTCGGACATACACCAGAAAGAAGGTACGTGAGATCGGCGAGGGCATTTTCTCGGGAAATGTAAAAATTTCGCCATTTCAGCGGGATGGAGCAACGGCATGCGCATATTGCGAATATCAGGGAATCTGCGGATTCGATCAGAAAATTCAGGGATATGAATACCGTAAATTAAAGGGCATGGATACAGAACTGCTGATGAAGGCAATGCAGGAGACAGCACAAAGAGATCAAAAAGAGTGACTGCTTTTGAAAAAGTGAAATATGGTGCATTTTTTCCAAGTGAGGGAAAGAAAATCAGCCAGAAAGAAGAGGGAAAGAACATGGCAGTAAAATGGACAGCGGAACAGCAGAAAGTCATTGATGCGAGAGACCGGAATCTTCTGGTCAGCGCGGCGGCGGGTTCCGGAAAGACGGCGGTTCTGGTAGAGCGGATCCTTGCAATGGTGAAAGACCCTGTGCATCCAATCGACATTGACCAGCTTCTTGTCGTAACCTTTACGCGTGCGGCGGCAGGAGAAATGAAAGAGAGAATCGGCCGCGCTCTGCAGCAGAGCCTTGCGGAAAACCCGGAAAATGAGCATTTACAGCGGCAGCAGACCCTGCTTCACCATGCGCAGATCAGCACGATTCACGGATTCTGTTCGTACGTGATCAAAAATTACTTTCAGATGATCGATCTCGATCCGGTGTACCGCATGGCGGATGAAGGGGAGATCCGTCTGATGAAAAGCGATGTGATCCAGAAGGTCATGGAAGAACGCTTTACGGAAAAGGATCCCGCATTTACACGGTTTGTGGAGAGCTACGCGGCGGGCAAGCAGGATGACGGGCTCGATGCACTTGTGCTGAAACTGTATGAGTTTTCCATGAGCTATCCGTGGCCGGAGCAGTGGCTCGAAGAGTGCCGGGCGGCGTACCAGATGGATTCACCGGAAGCAGTGCAGGAGAGTATCTGGGTACAGGAGCTGATGAGCGAGGCGAAAAAGCGGCTCTCGAGTATTCTGGAAGGGATTCAGGAAAACCGGAAAACAGCAGTAAGCTCTGGAGGACCGTATTTATATGATGAGGCGCTGGCTTCTGACCAGCAGATGGTGGAAGAACTGCTGGAAACAGAATCGTTTGATGAACTGGTGCGCGCGATGGCCGGAATGAAGTTTAAAGCACTTTCGCGGAAAAAGGCAGACGATGTGAGTGAAACGCTGAAAGATCAGGTAAAGGCGGAGCGCGATGCATGCAAAAAGGAGCTGCAGAAGTTAAAGGAGCAGTTCTTTGAGAAGGATAGCGCTGCGATTGCGGAGGAGATTGCCGACTGCCGGGAGCCGATCGGGGTGCTGATCGACCTGACGGAGCAGTTTGCAAAAGCGTTTGCAGAGAAAAAACGGAGCAAAAATATTCTTGATTATGCCGATCTGGAACACTTTGCGCTCGAAATTCTTGTGCAGCAGGAGGACGGCCGTCTGGTGCGGACCGATGCGGCGCGGGAGCTTTCGGAACAGTTCCGCGAAATCATGATCGATGAGTATCAGGACAGCAACTTTATCCAGGAGGCACTGCTCTCTGCAGTGTCCGGCGAGGAGGAAGGCAGATGGAACCGGTTTATGGTTGGCGATATCAAGCAGAGCATCTACGGATTCCGCCTGGCGCGGCCGGAGCTGTTTCTGGAAAAATATCATACGTATGCGAAGGACGGGGAAAGCCAGCAGAGAATTGATCTCGACAAAAACTTCCGAAGCCGGCCGGAGGTGCTTGCGACGGCGAATTATGTATTCCGCAAGCTGATGAGTCCGGAACTCGGCGGCATCGCGTACGATGAGGCGGCGAGCCTCCATGCGGGAGCAGCGTTTCCTGCATTGCCGGAAATGGAAGAGGAAAAGACGGAAACGTGGCATGCGGCATATGAAACAGAACTTCTTCTGCTGGATGACAAGGCGCCCGAGCTGGAAGATGATAAGTCGCGTGAGACAAAGATGGAAACGGAGGCGGCTGCCGTTGCGGCGCGCATCCGCGAGATGGTCGGAAATGAGGAAGTCGTGGGCAAAGAGACCGGGGAATACCGGAAAATTCAGTACCGCGATATCGTAATTCTGCTTCGTGCGGTCAGCGGATGGGCGGAGACGTTTTCGCGCGTACTGCAGGCGGCGGGAATTCCGGCGTACAGCACATCAAAAACGGGATACTTTTCCACACAGGAAATCGTGACGGTGCTGAATTACCTGCATCTGTGCGACAATCCATGCCAGGAGATTCCATTTACGGCAATCTTACGCTCGCCGATCTGCGGATGCACTGATGCAGAGCTTGCTGCGGTGCGTTGTGTGGATAAAGACGTAAAAATTTATGAGGCGTGTGGAAAATATGCGGCGATAGGTGAAGATGAGGCGCTTCGGGAGAAACTGCGGCGGTTCCTCACACAGCTCGAAATGCTGCGGAGCCGTGTGCCGTACACGCCGATTCATGAACTGATTACGCAGATTCTCGAGGAGACGGGCTACGGCGGCTATGCATCCGCGATGCCGGGCGGCGTACAGCGGCGGGCAAATCTGGAGATGCTGGTGGAAAAGGCGGTGGAATTTGAGGCGACGAGTTACCGTGGACTGTTCAACTTTATCCGTTATATCGAGCAGCTTCAGAAGTATGAAGTCGATTTCGGCGAGGTGAATATTTACGGGGAGAGCGCAGACACGGTGCGTATCATGAGTATTCACAAGAGTAAAGGACTGGAATTCCCGGTTGTGTTCCTCTCGGGCATGGGCAAATCGTTTAACCAGATGGACAGCCGTGCGGCGCTTGTACTCCATTCCCGGATGGGCATCGGCGCGGATGCGATCGATCCGGAGCACCGCGTCCGTCAGGCGACACTGCCGCGGCAGATCATCCGGCAGAGCATGAAGCTGGAAAATCTGGCGGAGGAGCTGCGGGTGCTTTACGTTGCCATGACGCGCCCGAAGGAGAAGCTGATTATGACGGGCATGGCGTCGAAGCTGGAGAGCCGCGTGAAGCAGTGCGCGGCACATGCGGGGCGGCAGGAGGAGCTGCTGTCGTATCAGACATTGAGCAGTGCATCCGGGTATCTCGACTGGATTTTGCCGGCATTTTCGAGAAACCGGTGTTTCGACGGGCTGTATGAACAATTCGGTCTGGCAGGGAATGTGGACAATCCGCTGTATGCAGAGAAAATTCCGGTAACGATCCGCCTTGTATCACCGGCAGGACTTGTTGAGGGAGAGGTGCTGCATCAGATGGAGCGCGCGGTGAATGAGCAGAAAATCATGGAAATTCCGAAGCAGCCGCCGAGAGAAACGGCGCTGAAGGAACTTGTGGAGGAGCGGTTTGCCTACCAGTATCCGTATGAGAAGGAAAAACAGATTCCGGTAAAGGTTACCGTTTCGCAGCTGAAGAAGGCCGGGATGGAGGAATCCGAGATCGGAAAAGAGCTGTTCGCGCAGGAAGAACTCGTACCAATTGTGCCGGGCTTTCTGAAAAAGGATCATGTTGCGGCTCTGACGGGCTCTGACCGCGGAACGGCGTACCACCGCCTGCTGGAATGTCTCGATTACCGCAGAGCGTACAGCATCACAGAGCTGATGGCACAGACGGAGGAATTGATTGCAGAAGGAAAGATGACGAAAGAAGCAGCGGAATGCATTTATTTCAAATCGATCCTCGCTTTCGCAAAAAGTTCGGTTGGAATGCGGATGCGGAATGCCTTTTTGAATGAAACCCTGAAACGGGAGCAGCCGTTTGTGATGTCCGTTCCGGCAAGTGAGGCAGATCCGTCCTATCCGGAAGATGAAACCATTCTCGTGCAGGGAATCATTGACGCATGGTTCCCGGAGGGGGATGAGATTGTTCTTGTGGACTACAAAACGGACCGTGTGAAAGAAGCCGGGGAGCTGAAAAAGCGGTATGAAAAACAGCTCGCCTACTACCAGCAGGCACTGGAGCGGACGACAGGAAAAAAGGTGAAAGAGAAGATTATTTATTCGCTGGCTTTGGACGAAGAGTTGGTATTGTAGGAAAAAACTACTAAAAAAAACAACTGTCAAAACAGGGATAAAGTATGATATCATGGTTGAGAAACAAACAGGTATTGAGAAACAAAGAGAAAAAAGGAGATTCAGTGATGATTCGAAAAATTGTTCAGATAGAGGAAGACAGATGTACAGGATGCGGGCTTTGTGCGCATGCCTGTCATGAAAGTGCGATTGCGATGGTTGACGGGAAGGCAAAGCTGATCCGGGATGACTACTGCGACGGATTCGGCGACTGCCTGCCGGTCTGTCCGGCAGATGCGATTTCGTTTGTGGAGCGGGAGGCGCTGCCGTACGATGAGGAGGCGGTAAAAGAGAACCAGCGGAAGGCAAAAGAGGCGGCCGGGCAGGAGAATACCGGAGCAGGAAAAGCAGGTGAAAACAGCTGGGCGATTGACCGTGCAGATGCGCAGGAAAATTCTGCAGCAGTTCCGTCCCGGCTCCGCCAGTGGCCGGTGCAGATCAAGCTGGTGCAGGAGCGGGCTTCGATGTTTGCAGGAGCAGACCTTCTCGTTGCGGCGGATTGTACAGCGTATGCGTATGGAAACTTCCACCAGGATTTTATTCGGGATCATGTCGTTCTCGTAGGCTGTACAAAACTTGACGATATCGATTATTCCGAGAAACTTGCGCGGATTTTCATGAGGAATGATATTAAGAGTATCACGGTTGCACGCATGGAGGTTCCGTGCTGCGCAGGAATGGAGCGTGCCGTGAAGATGGCGCTGAAAGAGAGTGGAAAGAAGATTCCGGTGAAAACCGTGGTGATTTCTACGGAGGGGGAAATTTTGTAGAAAATCAGATATAGTAATTAGCGTGTGCCCTTAAAAGTTATTTTACAATTGGTACATTCTGCTTTGTGGAATATGTAAGACGAAAAAAATGAAAAGCTAGGTAAGAGGTATTAGAAAAATGAGTATGACGAAGATACAAGAGGAGCTTCTTGGTGCGCTGATCGGTCTGGCCCGGTCGGTAGATGGAAGAGGAGAAGCAGCAAAAGGTGAATCGCAGGAGTTTTCCAGCGGTGACAGCAATGGTCACCGCCCGGACAAAGCCACGCATGAGATTCTGCTTGGCGGAATTTGTGCGGCAAATCCGGAAAAAGAGCTGAGGGAAGAAGAGGGGAAATCCTGGATTGTACGCGTGGAGGCAGAAAAGAACCGTCTGAATCCGGATTGCGCAGTGTGCAAGGGAAAATGCGGCAGAACAGATAACTATGATCTCGAAGAAATGGAGACAGATGAACCGTCGGACCGGGCACGAAAAGAGCAGATTCTTGCGGAATTGTTTCCGATGGCAGAAAAACTGCAGCAGCTTCGGAAAGAAACAAAAGAGCAAAACGAAGAATTGCAGGGGGCGGTTAATTTTTTGTATAAGGCATTGTTTGCGATTGGAAACTATGTCGGGGAAAAGAGTCTGCAGAGTGTGGTGCAGGAGATGAATAACCTTTTTGTTAAATTGGAAAATGTATTAAAATAAGTAGAAAATAAGAAAAATCCTCTGTCCGGAGTGTATAAAAAACCCCGGAAACAGGGGATTTTTTGCGTTCTGCGCCAAGTGCATAAAACGTATTATCGCGTTTTCACAAAGTTTTGCAAAAGCAGACAAAATTGCAGACAGGCGCTTGCAACAGCAAAATGAATAGGTTATAACATTATAACAAGGCGGCAGGAGAACCAATACAAAGAAATGAGATTCTAGTGGCATATAAACAGAAAGAATACAGGGAAAAGATGAAAAGGGACGGAAGCGGGATGGAGAAGAAAAAGTATATCCTTCTGGATGTTGGCGGAACGGAAATCAAAGGAAGTGTGTCGGACAGAAATGGAGTAAGAACGAAAATCCGGAAATTTCCAGCACGGGCGCAGAAGAGCACAGAGAAGATTCTGGACAATTTTGCAAAGATCTGCCGGGAACTGATGAGAGAAGCAGACGGAAGTGTTGTTGGAGTCGGGATGGCGATTCCGGGTCCGTTTGATTATGAAAATGGAATCAGCCGGATGCAGGGACTGAATAAGTACGATGCCATTTACGGGATTCCACTGGAAAGAGAAATCAAGGCGCGCGTGCCGGAACTTGGATCAGCACGATTTTTGTTTTTACATGACATTGAAGCATTTGCACTGGGAGAAAGCTGGTACGGAAACTGTCGTGATGTAGATAAAATTCTGTGCGTCTGCATCGGAACCGGCGCCGGGTCGGCTTTTGTAGAAAACGGGAAAACGGTGAAAACAGGAAAAGGTGTGCCGGAAAATGGATGGATTTATCAACAGCCGTTTGGAGATTCCATTTTGGACGATTATCTTTCTGTGCGCGGGCTGGAGCAGATTAGCCTGGCTGTGACAGGAAAAGTGTGGAGTGGAAAAGAATTGTATGGTCTGGTAAAAGCGGGAAACATGGAGGCAGAAGAAGTCTGGAGAAGATTTGGAGCAGATGTGGCGGCTGGCCTTCTTCCTGTGCTGGAGGAATATCAGCCGGATCTGCTGCTTCTGGGCGGACAGATTGCAAAAAGTTTTTCCTGGTTTGGAAAAGAACTGGAAAGAGAGTGCGAGAAAAGAAAGATTCGGATTCAGATAGAAACGGAAACATCCGGCCGTGCCATGGAAGGCCTGTTGTCACAGTTTCCTGAAAAAACACAATAGAGCAAAAATATTTTCAGAAACAAAAATACAATGCTATGGAGAGAAAAGAAGAAGGAGAAACTGCAAAAATGGATAGAAATCCGGGAGCACCGCCGCTGTATGCGCAGCTGGAACAGATTCTGAAACAGCAGATCGAATGCGGCACGTACAAAAAAGGAGATTTTCTGCCAACAGAAAAAGAGCTGATGGAAAAGTACGAGCTTTCGCGTGTGACAGTACGCCAGGCGATGACGAATCTGGTACAGAGCGGTTACGCCCGTGCACGGCGCGGCATCGGAACAGATGTTGTCTACGAGAAAGTCGAAGAGCAGATGGAAGGTGTCATCAGCTTCACGGAAGAAATGAAAAAGCATCATATCGAAATGCAGACAACATACTGCAAGATGGAACTGATCAGTCCCGGGGAAACGGTAGCAAGAAGTCTGCAGATTCCATTGACGGAGCCATGTTATTGCCTGAAACGTGTGAGGAATGCTGTGGGAAAACCCATGGTCTATACCATTACGTATCTGAAAAAAATCTGCGAACTGCCAACAGAGCCGGAGCCATACATGGAATCGCTGTATCAGTATCTGTGGGAGGAGCATGGAATCTATATTGAATCCGGCCGGGATACGCTTGAGGCGGCACTTCCATCGGAAGAGGTGCAGAAAGCACTGAAAATTGATGCGCAGATGCCTATTTTTATCCGGACACGGCAGACATTTCGGAAGGGCGGCGAGGTTTTTGAATATTCGATCTGCTATTATCCGGGAAATCGTTATAAGTACACGGTGGAACTGTAAACATATGACATGTAAAAAAACGAAACCGGACAGAAGTGCGAAATCCGCCAGATGCGAAAGCGTTGAAACAAAGATGATAGGTCTGATCGGCGCAGGAAACAACCCAATGGATGGAAGAAAAATTAAGAAAAGGAAAAGAATCCAAATGAATTTAAAAAAGAAATATGGAAACTACGAATTACATCCGCAAATGAAAATCACAGGATATGAAAATGAAATCTGGGATGAAAAAAAGGAGATCATTGAAGAATTAAAACGGGCGGTTCAGGAAAAACAGAAAGAAAAGAAAACCTGTATTCTTTCCTTTGATCTGTATCCGGGTGTACGAAAAGAAGAAATGATGGAACTGGCAAATGCGCTGCAGCCGGATCGGATTTTTGATATCGAAGACTGCGCCAAAGACGAAGAAACGCTGTTAAGAGAATTTAAAGATTACATCACCGATGACCGTGTTTTCGGCATTATGTGTCATAAAACCATAGACACCTGGTTTGAGAGCGAAAAGTTGGAAACCATGAAAAAAGCAATTGAGACAGAACGTGCGGAAGAAAAAGATACAAACGGTGGTCTGATCGTGATCGTTGGTACAGCGGCAGAGCTTCTGACCGAGGCAGATCTACTTGTTTACTGCGATCTGACCCGCTGGGAAGTTCAGCTCCGCTATCGGAGCGGCATGCCAAACTGGCACAGTACCAATTATAATGATCCGATCCTGACGAAATATAAACGGGGATTTTTCATTGAATGGCGTCTGGCGGACCGCTATAAAAAAGAGCGGTATGAAAAATTCACGTATCTTCTGGATACGGAGAAAGAAAATGCACCGGTTCTTACAACGGGAAATGCCTTCCGAGGCGCACTGCAGCAGCTTGCCAGACAGCCATTTCGTATGGAGCCGTATTTCGACCCTGGCGTATGGGGCGGTCAGTGGATGAAGGAAAACTTTGGTCTGGATGCATCGAAGGAAAATTTCGCGTGGAGCTTTGACGGAGTTCCGGAGGAAAACAGCCTGAATCTGGAAATCGGCGGAAAAGTCTTAAAAGTACCGGCACAGGATCTTGTCTTCTATGCGCCGCATGAACTGCTGGGTGAAAGAGTCCACGGCCGGTTCGGCGCAGAATTCCCGATCCGTTTTGACCTGCTGGATACGATGGGCGGTCAGAACCTTTCCCTGCAGGTACATCCGCTGACCGAATATATCTATGAAAAATTCGGCATGCCATATACGCAGGATGAGAGCTACTATCTTCTGGATGCCGATGAAGATGAGGAAACGTATGTATACCTCGGCCTCAAAGAAGGTGTGGATAAAAAAGAGATGGGGCGGGAACTTCGTGCAGCAGAAAAAGGAGAAGAACTTTTCCCTGCGGAAAAATATGTCAACAAAATTCCGGTCAAAAAACACGATCATGTGCTGATCCCGGCAGGAACGGTGCACTGTTCCGGAAAAAACACGATGGTGCTGGAAATCAGTGCGACACCGTATATCTTTACCTTCAAACTCTGGGACTGGGGCCGCCTTGGCATGGATGGACTGCCGCGTCCGATCCATCTCGACCACGGTATGAAAAATATCCAGTGGAACCGCGATACCAAATGGGTGTACGACAATATTGTCGGCCAGACCAGAACGCTGGAAAAAACAGAAAACTGTGAAGTAGAGCGCACCGGACTGCACAGCCGCGAGTTTATCGACACAATCCGCTATACACTTTCCGGGCCGCACACCGTCTCGATGGATGACACGGTTCATGTGATGAATCTCGTGGAGGGACGAAGTGCCCGCATCGAGAGCATGGATGGCAGCTTTGCACCGTTCACGGTACATTACGCAGAAACCGCCATCGTTCCGGCAGCGGTCGGAACATACCGGATTGTACCGGAAGAGGGCGAAATGATTAAAATGCTGGTAGCATCTGTGGGGTAAAGAGAGATAAAAATTTTGAACAACATAGAACAGGAAAAGGAGAAATTATCATGACACACAAAATCAGAGAAGTCTACATTGTACATCATTCCCATACCGATGTGGGTTACACCGATCTGCAGGAACAGGTTATTTATAACCAGGCAAACAACATCCGCCGGGCAGTCGAACTGATTGAAAATGGAATCAAAAACAACACAACCCAGAAAGATCTGAAATGGAACTGTGAGACATGGTACTGCGTGGAGCAGTTTTTCAAAATGGCAACGGAGGAAGAAAAAGAAAAGTTTTTCGATCTGGTAAAAAAAGGAAACATCGGTCTGTCTGCCAATTATCTGAACTTTAATGATCTTGCCGACTGCAAATATCTGAAAGAAAAAATCCATACGATGCAGGAAATCTGCGGCGAAAAAGGAATCCAGATCAAAACAGCCATGATTGCAGATATTAATGGTATCTCCATGGGACAGCGCGATGCCCTGATCGAAAACGGAGTAGAATTTTTGTATACCAATATCCATACCCATCACGGCATGTATCCGCTGTATCAGAACCAGAAACCGTATTTCTGGGAAAATGAGAACGGACAGCGTCTGCTGGTATGGAATGGTGAGCATTATAACCTGGGAAATGCCCTCGGCATCGTCCTGAATAAAAATGTTAACTTTATGACAGAAAATTACTTCGGCAAAAAGAATGGCGATGTGGCAGGACTTCTGGAAAATCTGCACACGAATCTCTCTGCGAGCATAAAGGAATATGAAGAAAACGGTTATCCGTACGATTTCTATATCACCAGTGTTTCCGGCGTTTTTTCGGATAATGCGCCGATCAACCCGGCCATTGCAGATACGGTTGCGCTGTTTAATGAAAAATATGGCGAAGAAGTCACCATGCATATGGTGACGCTGCAGGAATTGTATGACAAGATCCGGGATAAAGTGCAGGATGCATCAGTGTATCGGGGTGCCATCAATGACTGGTGGGGCAATGGAGTTGGAAGTACACCATATGCGGTAAAACATTACAAAGAAGCAGTACGACTGAACCGTATCTGCGACTGCCTAGAAGAAAAAACAGGGGTACATAACGAAGAACTGATCCAGGCTTATGGCGACAATTCTCTTTTGTATGCAGAGCACACCTGGGGTCATTCTGCTACGGTAACCAATCCGTATGATACCATGGTAACAAATCTGGATATGCGAAAAAGCAGCTATGCTTCCAAGGCACATGAGGCCGCGGCAATGCGTAAAAATGAACAGTGCCATAAACTGGGTGATATCCTGCGGTATTACAATCTGTCCGGCAAAGTGAAAGCGGTCTCCACAAGCCATCAAAAGAGAGTATTTCCGGTAGAATTTTACGTAGAAACTTTAAGTCTTTTTGCAGTTAAAGTAACCGATGACAAAACAAAACAGGAGATGGAGGTGCAGCTGTCTGCTCATCCGCGCGGAGTCCTGATAAGTTTTCTGGCAGAATTTGAGCCGATGGAAGAGAAAACGTTCACGTACGAAGAGCAGCCGGCTCTGTCCCAGACCCTGTTCACCAGAACTGCCTGGGTAGGCGCAGAGCGGGTGCGCGATATTGTGAACACGTACGATCCGGAAAGTTACAAACTGCCTTACGGTCTGGAAAACGATTTCTTTCAGATCAAATGGAAAGTCGGAGAGGGCATTACCTCCTTCTACAATAAAAAAGCAGAGGTTGAAATGTGCAAATCCGGTCTGGAAACGTTCTTCACGCCGGTTTATGAACGCACCGAAATACGGAAGGGTGTTTATGCGGAACGCAGTCTGATCGGAAGAAATATCCGCGGACTTCACGCAGAGCAGTATCAGGGTGACCTTACGGATGTGAAAATTCTGGATCACGGACCGGTGTTTACCAAAGTAGAACTGATCTTTACCCTGGAGGGAACGTATCACAGCAGTGTTGTGATCAAAATGTACCGTCATCTTCCGAAAATTGAGTTTTCTTACCGGGTAGCCAAAACATTAAGCGAGGATATCGAAAGCCTGTACCTTCCGTTATCGTTAAATCTTCCGGATGCGGAAGTGATGATCCAGAACGGAGGTGTTACCATGCGCCCTGGTATTGATCAGCTTCCTGGCACCAATATGGAATACTATATTGCGGATGAAGGGCTCGTTTACCGGACAAAAGATCAGACGATTCTGGTTAATACTTTTGACACACCGTTACTTTACATGGGGGAGATGGAATCCCACCCAATCCTTCTGTGCGATAACAAAGAGGAGAATAATAAACGGCCGGTTTACAGCTGGATTATGAATAACACATGGGAAACAAACTTCAAGATGGACCTGTCCGGATTCAGTGAGTTCCGTTATGGAGTGGAGATTGTGGAGCAGGGAACCGCAGAGAAAGATATGGAAAGCCTGTCAGATAATGACAAGGGTGTGGTTACCTTTATTTGCGGGTAATCATTGTTCCGCGGTTTTACGGCGGTGTCAGGCAATGAGGCCATGGCTGTCTGGCGGTAGTATGAAAAACAGCAGAAGATGAAAAAAGACAGCGGGGAGTATGACAATTAGACGAAAAAGTCAGACTTTCCGCTGCTTTTTCGTTAAAAATGAAAACAGGCGAAAAAGTACTGCGTTAATATTAAGATGTTATGTGACTTAACACAAGAACACAGATTTTCTGTCTAAAAAATCAAAAGAAACAGAAGAATACTCCTCGATCTATACAAATTAGGACTGGAAAATAAGAATTTTAATATACAAAATAACGAAAAGGCTATTGACAATCTTTCTAAAAGATGTTAACATCTAAACACAAGTTAAGAAACAAATAGAGGGGCTGTTGGTAACATGGCAGAGAGAAAATCAGTATCCATGCAGGACCTGGCAGATAAGCTGGGCATCAGTAAAGTAACAGTTTCCAAGGCGCTGAACGGAAAAGACGGCGTGGGAGAAGAACTGAAAGAAAAGATTTTTGCGCTTGCGAGAGAATCCGGTTATGTCCTTCCGGACTACGGAAAACGGAAGAGCAAAAAAGTCGGTATCATCATGAGTCCGCGGTTCAGCTCCGGAGACGAAGGAAAATTTTATATGGCAATGTACGAGCGGATCATCTACGAGCTGCAGAGAGCATCCTGTTCGAGTATCATGATTTCTCCGACAACAGCAACACTCCCGTCGGACATGAACACGATACAGACCAGAGGGCTGTTCGACGGCCTGATCTTTCTTGGTATTCTCGATAAGGGTGTCCGGGAGCAGATTGCACAGATTGATCTCCCGAAGGTGTATGTGGACATCTACGATCGAACCCACAAATCCGATTCCGTCATCACCGAGAATATTTACAGCTCCTATGAGCTGACCAATTACCTGATCCAGCAGGGCCACACAGACATCGGATTTGTCGGAACCGTAGGAAGTACAACCAGTATTTCCGACCGATATCTCGGATATCTGCGGAGAATGCTGGAGGAGGGAATTTCCCCGAAAAATGAGTGGAGAATCCCGGACCGAAGCGAGGAAGGCATTGCCATTCCGCTTTTGCTACCGGAGAAGCTGCCCACCGCATTTGTCTGTAACTGCGATGCCACCGCATTCAAATTAGTGCAGGCATTAAAAGAGCGTGGAATCTGCGTACCGGAGGATGTTTCCGTGACCGGTTTTGATGATTCCATTTATGCACAACTGTGCAGTCCGTCGCTCACCACGGTTGCGGTTGACACCGACGCGATTGCACGTCTTGCGGCAAAACGTATGATCAAACATATGAATGAACCGCAGAAAAAGAGCGGCGAGGTATACCGCATTCCCGGAAAGATTATTTACCGGGAATCCGTTTGCAAGATAAACGGATAAACTGATAAGCCCGAGCAATCGGGAGAAGGAGGAAAAAATCTTGAGTAAACCAAGCAAAAAGAAAAAAGGACGCTGGACCAAGAATGACACGGAGCTGACCGTCATGGCGCTGCCGACCACCATCTGGTATATTCTGTTCTGCTTCCTGCCTATGTTCGGTCTGATCATTGCGTTCAAGAATTACAAAATCACCGGCGGAAGGAGTTTCATTTATAACCTGCTCCACAGTGACTGGGCCGGCTTCAAAAACTTTTCGTTCCTGATCAGATCCAACGACCTGTTCGTCATCCTGAGAAACACAATCCTGTATAACCTTGCATTTATCGTTCTTGGTATGGTATTTTCCGTAGGACTGGCTATCATGATCAGCCTGCTGCACAACAAAAGAGCGTCGAAGGTATATCAGACGATGATGTTCTTCCCATATTTCATGTCATGGGTTGTAGCTTCCTACTTCCTGGATGCATTCCTGAACCAGGACAACGGTCTGATCAACAGTATAATGAGAAATGCAGGCAAGGAACCGATTCAGTGGTACATGAGTGCCGGTGTATGGCCATTTATCCTGATCTTCATGTATCTGTGGAAATCTACCGGATACAACATGGTTATCTACCTGTCCAGCATTTCCGGTATTGATACCACACTGTACGAGGCAGCCGTTATGGACGGCGCCAACAAGAGACAGCAGGTATGGCACATTACCCTGCCTTGCTTAAAGAGTGTCATCATCATGATGTTCATCCTGAATGTCGGAAAGGTCTTCTACTCCGACTTCGGACTGTTCTTCCAGCTTTCTCAGGGAGCAAGCGGTTCGATCTTCAAAACGACAGCAACTATCGACACATATGTATACAACGCACTGCAGTCTTCCACTCCGATCGGAATGACTTCTGCGGCAACATTCTTCCAGTCTGTTGCATGCTGCATCACCATCCTTCTTGCCAATGCCATTGTGAAGAAGATTGATGAAGACAGCGCGATTATTTAAGGAGGTACGAAAATGGCAAAAAAGAAAAAAGATCTTGATCTGGCTTCCTCTTCACATTTAAATCAGATCCAGGGATCTACAAATGCAATTTTCAATGTTATTTTTGTAATCCTTGCCCTGGCCTGCATTATCCCGGTGGTATTCATCTTCATGATCTCGATTTCTTCCGAGCATTCGATCAAGATGAACGGCTACCAGTTTATCCCGAGTGCATACTCGCTGGATTCTTACAAATTCCTTCTTCGGGAAGGACAGATGATCCTGACAGCACTTGGCGTTTCCGTTGCGGTAACGGTTATCGGTACGGTAATCGGAGTTGCCCTTACGATGCTGATGGGTTACGTTCTTTCCAGAAGCACCTACAAACTGAACGGATTCTTCACCATGGTCGTTTTCATTCCAATGATCTTCAATGGTGGTATGATTTCTTCTTATGTAGTCAACACACAGTTTCTGAACCTGAAAAACAGTATCTGGGCGCTGATTCTTCCGCTTTGTGTTTCTTCGTTCAACGTTGTCATCTGTAAAACGTTCTTCAAGACCAACATTCCGGAATCTATCATTGAGTCAGCACAGATCGACGGAGCAACTCAATTCCAGATTTTCGGAAAGATCGCCCTGCCGTTGTCGAAACCGCTGATGGCAACGATCGCCCTGTTCCTCACCTTCGGTTACTGGAACGACTGGTTCCAGTCTTCCCTGTACATCAGCGATACCAAGCTGTATTCTCTGCAGGCGCTGCTGGATCACGTACAGAGAAACATTGAGATGATGGCAAACAACCCGTCTCTTGGCGTTACCACGGCACAGTACATGAACTCGATGCCAAAAGAGGGCGCCCGTATGGCGATGGCAATCATCATCATCATCCCGATCGCATGCTGCTATCCGTTCTTCCAGAAATACTTCATTTCCGGTCTGACGGTCGGTGCGGTAAAAGGCTGATCGACCATTTACCTTTATGGATCTCATACTGAAGCAAAAGGCTTCGGTTAAGGATAATTTCAACATTCTATATTTTATATCAGGAGGATGCTACAATGAAAAAGAAACAGTTTTTAGCTCTTGCACTTTCTGCTGTTATGGCCGGTGGCATGCTGGCAGGCTGCGGAAGCAGCAACGGAAGCAGCAGCTCTTCAAAGAGTGATGCAAAAGATGAAGTTGTTACACTGAAATGGATTCAGGTTGGTAACGGAATGCCGAAGGATTATGATGAGTGGCTTGCACAGATCAACCCATATCTGGAGGAGAAAATCGGCGTTAATGTAGACATGGAGATCGTTCCGTGGGGTGACTGGGATAACAGAAGAAGCGTTATCACAAACTCCGGCGAGTACTTCGATATCCTGTTCACCGACCAGAACCGTTACTCTTCTGAGGTGAACACCGGCGCACTGATGGACATTACAGATCTGCTCAAAGACAACGCTTCCGAGCTGTATGACATGATTCCGGAAGATTACTGGAAAGCAGTAGAAGTAAATGGAAAAATCTACGGCGTACCGACCTACAAAGACAGCTCCCTTTCCGAGTACTTTGTATGGGATCAGGATATTGCAGACAAATATAACATTGATGTAAATTCTGTAACAGATTTCAATACTCTGTACGATGCTCTGAAGACAGTAAAAGAGGGCGAAGGCGGATCTCCGTACTTCATGTCCAAAAATGGTGCAAACTTCCTGCTGAACCTGAACTACGATGATTTAAGCTCCGGACTTCCGGCAATCGGCGTTAAATACGGCGATGACAGCAAGACCGTTGTCAATCCGCTGGATGACGAAGAAATCCTTTCCAACCTGGATATCGTTCGTAAAATGTATCAGGAGGGCATCATCAACGGAGACGCTCCGACAGCAGATGATTCCAGCAAATACGCAATGTTCTTTGTTGCACAGGGATGGAGCGGCGCTGCAAAAACAACATGGGGTCCGAACAATGGTATCGCCAATTGTTCAGCAGTACAGTATGGCAACACAGTCGTTTCCAACACAACTGTACGTGGTTCCATCAATGGTATTTACTCCGGATGCAAGCACCCGGACAAAGCACTTCAGCTTCTGAACCTGGTAAATACGGATTCCAAAGTACGTGACTGGTTCTACTATGGAGCAGAAGGAAAAGACTTCGAGTACACCGATGACAATAAGGTACACCGCCTGACCACTGACTGGGGTATGGCCGGATATACCCAGGGTACTTTCTTCAACGTAACTCAGACAGACGATGTTGACTTCAACCAGTGGGATGAAGTAGAAGAGCTGAACGAGAAAGCAACTCCGTCTGAGATGCTTGGATTCAACCTGGATACCTCCAACATCGAAACAGAGCTTGCAAACTGCCGTGCCGTATATGAAAAATACTATTCTGAGTTATTCACCGGCGCACAGGATCCAAGAGAGCTTGTAAAAACCATCGATGCTGAGCTTGAGACAGCAGGCTGGGAGACCATCCGCGAGGAAGCTCAGAAACAGATTGACGCACAGAAATAAGTTTGATACATTAACTTTATAAGAACTACAACAGGGCATTTTCGATTACGGAGATGCCCTGTTGCAGGATAACGGGAAATGAAAAAATTGAGCGAAAGGATGAAAAAAGAATGAAAGAGACATTACCAAAGTCCGTTCAGGAGCTGATTTTAAGCCTGAGAGAAAAACTGAAAGACGAGCCGGAAATCGTTGATATGTTTGAGCGATGCTACTCCAATACCCTCGACACAACCGTAAAGAAAATGGAGGACGGCAGCACCTACGTCATCACCGGAGATATCCCGGCCATGTGGCTGCGTGACTCGGTAGCACAGCTGCGCCCGTACCTTGTTCCGGCGCAGAACGACCCGGAGTTGGCTGACCTGATCGCGGGCCTGATCCGCCGCCAGTTTATGTGCATCAACATCGATCCATACGCAAACGCATTTAACGAAGGACCGAACGGCAACTGCTGGGAGAAGGACGAGACCGATATGGGACCGTGGATCTGGGAGAGAAAGTATGAGATCGATTCTCTCTGCTATCCACTGCAGTTCTCCTATCTGTTCTGGAAGAATACAGGAAGAACGGATCAGTTTGACGAGGTTTTCTGGGAGGGTGTTGACAAAATCCTGACTGTATTTGAGACCGAAATGAATCACGAGGAGAAATCCCCGTACAGCTTCATCCGTAAAAACTGCTCCTACACCGATACGCTTTCCCGCGACGGAAAAGGTGCGCAGGTAAAATCCGGCATCGGCCTGATCTGGTCCGGCTTCCGTCCAAGCGATGATTCCTGCCGTTACGGTTATCTGATTCCGTCCAACATGTTTGCGGTTGTCGTTCTGAATTATCTGAAGGAGATCGCAGATTTCGTCGGCGGAAAAGAGGAGATTGCGAAGAAAGCAGAAGAGATGGCAAAGACCGTAAAACAGGCCATTGAGACTTACGGTACCACCCATATCTGGGGACTTGGCGATGTTTATGCTTACGAGGTAGACGGCTTTGGCCAGTATAATCTGATGGACGATGCCAATGTACCGAGTCTTCTGGCTATGAGCTATCTCGGCTACGAGCCGGAAAGCCAGGAAGTGGCTGACAACACAAGAAAGCTGATCTTAAGCGAGGCAAACCCGTTCTACTATTCCGGAACAAAGCTTTCCGGAATCGGAAGTCCGCACACACCGGTCCGCTACGTATGGCACATCTCCAAAGCCATCGAGGGACTGACCGCACCGACAAAAGAGGAGAAACATCAGATGATCCACGAACTGATGGCAACCGACGGCGGTACAGGACTGATGCACGAGGGTGTTTTCGTAGATGATCCGACCGTTTACACCAGAGAGTGGTTCTCCTGGGCAAACGCAATGTTCTGTGAGCTGGTCATGCAGTATTGCGGATATGAGATTAAGAAATAAACAAAAAGAAAAACGAAAAAGATAGAAAAGAGGAGGCTGTGGTCGCTGCACAGCCTCCTCTTTTCGTCTACACCAAAGAAAACTGTCAGTAACAGTTTCCCTGAAAGGAGGGACAGCAGTGGGGAGAATACTGCTGTCCCAGGGGAACATGGGATTTTCATTTTGATTCATTTCTCTGCACACGGGGTATTATACACAGTTTTTTTGTGATATGTAAAAGATATAATTGATATGAAAGATATAATAAATTGGCATGACGAAGAAATGTAAAAGAATCTGAGCATCAGAAAATCTTAGGAAATTTATTGGGATTTCTTTGGAAAAGAAGAAGCGGAATCCTAAGAATGTTTTGGTAGAATCCTCTTATCAAGTGAAGATGAGAGAGGAAAGAACATGACCTGGAAAAACGAGAAAAAATCAAAAGCATTACTTGTGGTATTCGGCATTTACCTGGCGCTGCTTGTCTGGTGCATTTTATTCAAATTCGCTCTGCGCCCGGAAGAAATTCCGCACCTGCGGGGGATTAATCTGGTTCCGTATGCGGCGTCGGTTGTGGTGAACGGGAAAGTGCAGATTAGTGAAATTATCGAAAATATGCTGGTCTTTCTGCCGTTCGGCCTCTGCATCTCAGCCATCTACCCGGACAGCGAAATTCAGAACCGCATTCTCCTTGCATCGGGACTAAGCCTGTTTTTTGAGGTGACACAGTATATTTTTGCGATCGGCGCGAGTGATATTACGGATGTGATCGATAATACGCTTGGCGCGGTGATCGGAATTCTATTGTATCTGGGGATGAAAAAAATCTGGAAAGAGAAGACGGGAAAGATCATTACCATTCTGGGAGCGGTGCTGGAAGTGCTGTTTCTGGCGTTATTGTTTTTTACGTTTGCGGCGAATAGGATGTTTTAAGATTGGAATTCAGGAAAGGATAGTGTATAATCGAGAAAAGGACAAATTCCGAAAGCAGGTGTGATGGATGGAAAAAGTAATCAGTATAGGAAAACAGAATTTTGCATCCTTAAGGGAAAACCATTATTTCTTTGTGGATAAATCTCACTTCATCAAGGACTGGTGGGAAAACGGGGATGAAATCACCTTGATCACCCGCCCCCGCCGCTTTGGCAAGACACTGAATATGAGCATGCTGGACTGCTTTTTCTCTAATAAATATGCCGCCCGGGGCGATCTGTTTGAAGGACTTGGCGTTTGGAAAGAAGAAAAATATCGGGAACTGCAGGGAAAGTATCCGGTGATCTTTTTGAGTTTTGCAGCCGTGAAAGCAGATCAGCTTTCGGAAGCAAAAATCCAGATCAAACAGCAGATTGCGAGAGTGTATGAAGAAAACCGTTATCTTCTGGATGGGGATCTGCTGAGCGGAAATGAGAAGAAAGCATACAACGAGGTCAATCTGCATATGGGTGATGCGGAGGCCGCAGCGGCACTCAATAATATGAGTATGTATCTGGCGCGGTATTACGGCAGAAGAGTGATTATTCTGCTGGATGAGTACGACACGCCGATGCAGGAAGCGTATGTCCATGGCTACTGGGCGGAATTTACAACGTTTGTGCGGAGTCTGTTTAATGCGACGTTTAAAACGAATCCTTATCTGGAACGTGCGATGATGACCGGAATCACGAGGGTTTCGAAAGAAAGTATTTTTTCTGACTTAAATAATCTGCGTGTGGTGACGACGACATCGGATCTGTATGCGGACTGTTTTGGATTTACCGAAAAGGAAGTTTTTGCATCTCTGGACGAGTTCGGAATGGGAGACAAAAAGGACGTTGTGAAGCAGTGGTATGATGGATTTATCTTTGGCGGACACCGCGATATCTACAATCCATGGTCGATTACCAATTATTTAAAAGAAAAGAAACTGCGCCCGTACTGGGCAGATACGAGTTCGAACGGTCTGGCAGGAAAGCTGATCCGCACCGCCTCGCCGGAAATCAAAGAGTATATGGAAGATCTACTGAACGGACAGGCAGTCACGGTGAACTTTGATGAGCAGATGGTGTTTGAACAGCTGGATTACAATGAAAATGCAATCTGGAGTCTGCTGCTCGCGAGCGGTTATCTGAAAGCGGAAGAGGTGGAGTATCGTGGAATTACTTTGAAGCCGTGGTATCAGCTCCGTATCACCAATCTGGAAACGGTGAGCATGTTTGATGATATGTTCCGCGGATGGTTTGAAGCATCGGAAGCTGGGTACAGCAGCTTTGTGAAAGCACTGATGCAGGGCGATCTGGAAGCGATGAATTATTATATGAATAAAGTGTCACTTGCGACCTTCAGCCATTTTGATGTCGGCGGGGAAACAAATGAAAGTCTGGAGCCGGAACGATTCTATCATGGCTTCGTCCTGGGACTGATGGCAGAACGCGCAGAGTGTTATCAGATCCGGTCGAATCGGGAAAGTGGATTTGGACGGTATGATGTGATGATGATTCCGAAGAATAGAGAAAAAGATCCGGCGATTATTATTGAATTTAAAGTCTGCAGCCGGGTAAAAAAGGAGACACTGGAAGATGCGGTGCAGGAGGCTTTAAAACAGATCGTGGATAAAAAATACGACGCAGAACTGGTGGCCCTCGGCGTGCCGCAGGAAAGGATCCGGCATTATGGGTTTGCATTTGCGGGGAAGAATGTGTTGATTGGAGCAGAATGAGAGAAACGGGTGATGAAGGTCATCCGTTTCTTTTGGCGTAAAATGGTATTCCTATTGACTCACTATGATATAGATAGTATGATAAATTTAATTTTTAAAATTTATTTTTACGTGAGGATATTTTATCTATGAAACGATTTTCTTCCACGACCTTAAAAACTGCTTTCGTAAAATCCATCCCGATTTTCTGCAGCTACGTTTTCGTCAGCATGGCCTACGGCATGATGATGGCATCCGCCGGCTTTCCCTGGTATGATTCACTGCTGGTAAGTCTGACGGTCTATACGGGCGCGTTCCAGTTCGTTCTGATTACGTTTCTTTCTAGCGGCGCTTCCCTCATCACCATTGCGCTCACTGCACTTCTGATGAACAGCCGCCAGAGTTTTTACAGCATTACCTTCCTGAAGGAATTCAAACAGATGGGGCGCCGCAAGCTGTACATGATTCACACGATGACCGATGAGACATACGCCGTAAACTGTACCTTAGATCTTCCGAAAAAAGAAAAAGAGGACACCATGTTCCTCGTCGCTCTGTTCAGCCGCTACTATTGGATAGTTGGTTCGGTTCTTGGCGGCATTTTAGGCCAGATCGTTCCATTTGACCTGACGGGCCTTGATTTCTGTATGACAGCCCTGTTTCTCATTATCTTCATTGACCAATGGGAAAAAGCAGAGAAGTACACGCTGGCGCTGTCTCCGCTCTGATCACCTTCGGACTCCGTGCACTCCCGTTTTTTGCATTTTCCGGCAGCCGTAAAATGCCCGCATCACTCGAACGACTCGGCCAGGCACTGCCGTCTGCCATCATGGCGGTACTGATCATTTACTGTATGAAAGATATTCCCACCGGCGGTATCTCTGCCGCAGTACCGAAACTGCTCGCAGCAGCGGTCGTTTTTATCACCTACAAATGGAAACACCAGACCCTCGTCTCCATCCTTCTTGGAACCATTTCGTATATGATGCTTCTGCGTCTCTTTTAAAAAGAAACGGTGCAGTTCTGAATTCATGGCAGAAATTCAGAACTGCACCGTTTTTCTATTCTCTATATGCATTAGAAGGATTGGCAATTATTCGATGACTTCGTACTCTCCGTCGCCCGTCTTTTTGAATAACGGAAGCTTCTGCAGAAATACAATATCTTTTCGATCAGCAGCATCGCCCTCAGCAAGGATCGCTGCTTTTTTTACAACCTCTGCACTGGCATTCGCCATCAGGCATTCCAGTGCGTGCAGGGACTCGCCGGTGGAAATGACATCATCCAGCAGGCAGACACGTTTGCCGCGGATTTTATCTGCGTCTTTTCCATCCAGATAAAGATGCTGCTCACCCGCTGTTGTAATCGAATGAACGGATGCGGAAACCACATCTTTCATGTAGGATTTTGTGCTTTTTCGTGCAACGATAAATTCTTTATGGCCCAGCTCTTTGCTTACTTCATACGCTAGGGCAATACCTTTCGCTTCTGCGGTGACAATGGCATCGACTTCTCCGATTTTTGCGGCCAGCTCCGGCGCACATGCACTTACCAGCTCGGTGTCACCAAGGACAACAAAGCTTGCAAACGCCATCTCCTCACTGATCGGGATAAATGGAAGTGTTCTTTTCACTCCGCAGAGCTCCATGCTGTATTCTTTCATACGATTTTCCTCTTATGTTACTGAATTTATAATCCAAGCAGTTTTGCAGCAACACCGGCCAGCATTCCGAGGAACGGGTTTGTTACTGCAGTGACAACCATTGTGGTTCCGCCGACGGCTGCATTGACAGCGAAGGCAGACGGCGCATCCAGTACAACGGTTTTGAAGATACCGAGTACAAACAGGAAACCTGCGATCGAAGAAGACGGAACAAATTTTCCGATTTTCGGAAGCAGTTTCAGAAGCAGAATTACACCGATCACAACCATCATGATGACACCAGCCCATACAGCGTGCGGTGCATTGGCAGTTGCGGAAATGATTGCCTCAACCGGGGCTCCTCCGAAAAAGGAAGAAAACATATCGGCCAGGGAAGAAATCACGGTCAGGTTATCGACGTTGTAATTTCCGCCGGTTGCCATTCCTGCGGTAATTCCGCCGAAGGAAATGTTGGAACCAATGTTCAGGCAGACCATACCGAGTGCGCCGAGAATTACGTTGGCATTGATTGTAAATTTCTGGCGGACAAATTTATCATCCTCTACGACAATGCTGGATTTCTCTTTGTTGAAAAATGCATTGGCAATGCAGGATGCTACAACGGAAATGACGATGGTATAAACCAGGGTATTGGCACTGGCTTTGGTAAAGTAATAGGTGATCAGTGCTGCGGCCAGGGAAACACCGCCGGAAATGGCATCACTCTTGATCATATCGATCGCGGCCTTTACCAGAATGATACCGACACCGGCCATCATTCCATAGGCAACATCCTCACCTACAAAGTTTACGATTTTTGTCAGCAGTCCAAACACTCCGATCAGAGCCATAATCACACCGCCGATAAAAATCATCGTACAGCGTTCCGAACGGTCTTTTCCAGCCGTTCCGGCGTAAGTGATCGTCTCCGCCTGGAAGGAAATTGGTGCGACACTCTGCGTAATCGTATTGCCCACCGCACCAACAAAGAATGCCAGCGCCGTCGGAACCGATGCAAATCCAAACGTCAGAGCAAGAAGACCCTGCGGCAGACCATTCAGCACAACGCCGATGATTGCCAGAAGATCTGTTAAAATGGCTTTCATACTAAATACTCCTCCTCACTATGAAATATGTCGTTTTGAAGCAAAGAAAAGTGTAGCACCAAAACCGGTCAAAGTAAACCAGATCAGTCATGAAAGGTTTTTGTCAGTGATAATAAGTCAATCTTATATACAAAATATTATTATTTCTGTGTGCTAATAAATCAAGAGGATTTTTAAATGTCTGCATAACCAATAATCAATAGTTACAAAACTGGGTGCCATTATTTGGAATTGTGCATATAGAAGCGAAGAAAAAGATTTGCTATACTAAATCTGTATGAGGGTTTTTATCACAGTTATAAGAAATGGAAAGGGGATTTTTACTTATGGCAATTACAGAGACAAAAACAAAATATGGACAGATTCATGGTGTGCAAAAAGACGGCTACACGGTATTCCGCGGCGTTCCGTACGCAAAGCCGCCGGTAGGCGAAAAACGATTCTGCCCGCCGGAAGAGCCGGCGTGCTGGGAGGGCGTTTATAAGGCGGATCATTTCGGATGCGTCTGCCCGCAGACCGAGCATGAGCCGGACTCCTTCTATGGAAAAGAGTTTTATCTCGACCCGGAATTCGGCATGAAGCAGAGTGAGGACTGTCTGTACTTAAATATCTGGACACCGGCAAATACAGTGGATGAAAAACTGCCGGTTGCTTTCTGGATTCACGGCGGCGCGTTTATGCACGGCTTCAGCCACGAATCCGAATTTGATGGATCTGCTTACTGCGAACGCGGCGTGATTCTCGTTACGATCAATTACCGTCTCGGTGCTTTCGGATTTCTGGCACATCCGTGGCTGTCCGAGGAGAGCGGTGTCGGAAGAAGCGGAAACTACGCGATTCTCGACCAGATCGCAGCACTGAAATGGGTAAAAGAAAATATCGCAGCATTCGGCGGCGACCCGGAAAATATCACCGTATTCGGCCAGTCCGCGGGATGCATGAGCGTACAGACACTCGTCAGTTCTCCGCTGACTGAAAACTGGATCAGCAAAGCCATTTTCCAGAGCGCCGGCGGCTACGACACCGGACTGAACCGCGATATGCCGCTTTCCGAGGCAGAAACCATCGGCCAGGAATTTATAGAGCTTAGCGGAGCAAAATCGCTGGAAGAACTGCGTGCGATTCCGGCTGAGAAAATTGTGGAGCTGCAGGAGGAGTTTGGCCGCGTAAATCCATCGAGAATGCTGAGCTTCGTACCGAACATCGACAATCATCTGCTGACCTGCGGCTATAACGATGCCGTAACCGAAGGAAAAATCAAGGACATCCCATATATGCTCGGATCAACCGCAGACGACATCGGCGTGTTCCCGGAGATGAAAGAAAAAGGCGAGCACGGCGGCATCTATAAGGGATGCATCAACTGGAGCATTGCGCTGGAAAAACTCGGAAGAAAACCGGCTTACGTTTACTACTTCACCCGTGCCCTGTTAGGTGACGACGCCGGAGCGTTCCATTCCTCCGAACTCTGGTACATGTTCGGAACCCTGGGCCGAAGCTGGCGCCCGAAAACCGAAGGCGACTATGCCCTCAGCAAAGAAATGATGGACGACTGGACCAATTTCATGAAAACCGGAAACCCGAACGCAGAGGGAAAAGACGACTGGAAACCATGCACAAAGGACGACCCGTATGTGCAGGTGCTGGATGTGAGAAAATAAGCAGAAGGAAATAAAAATGGCAATCGAATATAAAAGACTTACCCAAAAGGAACTGGATTTTTTCATTCAGATGAGAATCCATCAGCTTCGCGAAGAGGGGGCAAAAGAAGAAATTGATTTAGCACCTGCGTTAAAAGATTACTATGAACGTCATATGGCGGATGGTACTTTTGTATCTTGGATTGCTGTTGACGGAGAGAGCATCATCGCAACAAGTGGAATGTCATTTGTAGAAAAACCTCCATACTTTGGATGCCCGAGCGGCAGAATTGGATTACTGTCCAGTATGTTTACAGATCCGGCGTATCGAAGAAGAGGTATTGCAAAAGAATTGCTGTCCCGTGTGATAGAAGATGCAAAAGAATATGGATGCGGAACAATACAGATTACGGCATCGGATATGGGCGTTAAGTTGTATACAGATTTTGGATTTGTGCACAATGGGAATTTTATGCAGTATAAATTGTAATGCCCCTCAGAAAGAGGAAAAATTAGAATAAAGAAAGAGCAGCATTTTACCGGCGTGTGAAAGGTAAAAATGCTGCTCTTTTTGCGTGGCAGAATCAGTCGTCCAGATCGTTGCGCTCGCGGAAGATCTGATAAATGGTGTCGATCAGTTCATCGTCATCGAGGCCTTCGAACTCGGCTTCGTTGACATCGAGATTCTCGGAAATGATGCGCAGAATGTGTACCGGTTCGTCATCGCCGCCGTCGGCCGGATAGAGAACGGCGTACTCATCCTCCTTGTATTCTACGATATCCAGAAGCTCAAAACGGACAGAATTTCCGTCCTGATCGGTAAGGACAATAAGATTGGAATCCATAATTGCAATATACTCCTTTATGTGTTATTTTTGCCGCTCAAAAACATGCAAATATAAATTTATTGCAACTGTTCAGAGTCAGCCTCCAAAATGCTACGCATTTCGTCGGTGTGGCGTATCCGTCAAATAAAATTTCAAAAACAGTTTTAAAAATGCAAGCATTTTATACCTGTTTTTTGAAATTTTATTTGGCTCTGAACAGTTACAATTTATTATACTATGAGCAGTTGGGTTTGAAAAGAAAAAAGTGTCTGGTGCGATACGCTTGATATTTTGCGCTGATACGGTATAATGACAACAGAGTAAAAACGGACGGCTGTGGCCGTGCCAGGAAAAATGGGGGAAAGGAAGAACTTATGAATTATCAGGTATTAGATGTCAAAGTAAAGGATACAGAAGAAATCGGAAAATTATACACGTATTTTCTGGACAATTCACAGGAAATTGATCCGAACCGTGTGCGTCCGGTCATCGTGATCTGCCCGGGCGGCGGATATGGAATGGTCTCCGACCGCGAAGCAGAGCCGATTGCGATGAGGTTTTTAGGAGCAGGTTATCATGCCGTTATTCTGCGCTACAGCGTTGCACCGGCAGCTCATTACCCGACCGCACTTCGCCAGCTTGCCTGGACTGTTGCGTATCTGCGGGAGCATGCGGCAGAATATCACATTGATCCGAACAAAGTAGTAGTAGCCGGATTTTCCGCAGGTGGCCATCTGGCGGCATCGTACGGTGTATTCTGGAAAAAGAAAACATTTCTTGCAGAAGAGCTTGAAGTAGACGCGAAGCAGCTTCGCCCGAACGGACTGTTGTTATCCTATCCGGTAATCACATCCGGTCCGAAGGCACACCGCGATTCCTTTAAAAATCTGCTGGGCGATCAGTATGATAACCTTGTAGATGAAATGTCTCTGGAAAATCAGGTCACTCTCGATACACCGAAAACGTTTCTGTGGCATACCGCGCCGGACGACTGTGTGCCGGTAGAAAACTCCATTCTGTTCTTTACAGCACTGCATGCACTGGAGATTCCGGTAGAAATGCATATTTATCCGGTCGGCGGCCATGGCCTTGGGCTTGCAAACGAAGAGACACAGAGCTATGAGTATCAAAATGCCGTGCGCGAAGAGTGCCAGAGCTGGATTTCTCTTGCGATTGACTGGATGCGGCATTTATAAAAAACGGAATTTTAAAGGCTGCCGGAATGAGAAAAAAATCCGGCATGAGATCAACAGGATGACAGCAGGCGAAAGGATAATATAGCATGAAGGTATTGATTGTAGTAGATATGCAGAATGATTTTATTGACGGAAGTCTTGGCACAAAAGAAGCGGTTGAAATTGTGAACCGTGTTGCAGAGGTGATGGATTCGTTTGACGGAGCCGTCATCTGCACCAGAGATACACATTTTGCAGACTATCTGAACACTTCCGAGGGCAGAAAACTTCCGGTAGAGCATTGTATCGAAGGAACGAAGGGTCATGCACTGCAGGATACAATTCAGAAAATGGCGGAGAAAAAACAGGCCGTGGTGACGAATAAAATCACCTTCGGTGCAAAAAATCTGCCGGAGGAGATCGAAAAACTGGCAGGCGGCGTGCCGGAATCCATTGAACTCGTGGGACTCTGCACCGACATCTGCGTGATTTCCAATGCCATGCTGCTGAAAGCATTTTATCCGGAAGTGCCGATTTCGGTCGATGCATCCGCGTGCGCGGGCGTAACGCCGCAGAGTCATAAAAATGCATTGGAAGCTATGAAAATGTGCCAGATTGACATTGTAAACGAATAGACGGAAAAGAGGAAAAATTATGAGCACAACAAGATTATTTGATCAGGATGCGTACCTGGGTGAATTTGAGGCAACCGTAGAACGGAGCGTCTGCGAGGGCGGCATGTACCGCGTGCTGCTGGATCAGACCGCATTTTTCCCGGAGGGCGGCGGCCAGCCGGCAGATGAGGGAACACTGGATGGAATTTTTGTAACGGATGTACAGGAAATCGACGGCGAAATCTGGCATACCGTGGAAGCACCGCTCGAGCCGGGCAAAACGGTAGTTGGAAAACTTGACTTTGAAAAACGTTTTTCCAATATGCAGAATCACTGCGGAGAGCATATCGTGTCAGGTATCGTGCATCGGATTTACGGTTTCAACAACGTTGGATTCCATATGGGAAGTGATGTCATTACCGTTGATTTTGACGGCGTTCTGACCGAGGAGCAGCTCTACGATGTGGAGCAGGAGGCAAACGAAGCCGTGCTTCGAAATGTTCCGGTTACGATCAGTTATCCGTCAAAGGAAGAGCTGGAAACCATGGATTACCGGAGCAAAAAAGAGATCGAGGGCCAGGTGCGGATTGTGACGATCGAAGGTTACGACAGCTGTGCGTGCTGTGGAACCCACGTTGCAAAAACAGGGGAAATCCGTCTGATCAAAATCTTAAGTGCCCAGAAATACAAAGGCGGCGTCCGCGTGACCATGCTTTCAGGTGAAAAAGCGTATGCGGATTACTGCTTAAAACACATCAATACCCTCGGCATTGCACGTTTACTTTCTGTAAAACCGGAAGAAGCCGGGGATGCTGTCGTACGGCTGAAACAGAAAAATATTGAGATGAAAAAAGAAATCAAACAGCTCAAAAAAGAACTGTATGCACTGCAGGGAGCACCGGAGAGAAAATAATGGCAAAAGAAAAAGAAATCAAAACAAATGCAATGCGGATTCTGGACCGCCAGAAAATCAAATACGAAGTTCTTCAATATGAATGCGATGAATTTATCGACGGGCTTCACACAGCAGAGAAAACCGGCGCGCCGGTCGAGCAGTCATTTAAAACGCTTGTGGCACAGGGAAAAAGCAAGCAGTATTATGTGCTGGTGCTTCCGATCGCAGAGGAAGTGGATCTGAAAAAAGCGGCGAAAGCGGTGGGGGAGAAATCCATCGAGATGATCCATGTCAAAGATATCACTGCAGTCAGCGGATACGTCCGCGGCGGATGCAGCCCGATCGGAATGAAAAAACAGTATCCGACCGTGATTCAGGAATGTGCGGCGAATTTTGACAAGGTTTACGTGAGCGGGGGAAGAATCGGAACCACGCTGTGCATGGCGCCGGAGGATCTGAAGAAGGTCAGCAGAGCGGAGTATGCGGATTTTATTCAGTAAAAACAGAAAAAACTGTATGGAAGCAGACCAGAACGAAGAAAAAAGTTCTGGTCTGTTTCTTTTTGCTGTGATGCGGCTGGAAGATTTCTTTCAAAAAAGGATCATAAAATAATAGCTAAAAAGCAGCGGTGAAATTGCGATACGATTCTACGAATCCGCGAAAAACGGAAAACCTTTCACACGATTTTTCTTTTTGGTGTGAGAAATTTTCATCCCGTTTTTGGAGGCAATTCACAAACCGGAAAAAATTGCCGAAAACCGCTGGACAAATCGAAAAGAGGCAACTATAATGACCTCACAATCAAGTTGACCCAAACGAAACGGGAGGTGAGAGACAAAATGTCTTTGCAGCACTGTCTGGTACTGACAGTTGCGACAGGGGCGGTATGGATGGATTTAAGAACACGCAGAATTGCAAATGAATGGATTATCACCGCATGGATCGCCGGGCTGGTTACACAGCTCATCCGCTATGGCGCCGCGGGAGCGGGTATTTTTCTTTTTGGGATGCTTTTCCCGATACTCGCACTTTACATTCTGTTCTATTTTCATATGCTGGGCGCGGGAGATATCAAACTCCTATCCGCTGTTGGAGGCTTTCTCGGTGTGCCAGCGATCCTGAAATGTATGATTGTGTCGTTCCTGTCTGGAGCGGTCTTATCTATCGGAATTATTCTCGTCTGCGGAAATTTACCGCAGCGTCTTACCAAATTTTTCAATTATTTCCAAACTTATTTTACCAAAAGAAAATACCAGAAAAAAACAGAGCCGGTTCCCTATTACGATGGGAAGTGGGGCATGGAGTGCATCCATTTTTCCGTTCCCGTGCTGATGGGAGTGCTGCTCTGGATTGGGGGATTTTATTGAATACTGCAAAGAAAAAGAGTGTTTTTGCAGTCTGTGACACGGAAATGGAATATGCACGCAATTTTATGGAATATCTGAACCAGAAGAGAAATATTCCGTTCGAAGTGCATGCGTTTTCCAGTGCGGAGATGTTCCTGGAGTTCGCAAAGAATAACGAAACAGAGATTCTTCTGATTTCGGATAAAGCGATGAAAGAAGAGATCCGCCGGTATCCGATCCGTCAGATTATCATTCTGTCTGAGGGCGTACACAGTCCGGTGCTGGATCAGTATCCGGCGGTCTACAAATACCAGTCATCGGAAAAGGTGATCCGCGAGGTTATGGCGTGCTACGGCGTAGAAAATGGTGTCGATACATCGCCTGCACTGCTGCCGAAAAAGGAAATGCGTATTATCGGCATTTATTCGCCGGTCGGACGGACGCAGAAGACCTCGTTTGCCCTGACGATGGGGCAGATTCTGGCGAAGGAGCGGGCAGTGCTGTATCTCAATATGGAAAGCTATTCCGGATTTGAACGGCTGCTGGAATGCAGCTACGACAGGGGGATGAGCGATATTCTGTATTATGCGAGACAGGAAAATCAGGGCATCATCTACAAACTGGGCGGAATGGTCCAGTCGATGCAGAACCTGGATTATCTGCCGCCCGCCGCATCGCCGATGGACATTCAGACTGCAAAATACGAAGAATGGAAATGGCTGTTTCAGGAGATTGAGAAGAACAGCAGCTATGAAGTGCTGATTCTCGACCTGGGGGATGGCGTGGCGGATCTGTATCAGATCCTGGATTTTTGCAATGAAATTTACGTTCCGACAAGGAATGATGTGATTTCTGCAGCAAAAATGGAGCAGTTTGAAAATTTGCTGCGCCGGTGGGACTGCCAGTCGGTGCTGGACAAGATGCGGAAAATCCACGTTCCGTTCCACACGGCAAACCGGACGGGAAAAGCCTACTTTGAGGAGCTTGTCTGGAGTGAGCTGGGCGACTATGTGCGTCAGATTCTGCGGGACGGCAGAAGAGGAGAAGAAACATGACAATGCCGGAAATTCTGCGGAGAAAACTGATGGAGCGGATCGATATCGCATCCGAACCGGATGACGGAGAGGTTCTCGAAGAGATTGACGGTCTGATTTTAGGGGAAGAAGAAACACGGTATCTTCCGGTGGCACAGAAGGCGGAGCTGCGCAGACAGCTGTTCTACAGTGTGCGGAGGCTCGATGTCCTGCAGGAGCTGCTGGAAGATGCGGGAATTACCGAAATTATGGTAAACGGTTATCAGCATATCTTCGTGGAACGGAACGGCAGAATCGAGAGATACGGCAAAAGCTTTACCTCCGCGGAAAAGCTGGAGGATGTGATTCAGCAGATTGTAGGCCGGTGCAACCGCGTGGTGAATGAACAGAATCCGATTGTGGATGCACGGCTGGAAAATGGAGACCGCGTCAACGTTGTCATGAAACCGGTCGCATTAAACGGACCGATTCTGACCATCCGCCGCTTTCCGGAGCAGGCGGTGACGATGGAATTTCTGGTCTCCATCGGGAGTATTACAAAAGAGGCGGCAGAGTTTCTGCAGGCCCTCGTCCGGACCCGCTACAGCATGATGATCGGCGGGGCGACTGGATCTGGCAAAACAACATTTCTGAATGCGCTTTCCGCCTACATTCCAAAGGGCGAGCGCATCATAACCATCGAAGACAATGCAGAGCTGCAGATCCAGGGTGTGGAGAATCTGGTGCGGCTGGAAGCAAAAGAGGCAAATCTGGAATCAGGAACAGAAATTACGATCCGCGATCTGATCCGCGCAGCTTTGCGTATGCGGCCGAACCGCGTAATTATCGGCGAAGTGCGCGGAGCGGAAACGTTTGAATTATTATCCGCACTTATATGTACTATATTATAATTATATATATGACGTTTATAACGATTAGAATGGATACGTAGGAGAGGAGAAGAAATACGTCATGAACATTAAGTATAGATTAATATGTAAAAGGTTAATGGAGGAACGAAAGAAAGTAGGTGTCATTCAATACTACAATGTACTGTTCATAATGGAATTAATGACAGATAAGGATATATGGTATATGGAACAGTTAAGCAATGGAATAGACAGGATGTATATGAAGGATATACATGAATGGTGTAGATTACATTCTATTGAATACCAAACTGTATTTGTTTATAGAAAGGAATATCCTTTAGGGGCAAATATATGGAATACATATTCTTATCTTCGCTGGAGGGTGGAAAAATGTTTGGGAGCAAAGAGAAGCAAGAGGGAGCCCTGAAATAGGGCATCCGTCTTGTGTTTAGAGACTCCTAGTCATTGAGTATTAAAGTTTTGTTGATGCTGGCAATATTATTTTCTACCAGTAGATTAAGTATCTTGTCTATGTCTAGTGAGTTGTCATTTACCATGTGGACAAGAGTTGTGTAAATATCTTGTGTAGCAGGAATATTAATATTCAATGTTTTTAATGTGGCTTCCAGAACAGCAGGGTCATTCAAAATTGAAAGAACTGCATGTAAGTAATTAAGCTTAATTGCTGTATTATTTAATCGTGGCTTGGTTATTTGAGAACCAAGAGCATCCAGAACACCAGCTATATCACGACCTTGTTGTATAACGGAAGCAGTACCTTCGTCTATTAATTTTTTTGTCCCTGTTTGAACATCTTCTACTACCTCTCCGATTGCGGGGCAGTAAATAGGCTTTTTTTGTCTTCCTGCATATTCAACGTTATGCATGGTTCCGCCTTTTTCGTCACATTCATAAATCACAACGACTTTTGATAATCCTACAATCAAGCGATTTCTGTTTACGAATCTAAATCTATCAGGCTTAGTTCCTACTGCATATTCTGACATTAAAATACCACCTGATTCCAGAATTCTTTCTGCCAGTGCTGAATTCTCTTTTGGATAAATTGTATCAAGACCATGTGCCAAAACAGCAATAGTCTTACCGCCAGCGGAAATACAAGCCTGATGTGATAATTTATCTACACCAGAAGCAAGCCCTGAAATGATTGAACAGTCTTCATGTACCCATTGAGGAACTAAATAGTTTACAGAGTTATATGAAATTCTTGTGGGTTTTCGGGTTCCAACACAAGCAATTGCTTTTGAGGGGATATCGGAAAACTCAGCTCCTTTGTAATATAAAATGGCTGGAGGATTACTTATTAAAGCCAACCCTTTCGGATATGATGAAGCTGTTAAGTAAGTTGTTTTAATTCCAAGTTCTTTATTACGAGTAAGAATATCATCTGCCTTAGATAAAGCTAAATCCACTGCTGATGAATCTGAAAATATGTCATAGAACGGCATTAAGTCCAAGTGCTTTTCAAATAAACTTTGACTTCGATTTTCAAACATATCCACAATATCAGAAGAATGTTCTCTTAAAAGCGATATTAAATTATTATTTTTTAGCCCAAGTTCAGTCAAGGCAATAATATATCTAGTCACAAGTAATTCCTCTATTCATTATGAATTGAAAATATCATATAAATCAGATACTTCCTGTTTTGCATTATCATTTACTCTAAAATCAACTAAAGCAGAACTTTCTGTTAGCTGGTAAGAGTAATTCTTTCTATATACTGAGCCAGTAATGTTATATTCTTTTTTTTGAAATGGTCTTTTAAACACACCCATGGAAATAAAAATAATTTTGTTTGCTCCTAGAGATTCTAATAAACATCTAACAGAATTAAAGGTGTTTCCATGTGTCATATAATCATCAAATATGCATACATTGAATCGGCCTTCGTCTCTTAATTTATCAATCCTCTTTTTGTAATCGGGATTAATACAAAGAGTAGCAAATTCATCATTTCCACCTAACATTGCACGTTGTTGAGAAGTTCGATTGATGTGTGCCTGATTCTTGGATGTATGCCGAATTAACAAATTGGTTTCTCTTCTTGGTACTGTTACAGCATAATTTTTAGGAAGGCGTTTCCCTTTTAAACACCTTATTGAAGTCATAAAAGAATATAAATCTTCATTAACTTCGCAATTTGAAGATGGAACCATGCCGAATAATTCAATGTCATCAAATTCTGTTGAATTTGTCATACCTGCTAAGAAGTGATATAAAAGAATTTTATAGTAATTCCTGCTTTTTCCTTCTTTCAATAATTCTTGAAAGTGCTGCATCATTTCTTTTTCTTCAGGTGTTTTAGCATAGTAACCATACCTTGCATCCATGAGAGAATAGCAAGTTGTTTTATCATCTACAGTAAGTTTGGAGTACCATACATTTTGATTATTCAGTGTAAGAATGAATTTATATAATTGTTTTACAGTATCTACATGTACGCCGTATTTTTGTGGCTTAATTTCTAACGGTAACCAAGTCGGAACAATGTAGAGTGAACGTGTATTAACTGCTAATTGGAAATCCGTATTTTTTCCGCCGATAAATACAAAATAATTATTTTTATTTTTGTTTAACGATACAAAATCTTTTAAAGCACTTCTATCACGAAAGTGGAAATTAGTATATCCATGGTCACGAAATGCTTTTTCATAATTAGTTAAAACATCAGTCTTTCTGCTATAGAAATAGATGGTATTATCCGTATCTTCTGAAAGCTGTTTGAACTTTTCTATAAATTTGTCACGTTTTTTCCTCATGAGCTCAAAATTAAAATCGGATAAATCCAAGTCTTGATAATCTGCAGGATCAAGATTTAACTTCAATAAATCCAGATTACAAAAAATTAGTTTTTTCATTGGTTACCTCCTCTTATTTCTGGAAGATGAAAAATACTATGTAGTATAAAATAGTTGGTTCGTTTTTATATCCTCTATATTATCAGGATCTAAAGAAAACTTCAATTGGATTATATGTATACGGTACTCATAGGTTGCAGTATACATATATTTATTATCTTTTATCAGAGATTTTCATTGGCTTGCCAGAGTATTGAAATCTAAGGAGTTTGACATTTAAATAAAATGATAAAGGGTTAGAGATAGGATAATGAATGACGGTTTTATTTCTTCGTGGTATACTGTAAATATAGATGAAAATAATGTATTGTATCAGAATATACAAACAAGAAGTTTTATGTATGCTGACTTTGAATAGTAGTATGCTATTTGCGCAAATAATGAAAAGGAAGTTACTTAATGGACATAGATGCAGTTGAACAAAATATTCAAGATATTAGTCCGGATTTGTTAAAAATACTATTATCCGATAAAACAACAAAAAAATATATTAGATGGGGCAGTGACAATTATATTTCATATGGACCGGAATACCGAACAGATCAAGAAATAAAACCGAAATTAATTACAGGTGCTTTTACTTCTGTAATTCAGCCTAGAATATTGAAATCAGAAGAAGAGAGATGTAAAAGAACCAGGGATAAAGCAGAAGTATTTACACCTTCTTGGGTGTGTAATGAGCAAAATAATCTTGTGGATGAAGCTTGGTTCGGGCGATTAGATGTGTTTAATAATTCTATTGGTAAAATCTGGTGTAGCATACAAACACCAATACAATTTCCGGAAGAAAGAACATGGAAAGATTATGTTGATGCACGAAGGTTAGAAATCTCTTGTGGAGAAGCTCCGTATTTGGTTAGTCGTTATGATACTGTATCAGGATTACAGATTCCTGTTCGTGATAGAATTGGAATTTTAGATAGAAAACTTCGTATAGTTGGAGAAAATACTTCTACGATTGATGAATGGTATGAGTGGACAATTAGAGCGTTTCAAAGTTGTTATGGGTATGATTTTCAAGGAGACAATGTATTATTGGCTAGAGAAAATTTATTGTATACATTTATTGAATATGCTCAAGAATGGAGAGGATTTACTCCAAGTATTCAACAAATGAAGAAGATTGCGAATATCATATCATGGAATATTTGGCAAATGAATGGCCTTACACTGACAGCTCCATATAGTTTAGCTGAACCTGTATATAAGCAAATGTCAGTTTTTGATTATTTAGGTATAGAAGATGATACTGAGGAAAATACAAATATGAGCGTTTCTGAAATTCCTTGTAAAATTTATGATTGGAGAGCTAATGAGAGCCTTGAATTTCGCTCAATGATGGAGGGAAAATAACGGATGGATAATAACTTTAAAAATGCATTTGAATATAAGGTGATTTATGTTTTTACAATTGAGGATGATGCACATAAAGGACTTGTCAAAATCGGTGATGCTACATTGCATACAGATCTTCCACTTGATCGACTTACACCGAATAGTAAAATATTAAACCAGGCAGCCTTGAAGCGAATAAAAGCATATACAAACACTGCGGGATTAACACCTAAGTTGTTACATTCGGAAGTTGCTGTTCGGACTGTTAAAAATGCAGAGGGATCCATTAAAATAGAGGCATTTCGTGATCATAATATTCATGAGGTTTTGCGTAATTCTGGTATTGATAATGTTCAACTTGGGGAATCATCAGGAAAGGAATGGTTTCCGATTGATGTTGAAATGGCAAAAAAAGCAATTGATGCTGTTAAACATAATTATGCAAATTTGAGCAATACAGATGTAATAAAACATACACCTATCATTTTTAGACCAGAACAGGCAGAATGCATTACGAAAGTAGTTAAGCATTTTAAAAAAGCTGATCGCTTTTTGATAAATGCGAAAATGAGATATGGAAAAACTTTTGTATCTTTGGAAATTGTTAAACAATGCAAATTCAAAAAAACTATAATCTTAACACATCGTCCGGTTGTTGATGCTGGTTGGTATGAAGATTTCACAAAAATATTTTATGGGGTGAATGATTATATTTATGGATCGAAAACGACGGGATATTCTGTTGAACAGCTTTTAGAAACAGGGAAAAACTTTATATATTTTGCTTCCATTCAGGATCTTCGAGGATCTGAAACAGTAGGTGGAAAATTTGATAAAAATAATCTTGTGTTTAAAACTGTATGGGATTGCGTTATTGTAGATGAAGCCCATGAAGGAACTACAACAGCACTAGGGGAAGATACCGTTAAAGCAGTATTTAAAGAAGGTTCAGGAACAAAATTACTTTCATTATCAGGTACTCCATTTAATATTCTTACTGATTATGATGAGAATTCTATTTATACATGGGATTATATCATGGAGCAAGAGAGCAAATCGGAATGGGATAAATTGCATTTTGGTGATCATAATCCTTATGATGAACTGCCAGAATTAAGAATTTATACATATTCTTTAGGGGATATATTAAAGAATAGTCATTATATTACTTTTGAGGATAAGGCATTTAATTTCCATGAATTCTTTCGAACTTTTACTGGAGATTTTAGTGTGGATTATGCAGATATGCCTCAAGGTACAGATATTGGAGATTTTGTACATGAAGCGGATGTATGGTCTTTTTTGAATTTGATGACAGTAGAAGATGATAATAGTCAATATCCATATTCAAATGAAGAATATCGTTCTTTATTTAAACACTCTTTATGGATAGTACCAGGGGTGAGAGAGGCAAAAGCACTTAAAAAATTAATGTTAAAACATCCGGTTTTTGGAAATGGAATGTTTGATATTGTTAATGTTGCAGGTTCTGGAGATGAAGAAGAAAAGTCAGGAGAGGCATTGTCGAAGGTAAAAAGAGCAATTAATAAAGCAAAAAAGAATGATACTTATACTATTACTTTGTCCTGTGGTAAATTAACTACTGGTGTAACGATCAAAGAATGGACTGCTGTATTTATGCTTGCAGGTTCTTTTTCCACTTCAGCAGCTAATTATCTTCAGACAATTTTTCGTGTCCAATCACCTTGTAATGAAGATGGAAAAATAAAGGAAACTGCATATGTTTTTGATTTTGCACCTGATCGAACCTTGAAAATGGTGTCCAGTGCAGTCCAAATATCATCGCGTGCAGGAAAAACCAAAATAGGCGATAAGCAAATCATGGGTAAATTCCTTAATTATTGTCCAGTTATTGCTGTATTGGGATCTGAAATGCAAGAATACAGCGCAACAAAACTTTTGCAACAACTTAAGCGTGCTTACGCAGATAGAGTTGTGCAAAATGGATTTGATGATACAAATTTATATAATGATGAATTATTTAAACTAGATCAGATAGATATAAAAAAATTTGATGAATTAAAAGGAATTATTGGTACTTCAAAGGCAGCTCCGAAATCGAATGAGATAAAAGTTAATGCTCAAGGATTAACGAATGAAGAGTACGAGGAACAGGAAAAATTAAATAAAAAGAAAAAGAAGGACCTTACGCCGGAAGAAAAGGCTCGTCTGGAGGAACTTAAGAAGAAAAAGAAAGTTCGGAATGATGCAATTAGTATTTTAAGAGGTATTTCTATACGTATGCCTTTATTAATATACGGAGCCGATATTCCTTATGATGAAGAAATTACTCTGGATAGATTTGTTGACGTAGTAGATGATTCTTCATGGGATGAATTTATGCCTGATGGTGTAACAAAAAAGAAATTTAAAGAATTTCAAAAGTATTATGATGAAGAAGTTTTTATTGCAGCTGGTCGCAGAATTCGTAATATTGCAAAAGAAGCTGATACCTTAGATCCAACTGAAAGGGTAAAAAAGATTTCCAGTTTATTTAGCTGTTTTAAAAATCCAGACAAAGAAACGGTATTAACACCATGGCGAGTGGTAAATATGCATATAAGTGACTGCATAGGTGGCTGGTGCTTTTATGATGAATCATTTAATGAAGAAAGCAAGCTAGATGAGCCAAGATATGTTGATCAAGGTAAAGTAACAAGAGATATTTTTGGAAAGGATGCTCCAAAGATACTAGAAATTAATTCAAAAACTGGTTTGTATCCATTGCTTGTAGCATACAGTGTGTATAGAAGTAAACTGAATAGAATTGATAATAAGCAATTATCTATCGAGGATAAACAAAAATTGTGGATGACTACCGTTAAAGAGAATATTTTTGTTATTTGTAAAACTCCTATGGCAAAAGCGATTACAAAAAGAACGTTAATTGGGTACAACCAGATGGCAATAAATGCACATTATTTTGATGACCTGCTTAATATAATGTCAAATAAACCACAGCTTTTTGTAGATAAAGTATTAAAAGCAAGTTACTGGAAAAAGGAAGGTAAGTCGATGAAATTTGATGCAATTGTTGGAAATCCACCATACCAATCGACAACAAGTGGTGGTATTGGGAATGGAAAGGCTGCGACGCAAGCTAAACCTATATTCCAATTATTTGTACAGCAAGCAAAAAAAATTGCTCCAGAGTATATTTCGATGATTATACCGGCAAGATGGTATAATGGTGGAATGGGGTTAAATGATTTTCGGCGTGATATGCTGGATGATAAAAGAATGCAAAAATTAGTAGATTTTTATAATGCAAAGGATTGTTTTCCAACAGTAGAAATTGCGGGAGGACTTTGCTATTTCTTATGGTCACAACAATGGGATGGTGATTGTGAAGTAATCAATAAGCTGGAAAAAGAAGATGATAGCTTAATAAGATCGCTCAGCCAATTTGGAGATCTCTTTATTAGATCGAACAAGTCAATCTCCATAATTAATAAGGTTTTGAAAAAGGCAGATCGTTTTTGGGATCAAGAAGTTTCTGCACTTGATACTTTTGGAATTTCTTCAAAAGAGAAGGGGCATGAAAAATATCAAGAAGGTGATATTCAGCTTCTTCACAGTGTTGGTTTTAATGGACAAAGCATAAGTTATATAAATCCTAATATTGTAACAAAGAATAGGGATTTAATAAACAAGTATAAAATAAAAATATCTATTATGATTCCGCAAGGTGGAGAAACTGGTGTGCAACCGGCCAATGGATATAGATCAATTTCCGGACCACAAATTCTGAATCCGGGAGTGGTAGATACGTTCTCATATTTGAATGTTGCTTTTTTTGATACTGAAATAGAAGCAAAGAATTTTTTAAATTTTCTTATAGGAAAGTTCGCAAGATATATGATGCGTACTACTTTTTCTTCAGTGCATCTTTCAAAAAATAATTTTATATTTGTTCCGGCAATGGACTTTAAAGAGCAGTGGACAGATGAAAAATTATATAAATATTTTGAATTAGATGACCATGAAATAGAGCTTATCGAAAATACAATGCGAGTAATTGAATTATAAATATTGTTGTTTGTTTTAGAAATAGTAGGAATTGTGATTTAGTAATTAGGTTTATATCGAATGGAATTTAATTTTAGCCAGTTTGTTTTTTGTATGATTTTCTATAATTAGCAAACTGGCTTTTAGATTACTTTGAAGAAAAATAATTATTTAGGATTGTATTCATATAGTCTTTTTTATAATTTTTCAATTTTGGGGTAGGGAACCCTAAATTGGCATTATGCGGAAGTGTATACACACTTCCTGTCCTTGCTATTTCTTAATCACATAGTGATTTCACAGGGATATAGGGCTGTTTAGCCTATTTTTTCTCCCTGTGCTGTGA
>OHAG01000155.1_pt1 | contig 61302 bp, 54 predicted proteins | sample 1577081 | NCBI WGS metagenome assembly OHAG01 (sample SAMEA3541513, study PRJEB24748) | human gut metagenome | biome: human gut; feature: human-associated habitat; material: faeces | place: China | collected 2012
CTTTAAAGCTTGCTGCTAATATCTTACAATCATAACCATCTTGTACGATTCTATTTGATAGTTCATTGATGAGTTCCATTGGATCATTTCCTAGATTTCCTATTCTATTGACATAAGGTGCAATATAATCTGCTCCTGCTGCTAATGCCATATAAGCTTGCATTAAATCATAGACAGCTGTAGCTGTTACATTGACTCCTTCTGACTTTAATTGTTTAATAGCTTTGACTCCTTCATAAGAAACAGGCACTTTGATATAAACTTGATCATCAATTTCTTCAATAATACGATGGGCTTCTTTAACGATTTCATCACATTCTTTAGAAATAACTTGAATGTGTAGACTTCTTTCTTTTCCAATGATTTTTCTTACTTCTTTCATATGTTGAAAGAAGTCTTTTGGACTTGTTTTCTTTACGATTGAAGGATTACTTGTTACTCCTACAATTGGCATATATTCTACTGCTTCTTTTATATCTTCTAAGTTTACTGTATCAATTATAAATTCCATTTTCTTTTCTCCTATAATGTTTGTTCAGTTCTTCCAATAATATCATCTTGTGTTGCTTTTGATAACACATTAAAGAATGCGGAATAGCCAGCAACACGAACAATTAAATCTTTATGCTTTTCAGGATGTGCTTGGGCATCTAATAATGTTTCTTTAGAAACAACATTGTATTGAACATGATAACCTTTTAATCGATTGAAGAAGGTTTTAATCAACATTTCAATCTTTTCTTTATTTTCTTCTTTCGATAATAACTGAGGTGTTACCTTTTGATTTAATAAAACACCACCAGTAATTTCATGTGTTGGTAATTTAGAAACAGATTTAAACACAGCAGTTGGTCCTTTTTTATCCATCGCATGAGCTGGTGAACATCCCTCAGCAAGAGGTGTATGTGCTTTTCTTCCATCTGGAGTAGCCATTGTGCCATAACCTTGTCCAACGTTGGCAGAAATACTTGAAGTACCAGCATAACGAATCCCACCGATTGGACCTCTTCCATAACGAGTATTTGGATATTTTTTCATTTCATCAATATAAATATTATAAACATCAACTACTAATTGATCGACTTCATCAATATCATTACCATACTTAGGTGCATCATTAACTAACATTTCTTGAATTCTTTGACTTTCTTCACTTGTATAATCATCTAAAATAGCATTCCATAATTCTTCAGGTGTGATTTTTCTTTCTTCAAAGACAAGTTTTTTAATAGCTGCAAGACTATCTGCCATATTCGCAATTCCTACTTGTAACCCTGAAATAAAATCATAAACAGCGCCACCTTCTTTGATTGTTTTTCCACGACCAATACAATCTTCTGTCAAGGCTGAACATAAAACATCAGGAACATCTCTTTCAAGTGCTAAATCAATCGCATTTTCAACAATCACTGACATACGTGTCAAATGACGCATTCCTTTTTCAATCGCTTTAAAGAGTTCATCATAAGATGTCATATCTTTAAAGTAACCACTACCTTCAAAGAATCGTTTTCCAGAAGTCATATCTACCCCATCATTCATTGCCATTAATAAAATACGTGGGAAGTTCATATAAGACATCCCTGTACAACGATAACCCCATTTACCAGGAACTGCTGTTTCAACACAACCAATCGCTGAATAGTTATATGCATCTTCTTCTTTGACACCCTTTTCAATAAATGATGGAATAATGATTTCGTCATTATTGAATGCAGGCATTCCTGTACCAAGTTTCATAACTTCAATAGCTTCATCCAAAAAAGCTTTTGGCATATTTTTATGATATCGCACTGTTAAGTTTGGTTGTGGTAAACGTGTTTGGGCAACTGATTTTAATACTAAATATGAAAGTTCATTCGTTGCATCTTTTTTATCAGGTGTTTGTCCACCAATGGTTACATTTTGATACATTGGGCTTCCGGCACTTGAAAAAGTATGAGCTTGTGAACGCACCTTATTGATTGTTAGAGTTTTGATCCATAAGTTATCTAATAATTCAATAGCTTGTTCTTCTGTTATATTATGAAGATCTTTATCATGTTTATAGTAAGGATAAATGTATTGATCAAAACGTCCATAAGATAAAGAATGCCCATTTGATTCAATTTGTAGAATTAATTGAATAAACCATGTTGATTGAATCGCTTCATAGAAAGTTTCTGCTTTTTCATAAGGAACTTTCTTACAAATACGTGCAATTTCTTCTAATTCTTCTTTTCGTTTTCCATCAGCACTTCTAGCAAGTTCTAAAGCAAGATCACTGTAACGTCTTGCAAATGTTTTAACTGCATCAATGACAATTAAAACAGCTTTATAAAATTGATATTTATCAATATTTTCAGGCATACATAAATCAAGTTTTTCTTTTAAATCTTTAACTCTTTCTTCATATCCTTTTAAACCTTTTTGTAAAACTTGTTGATAATCTACCGCTAGATGCGCATCTCCAGAATTAAGTTTCCCTTCCATTCCAAAGAAACCTGTTTCCATATAAATACTCACTTCATCTGGAAGCAAAGCGCCTCCTTTACTTCTTAAATTATTATTTTCCCAAAATGGTGCAATTGATCTTAATTCTTCTTTTGTTTCTTCTGTAATATAGAAAACATCCCCATCTCTTTTTTCAAATAAATCAAGTTCATTCATCACAAATTCCATTGTATATTCTGGAAAGATGGGTGCGTCTCTATTTGATGAAGCTTGATTTCCTACAATCAAAGTATCTTCTTCAATATAAATAGGCATCTTTTCTAAGATGTTTTTTAACATATACGCTCTTTTCATAATTGGCGGTTCATTTAAATGTTCTTTATATGCCTCTGTCGCAAGGAGTGCTCTTTTTGCACAGATATATGGTTTTTTATCTAAGACTTCTTCTCTAAAATGATTCATTCTTGATGTAAGTTCACCAAAGTGTTCACTGTTCTTCATTTTTCTTTCCTCAACTTTCATTCGTAAGTTTTTATTCTTTCTTTTGCAATTAAATTATATAATAAGCAAAAAATAAGTCAATATTATTTTCATAAATAAACAATTTTAGTTTCATTTGAAACTTATAAAAAGATATGTTAGGATATTAGCGAGGAGAAAAACTATGGAAAAAGGATTAATATTTAATATACAAAAATTTAGTATTCATGATGGTCCAGGTATTCGTACGACTGTTTTCTTTAAAGGCTGTCCTTTAAAATGTAAATGGTGTTCAAATCCTGAATCCCAATTACATAAACTACAAATACTTTACGATTTTGAAAAATGTGCTCATTGTAAGAAATGTTTACTTAACTGCCCAAAACAAGCAATTACCGAAAAAGGAAACCATATGATCTTTAATCATGATAAATGTATTGGCTGTCTACAATGTGTCAATCATTGTCCAACTAAAGCATTAAGTCATGAAGGAGACTTTAAAGAAATTCAAGAAATTGTGGATGTCTGCATGCAAGATATTGATTTTTATGAAGAATCTAATGGTGGTGTAACTATCTCTGGGGGGGAAGGTATGGCACAACCTGAATTTCTAGAAAAGCTTGTTTTATCTCTTAAAGAAAAAAATCTCCATGTCGCCATTGAAACAACGGGATATATTCAACAAGAAACATTTCAAAAACTAGCCCCTTTATTTGATCTTTTACTCTTTGATGTAAAACATTATGATCGACTTCAACATTTTGAAGGAACAGGTGTTTATAATGATTTAATTGTTGAAAATCTTCAATGGGCTATTCAACATCAACTTAATGTTTTACCACGCATTCCTGTTATTCCTGATTTTAATGATTCTTTAGAAGACGCTCAAGGAATCAGCAATTTATTAAAAGCATCAAATATTCAAAAAGTACAACTTCTTCCTTTTCATCAATTTGGTGAAAAAAAATATGATTTATTGAATAAAGAATATTCTTTAAAAACTTACCAAGCTTATCATGAAGAAGATTTAAAAGATTACCAACAAATCTTTTTAGATAAAGGCATTGATTGTGTTTTTTAAGTATTTAAAAAGCTATCAACGAGGATAGCTTTTATTATTTTTATACTTAATACTTGTATCATATAAAATATTTAATACAAGCTGTGAATTATTAAAAACACTTTTATTTTTAGTATGCTTTTTCACATTTAAAATATCTTTTCTTTCTAAATTTTTCATATACTCTCTCCTGTTTTAGAAATAATCATTCTTCATTAAGAGTATATTAAAATTTATTTAAAATATTTGTCATTATTTATTTCACAATTCCGCCTTGTATAAATCCTTCATAAACTTTATATGTTTGATAATATATTTCTTCAACACCCTGAAAAAAATCAATTTTTCCTTGAATACGCAACAAGTAAAGATACTCCCCTTTTTGATAAAATAAAGGACCTCTAAAAGGCAATTCTTCATCAACTTGTAATAAAGCTTCTTTTAAAAAATCACCATTAAAGTTTTCCTCTATAACCCTTCCATAGTAATTCATAGACCAACATGGTTTTTCATCTTTATAAACAATTTCTTGTCCACTAAAATTTTCCGCACCAAAGAAAGAATCTAAATAAGTATAATTATTCTCTTGATATGAATAATCATGAGACTCTTTTCTTGAAGAATTGACTTTATTTGTTTTATTTGCATACGTTGCCTTTTTGGCTTTTACAAGAAAGCATGCAAGTTCACTTATTTCAATTTTATGAGTTTCTAATGTTAAACAATCATCTTCTTTAACTAAATAATCTATTGAAACACCAAAAAGATTTGAAAGTTTTATTAAATACTCAATATTAGGATAAATAGTTCCCGTTTCCCATTTTGTAACTGTTTGTCTTGAAACATTTAATTGATATGCTAGTTCTTCTTGCGTAAGCATGTTTTTCTTTCTATAATACACTATCTTTTCATTAAGCATTGTTGTTATCTCCTAGAAAAATTATAACATTCTTACTTCTTATCACCAGCAACTTTCCTTTACATTTTTGCTACAAAAATCCTAAGGAAACCTTAGGATCAAACTTTTTCAACTTGTATATGTTTTTCTTTAAAATATTCTTCAACTTCTTGAGGAATTCCTTGATCTGTATAAATACATGATACTTGATGTAAATCAATTAAATTAGAAACTCCTTTTTGATGAAACTTATTTGATTCAGTAACAATAATAACATGACTTGCTTGTCTTGCCATATCTTTAACAGCTTCACAACGCATATAATCATTTCCTGTAAATCCTGTATCAATACTAAAACCATCTATTCCAATAAAGAGTTTATCCACAAAAAATGCTTCTGCACATTTTCTCATCATTGGTCCTACCATCACTTGAGATTCATGTTGATATTCTCCACCTAATAAAATAATTTTAATAGATGTATGTTTACGAATATAATCTGCAATAAATGCAGAATTGGTAATCAGTGTGACATCTTTTTTTGTCTTTGCAATTTCTAAAGCTACTAGAGCACAACATGAACCTGATTCAATCATAATTGTTTCACCATGTTGAATCGATTCTACTGCTTTTTTAGCTACTTGTTGTTTTTGTTGATAATGATAAGCAAGACGAATATTCATATCATCACTTTTATTAAGAGTAGCATATCCATGTTCTCTAATTAACATACCACTTTCTGAAAGAGCATCTAAATCTTTACGAATTGTAACTTGTGAGACTCCTAGTAATTCAGAAAGTTTTGTAACTTCTATTTTTTTATTTTGTGTGAGTAATTCTAAAATCTTTGTTTGTCGTTTATTCATAAAATAATCCTTTCATTAATAAGAATATCTACTTTTATTTGAAAGCAAGGATTTTATTAAAAAAGAGGCCTTGCCTCTTAGTTATTATAATCATCTTCGATTGTACTATCTACATCGTCTTCTACTTCTTCAGATTCTTCATCTTCATCAGTATAGATGTCATTCATATCGATGTGTACTTCATCAAATTTATGACGAGAACGTAAATCCCAGTTGTTTTCACCAATTGTAATGAAACGTCCATCTAAAGTAATGTTTGTATAGAATAAAGATTCTTTTTCATCTTTTTCTTCTTCATCAAAACCTTTTACTTCACTTACTTCTTGCCATAATTTATAGAAATTAACTGCTTTTTTCTTTTTAGACATTAATTCATAAGCGACATCAACCATTGATCTATTTTTATCCATCTTTATCTCTCCTTACATTTTTTCAGGTGCTTCAACACCAATTAAGTTTAATGCATTTTTTAATGTAATACGTGTTGCTTCTACTAAAGCTAAACGTTGCATTGATAATTCAATATTTTCTTTATCTATTACATAACAATCATTATAGAAACTATGGAATAATTGTGCAAGTCTTTGAATATAATTTGCGATTTTATGTGGACTTCTTGATTTTGCACTATCCGCAATTTCATTTCTAAATTCATTAATATGTTTTAATAAAGCCATTTCTTTATCATTTACAAGTAATTCAAAATGATCTGCAATTGTAATATCATTTTCTTTAGCTTGTCTTAAAATCGAACACATTCTTGCATGAGCATATTGTGCATAATAAACAGGATTGTCATTTGATTTAGATTTAGCTAATGTTAAATCAAAATCATAAGGTGTATTGGCTGCTTTAGCGGCAAAGAAATAACGAGTTGCATCAACACCAATATCATCAATTAAATCTTTAATAGTGATTGCATTTCCTGTACGTTTAGACATTTTAACAACTTCACCATTTTCCATCATTCTTACCATTTGTAGAATATCAATATTTAATTGATCACTATTATAACCTAAAGCTTGAATCGCAGCTTTCATACGATTGATATAACCATGATGATCTGCTCCTAATAAATCTACTAAATATTCATAACCTCTATCTAATTTATTTAAATGATAAGCAATATCAGGAGTTAAATAAGTATAACTTCCATCAGATTTAATTAAGACACGGTCTTTATCATCTCCAAATTCAGTTGATTTAAACCATAAAGCCCCATCTTGTTCATAAGTAAATCCTTTTTCTTTTAATTTTTCAATTGTAGGAACTACTTTATTTTCTTCATATAAAGAAGTTTCAGAGAACCAAACATCATGATGAACTCTAAATTCCGCTAAAATATCTTTAATTTTTTGTAATTCAAATTTAGTTCCTTCTTTTCTAAAGAAAGCAATCATTTCATCATGATCTGCATTTAAATATTTATCGCCAACTTCTTCTTTGATTTTAACAGCGATATCTTTAATATCTTGACCATGATATCCATCTTCAGGTAATTCAAAATCTAAACCAAAAGCTTCTCTATATCTTGCATATAAAGATAAAGCTAAATTATAAATTTGATTTCCTGCATCATTAATATAATATTCTCTTGTAACATCATATCCTGCAGCTGACATAATACGACAAATACTATCTCCTACTGCTGCCCCTTTAGCATGTCCTAAATGCAAATCTCCTGTTGGATTGGCAGAAACGAATTCAACATTATATTTAATTCCTTTTCCTGCATCACTTTTTCCATAATCATCTTTTTCTACTAATACTTCTTTAATAATAGAAGTTAAAGCATCTTTTTTCATAAACATATTGATGAATCCTGGACCAGCAATTTCAATAGAATCGATATTTGCTTCCTCTTTATCAATTGCTTCGATTAATTGTTCTGCAATCATTCTTGGATTCTTTCTAAGTAATCTTGTAAGTTGCATAGCGATATTTGTTGAATAATCACCATGACTTTTTTCTTTTGGTATTTCTATTGTGATTTGATTTATTTCATAATCTTCTACAAAATTGCATTTAACCATTGCTTTTTTTAGTGCTTCTTTCAACGCAATTTCAATTTTATTTACAGCCATTTTTTACCTCCTTAAAAAAGATATTTAATCGTTTATACGTTACCATTAAGAGTGCATAAAGTCAATGTTTTTTACCTAAAGTAATGGAGCAATTACACGTAAAATTGCTTCAAACCAACCCATAAATTTACCAGTTACAACTTCATCCAAGGTAATTTCATGAGACTTTTCTACTGTCGCTAAAAAATCTTCCTTAATATCTTTTAATATTTTATTGTTATATAAATAAATTCCATTTTCAAAATGAAGATATAAACTACGATAATCTAAATTAATTGTCCCTACTGTTGCACATTTATCATCCACTAAAAAGTTTTTAGCGTGAATAAATCCAGGAGTATATTCATAAATACGAATACCATGTTTGATCAATGTTTGATAATATGAACGTGTAACTCTAAAAACAATTTTTTTATCTGGTATTCCTGGTGTAATGATGCGTACGTCGACTCCTCTTTTAGCAGCATTGATCAATGCTGTTTGTAAGTTATCATCTAAGATCAAATAAGGTGTTGTAATATATAAATAATCATACGCTTGATTGATCATGTTTAAATAAACATTTTCACCTACATTTTCATCATCTAAAGGAGAATCTCCATAAGGAGTTACATAGCCATCTACCTCAAATTTTTGATGAGAGCGCACATAATACTTTTCATAATCTTCTTCTGTATTTCTTGCTACATTCCATGATTCTAAAAACATCTTCGTAAGCGAATTAACAGCAGGACCATGAATCATTAACCCAGAATCCTTCCAATGCCCATATTTAACTCTTTGATTAATATATTCATCTGCTAAATTAAATCCACCACTAAAGCCTATTTCACCATCAATCACCACGATCTTTTTATGATCACGGTTATTCATCGCTAAAGATAAAATAGGTATAAAAGGATTAAATGCCACACTCTTAATGCCCATTTTTTCAAGTTGACGATCATAATGACGAGGCAACATCGTAAGTGATCCTACATCATCATACATAAATCTCACTTCTACACCTTCTTTAACTTTCTCTTTAAGAATATCTAAAACACTTTTCAACATTTTTCCTTCATCAACAATAAAAAATTGCATAAAAATGAATTTTTTCGCATTTCTTAAGGATTCCAATAAAGGTTCAAAAGCATCATCACCTAATGAAAAATATTTAAGATCTTGTCCATAATAAGTAGGATATCTTTGTTGATTTAAATAATTCATTTGTCCTTTAATATAAGGATCAGCTACTTCTTCTATAATATCATTTTCAATAATACGTTGATTCTTTATTTGTTTTAAAAAAGCAAGTTGTAACCTTTGACTTGGTTTTTTATCTCCTAAAAATACATAAAGAACACCACCTACAAAAGGTACAGCAGCTATTAAAACAAGCCAGGTAATCTTATAAGCACTTGCATCATCCTTATTTATAATATATAAAGCAGCAAGAACACTAATAAGCTTGAACAAATAGACAAAAAATCTAGATGATCTATGAATTGTCAAAAAAGCCACAAAAACAATAATTAATTGAATTAAAATCAATAAACCTGAAAATAATATTTTATTCGTTAATAACTTCTTAGATTGCTTCATTTTCTTCTCCATAAAAATCATATTTCATCATTACGTAAACTTCACTTAATTGTTGATACCCATCACTTAAAATATACTTCACTTTTAAATAACGATCATGTTCCATTGTAATAAGTTCTGTAAAGAGTTCTATCATCCCATAATCTGTATGATAATGATTTCCTATCTTTCTATGATAAGAAAGATTTAATAAAGAAGGTCCATTAGCTAATGTCATTTCTTTACCTTTTAAAATAATTTCTATCTTTTGATCATTGTTATAGAAAGTAAATTTCTCTTTATCAAATCCTTTTTCATAGATTCCATCACTTTTAAATTGAACTGTTTCATGATGATCATCATATTTAAATATACTCTTATAATTTACTTTAATATTCTTTTTCATTCTATCACCGTGCATATTATAACATAAAATGGCAAGAATAAAATCGGTGATAAAATGAGACAGTTTATAAAAAGAATTCTTTATTGTTTTATATTTTTCTTCACATTTCTTTTATTGATGTATATTATTGCCTTTTGTGTAGGAAAACCTGAACTTAATAAAGATCGTTACATAAAGCTTTATGATGATCAAAATAAGATTTTTTATCAAAGTGTCAATAATTATAGTGGGCAATATGTTTCAATTGATGATGTTAGTCCTTATTTTTTAAAAGCAATTGTTGCTATTGAAGATAAACGTTTTTATAGTCATCATGGGTTTGATTATGTCGGAATTTCCCGGGCAATAAAAACAAATGTCCTAAAAAGGAAAACTTCTCAAGGTGCTAGCACAATAACCCAACAATACGCTCGTCTTCTTTATTTAACAAATGAAAAGACTTGGTCTCGTAAAGTAAAAGAAGCTTTTTTTACTTTACAATTAGAAACACATTTATCAAAAAAGGAAATTTTAGAAGGTTATATCAATAATGTCTATTTTGGACATGGAATTTATGGCATTGAAAATGCTTCCCAGTATTTCTATGGTAAAAAAGCAAAAGAATTGACTTTAAATGAAGCAAGCATGTTAGCAGGGGTTGTCAATGGTCCCCAATATTATTCACCAATTTTAAACAAAGAAAGAGCTAAACAAAGACAAACTCTTGTTTTAAAAGCTATGTATGATAATCAAATGATTACTCAAAATATTTTAGAGGCCACTCAAAAGCAAACTCTTAATTTAGCAAGTGAACATTCACTTAATGAAAATATGTCTACTTATTATTATAAGGATACTGTTTTAGAAGAATTAGAGGAATTAGGTTTTTATAATAATCAATATTTAAATAAAGGATTAAATATTTATACTTCTTTTAACAGTGAATATCAAAACACTTTAAATGATCTTATTAAAGAAAAGAAAATACAAGGTGATCTACAATGCGCTTTTACGGTCGCAAATCCTAAAACCAATCAATTACAAGCCTTGATTGGTGGTAAAGATTACGCTAATTCTCAATATAATCGTGCAATACATGCTTCTAGACAAATAGGAAGTACAATGAAACCTTTTCTCTATTATTTAGCCTTAGAAAACGGATTTAACCCCTCTACACGTTTTCTATGCGAACCAACGACCTTTAAATTAAGTAACAATACAACTTACTCTCCTGCTAATTTTCATCAAAAATATGCTTATCAAGAAATCACACTTGCTCAAGCTATTGCTGTCAGCGATAATATTTTTGCTGTAAAAACACATTTATTTTTAGGCACAGAAAATCTTAGAGATTTTCTCAAATCCTATGGAATCAACGCTAAAAACAACGCCTCTTTAGCACTTGGAACAGTTAATACAAACATTTATAATCTTTCAAATATCTACTGTAATATTGCTTCTGGTGGTAAATATCAACATCTTTATACCATTGAAAAAATCGTTGATCATCAAGGAAAAACTATTTATCAACATAAAAATCAAAGAATTCAAAATTTGAACAAAGAAAGCTGTTTAATCCTCAATCAATTATTAACAGGAACCTTTAATAAACAATTTTCAACTTATTTAAATGCAACAATGGAAAATTATCAAACAAAATACACAGTAGCATGTAAAACAGGGAGTACTGATTATGATAATTTGATTGTTGCTTATAATCCTAATATCCTCATTAATGGTTGGGTAGGCTATGATGATAATCGAAAAATAGAAAACAGTCAGGAAAAAGTGCTTGCTAAAGAATTAGCAATTGATTTTTTAAATAAAGAAATCAAAAAAGAAAGTTGGTATAAATTAACATCTAAATTAAATGCTATCGCTATTAATCCTATCTCTGGAAATATTGATGAAACAGGGATTGTTTATTGGTTTAGAAAAGGGACTCCTTGATATCTTGTTCATTATCCTATAGAATGGATATGGTGATGAAAATGTTTAAAAATTCTTTTTGGGGAATATTAAAAAAAGGAGATTGGAATAACGAAAATACAGATGAAGTTTTTGAACCAATTATTAATTTTTTAGTAAATCATAAAGATCAATATATTTTTGATTTTCATGATTTAATGTCTGAATTTCTATATGAATTAGATCGTAAAGAAATCTATGAACATAGTATCAATCAAGAACAATTTAATGAGGAAGATTTCTTAAATCAAAGAGCTTATGTTCTTACAAATGGTAATAAATATTATCATGATATCATTTCCCTCATTAAACCACTAGATGGTGAATTAAAATGTCCACAGCTTTTAACGCTTCCAGCAAAAGCTTGGTCTATCAAAAACAACAAATCTATTGAAAAATATCCACATACACCTAAATATAATATTCAAGCAAAAAGCAATACCAAATATTGGTAAAAAAAGAGGATTTTTGAAATCCTCTTTTTAGATACTTCATTATATATAGACATTATTAAAGAATTTGGAGTGCTTGGTGTATGAGATGTGTATTTCTTTAACTTTTAATCGCAACAATTATATCTTGTCTATACATGTTAAATGTACCATGTATAGACATGAATATCAATCATTTTATAAAAAAAGAGAAGAATTTCTTCTTCCCTAAATAACATCATATCCTGCTTGTTTGACAGCAGCTATAATAACTTGATCATCAACATCTCGATCATAGACAACATGTGCTTCTTCTTTTTTTAAGTTCACTTGTGAACTTACGCCTTCAATAGCATTAATTGCACGTGTTACATTAGCCACACAATGTTGACAAGTCATACCTTTAATTTTAAATACTTTTTCTTTAATAATTGGATTGTCTAATTTTTTATCTTCAACAGCTTGATAGATTTCTCCACCGCCACCACAACAAGAACTTTCACCTTTCATATGCTTTCTTGTTGATTTTAAAGCAATACCAACAACCACAACTAATATAAGAACGATAATAACATTAGCCATAATTACCTCCTGTTATTTTCTTTTCTTCTTAATTTTTTGAACAAGTGTGTAAATAGAAACACCTATTAAATAAATAACAAGTACTCCTAAAAACATATAGAAAGTCGAACCACTTACATTACCCATGATTATGTCTCTCTTTCATTTTCTTTTGATCTCTATAATAATCATCTAAAGGAGATGAACATTGACTACACCCTGCACAAATACCACTACACTTATGTCCATCTTTCTTTCTAAAGAAATGTGTATAGATGACCCATGCACAATAGGCAACAATTAATAAAACAATAATCACATTAGCCATAATAATACCTCCTTTAATTTATTAAAATCCGGAGTAACTCCGGATTTTATTATGCTTCAACTGATCTTAATGAATAAGTTTTTTGATCTTTATAAGGATCAGGTCTAAACAACATGAATAACATGAAGGCTAGAACAATGAACGCTACAACAGTCCAGAATCCAAATGTTCCATATAATACTAATGAACCAATTTGATAAACCATTAATGAGATACAATAAGCATATACGTTTTGGAATACAATTGCAAACCAGAACCATTTTCTATCATTTAATTCACTTGCCATAGTTGAAATAGCAGCTAAACATGGTGAATCTAATAAGTTAAAGATTAAGAATGATAAAGCAGCCATTCCTGTTGGGAACCATTTAGCTACACCAGCAGCAACGTTTACAGCATCTTCAGGATCTCCAGCAACATTAGCTAATACACCCATTGTTGAAACGATTGCTTCTTTAGCTGAGAATCCAGTTAATGAAGAAGCAACAGATTGCCAGTTACCAAATCCAAGAGGTGCAAAGATTGGAGCGATGAAATCACCAATAGCAGCAATTAAACTGTTAGCAGTATCTTCAACCATACCGAATGATCCACCTTCAAATCCAAATGTAGATAAGAACCAAATAACGATACAAGCAACAACTAAAATAGTACCAGCTTTAATTAAGAATCCTTTTAATCTTTCCCACACATGTAATAATACAGTTTTTGCACTAGGAATATGATATTCAGGTAATTCCATAACGAATGGTGCAGGTTTACCTGAGAAAGGTTTTGTTTTCTTTAACATAATCGCAGCAACTAATACTGCAACAATTCCTACGAAGTACATTGCAGGAGCAATAAATCCAGCAGCTTGCCAACCAGCAACTTTACCAGCCATAACACCACCTAATAAAGCAATAACAGGTAACTTAGCTCCACAAGGAATAAATGTCGCAGTCATAATAGTTAAACGACGATCATTATCTTGTTCGATTGTTTTCGATGCCATAATAGCAGGAATACCACAACCAGAACCAATTAATAATGGAATAAAGCTTTTTCCTGATAAACCGAAATATCTAAATACTCTATCCATAACGAAAGCAATACGTACCATGTATCCACAATCTTCTAAGATTGATAAGAATAAGAATAGAATTGCCATTTGAGGTGCGAATCCAATAACAGCTCCAACACCACCAATAATACCATCAACGATAACCGCAGTTAATAAACTACTTGCGCCAACTGAACCTAAGAATCCAGATACAGCATCTTGAATTGCAACAACGAAGACATCATTTGTCCAATCAGTAACAAATGTACCGATAGTTGTTACTGAAATATAGTAAACAACAAACATAACAGCTAAGAAAATTGGAATTCCTAAGAATCTGTTAGTAACAATTTTATCAATTTTATCTGACATTGTTAATTTTTCTTTTGGTTTTTCAACAGTTGTTGAAATTAATTTTTGAATATAAGTATAACGTCCATCAGTAATAATACTTTCCATATCATCATCTAATTCAGTTTCTAATTCTTTTCTTAAAGAATCAATTGTTGTTTTATTTTGACTACTTAATACAATATGATTCATTACTTTTTCATCATTTTCTAAAACTTTAACAGCATACCATCTTTTCTTATTAGCTGTAATTGTTTCAGATAATGCTGGAACAACAGTATCAATTGCTTTTTCAATCTTTTCACTAAAGATAGATTGAGGTAATTGATGTTCACCTTGTTTAGCAACTTTAACAGCTTCAGCAATTAATTCTTTTAAACCTGTTCCTTTTAAAGCAGAAGTTTCAATAATAGGACATCCTAATACCATTGATAAACGTTTAGTGTCAATTTTTAAACCTCTTTTTTCAATTAAGTCTGCCATATTTAAAGCAATAACTACTGGAACCCCAGTTTCAATCAATTGAGTTGTTAAATATAAGTTTCTTTCAATATTAGTAGCGTCAACTAAGTCAATAATGACATCTGGATCTTCATTTAAAAGAAAATCACGGCTGACAACTTCTTCTAATGTATAAGGAGATAAAGAGTAAATACCTGGTAAGTCAACAACAGTAATATTATCTTCTTTGTTTCCTTTTACTTTTCCTTCTTTCTTTTCTACAGTAACACCTGGCCAGTTACCAACATATTGATTAGCACCTGTTAATGCGTTAAACATTGTTGTTTTACCACAGTTAGGGTTACCTGCAAGCGCAAATTTAATATTCATTTTTAACTTTCCCCTCCGTTATTCAACCTCAACACATTGTGCATCGTTTTTTCTAACTGATAATTCATAACCTCTTACAGTAATTTCAACAGGATCTCCAAGAGGAGCAACTTTTCTAATGTATAATTCTACCCCTTTAGTGATACCCATATCCATAATACGTCTTTTGTAAGCTCCATCACCTTCAATTTTCTTAACAGTGACAGTGCTACCAACTTCTACTTCATTAAGTTTCACAACACTTCCCCCTTTTCTACACCATGATACGTTTTGCCATATCTTCATTAATAGCAACGCGAGAATCCTTGATATTAACAATCACATTTCCCCCGATTGCCGAAACAACAACAACTTCAGCACCAACAACAAAACCAAGATTATTTAAAAATCTTCTTGTTTCTTCGTTACCACCAATTCTTTTGATTTCACCGGTTTCTCCTATGTTTAACATTGTTAACGGCATCTTACTTACCTCCTCAAGAATTTGTCCTCGCTAACCACATTAGGTTATGCTAATTTGATTAGTATTCGCTAACTATAAGACATAAAATATAGTTAGACTTCTCTAACTTCAAATAGAATATACTGCATTTCGTTATCAATGTCAACCCTCTTTCTTGATTTAGCAAAGTGATTTCATTGCTTATCTTGTTAAAAATATGGTATAATATGCAAAGAGGTGATGCACATGAACTTACAAGAATCAGGAGAAATGTATTTAGAAACAATTCTTGTTTTATCTAAAAGAAATAAGGATGTTCGTTCCATAGATATTGCTCATGAGCTTAATTATTCTAAACCGAGTGTCTCTCGTGCTATTGGTTTATTAAAGAAAGATGAATATATTATTGTTGATAGTAAAGGATATATTGAATTAACTGATAAAGGTTTAAAAGTTGCTACAACAATTTATGATCGTCATGATACACTTTCTTCATTTTTTGAAAGTATCGGTGTATCTCATGACACTGCTGTTAATGATGCATGTCGTATCGAACATGTTATTTCTGATGAAACAATGAATAAAATTAAAGAACATATGAAAAAATAGCTCAGCGAGCTATTTTTTTTATTATATAAACAAAAAAAGGTAAGTAATCTTACCAAACTTTTGCTTCACTTAATAATCTTATGATAGGAAAAAGGAATTTGGCTAATTTAAGTTAAATAAATCATAAGACAATTAAACGAATAATATTGCAGCAACGATGACACTCATTTGTAAAGCCAGAGCAATCAAGCTGCGTTTGAATTTATTTTTCATAGCTCTTTACTCCTTCTGTAAGTTATCCTTCGCTAACCACAACTATATGTTAGCATAGACTAACTATACTGTCAATCTCTTTTATTCATTTTTTTATTTTTATCTTATCTCTATTTTTTCATAGAAAATTAAGGTATAATTATTATAATAAAATATTAAGAAAAGAGGTGAAAATATGCCAAGACCTGGAACTAGCGGTGGAGGACATCGTTCTTCTGGCGGGCATTCAAGTAGTCGTGTTGGAGGCGGACATCATGTTGGCGGATCAAGTCGTCCTACAGGAAGCTCATCTTTTAACAGAGGTCCCTCTATGCATCATTATCATCATACTCCACCACCTCCTCGAAGAGGCTATTATGGATATAGAAGAAATGTTTATACTAGTTCTTCAAGTGGTTTAGGAACTTTGATCGCTTGTTTAATTGTTTTCGCAGTTGTTATTTTTAGCTTTTTTATGATTGCTAGTGATGATAGTGACGTTACATCAACAATCAATCGTGAAAAGATAGAAAATCCTATTCCTTACGATAATAACTGCATTAAAGATGAACTAGGTTATGTAGAAAACACATCAAAACTTTCTAAAAATCTTAAGAATTTCTATAACAAAACAGGAATTCAACCTTATATTTATTTAAAGAGCTATGATGAAACACTTACAAGTGATAGTCAAAAAGATAATTATGCACAAAACTGGTATGAACAAAACATTGATAACGAAGATACTTTCTTATTTGTTTACTATGAAGATCAAGATCCTAATGAAATAGGTTATATGGCTTATGTTAACGGGAAACAGATAACTTCGGTAATGGACAGTGAAGCTGTTAATATTTTTTGGAACTACATAGATCGTTATTGGACAGATAATTCACTTTCTACAGTAGAGGTATTTACAAAGACCTTTAATTCAACAGCAAATACGATTATGGAAAAATCAACAACTTCTAATGATATTATTAAAATCATTTGTATTATTGTTGGCATTGTCATTGTAATTGGTGGAATTATTTATATCTTGCGTATGAAATTTAAACGAGATAAAGAAAAAGCTAAAGAAACAGTTGAAATATTAAAAACACCTCTTGATAAATCAGATGAATTAAGAGACAAATACTTAAATGAAGAAGGGAAAGAATAACTATGGGAATTTTAACAAGATTTACAGACATTATGAAAAGTAATATTAATGCTTTATTAGACAAATGCGAAGATCCAGCAAAAATGATTGATCAAACATTAAGAGATTTAAGGGAAGATTTAGCTGAAGTAAAAAAAGAAACGGCCAACATTATTGCTGATGCAAAAAGTGCAGATCGTCAAGTTCAAGAATGTGAAGATGAAATTGCTAAATATACAACAGCTGCTCAAAATGCTTTAAAAGCGGGTAATGAAGATGATGCTAGAACATTGATCGCTAAAAAACAACAATATGAAAGCAATCTTGTTTCATACAAAAAAACACAAGAACTTACTCATGCCAATGCTGATAAAATGCGTCAAATGCATGATAAACTTGTTAACGATATCGAAACATTAGAAGCTAGAAGAGATGCTATTAAAGCAACAGTTGCTTCTGCTAAAGCTCAAGAACATATTAATAAAATTGTTTCTGGTGGAGATAAAGCAAAATCTTCTATGGAATCATTTGAACGCTATGAAAAGAAAGCTGAAAAAATGTTAGATGCTGCAACTGCTGAAGCAGAATTAAACGCTCATACAAGTGCTGCTTCTTCTTTAGCTGATAAGTATACATCAAACGGTAGTGACGCTTCTGTTGAAGATGAATTAGCTGCTATGAAAGCAAAACTTGGATTATAATAATTGCTTGGAATATACATTTGTATATTCCTTTTTTTGTATTATAATATTTTCGAGGTGAAACCATGAATAAAAATAATTATCATACCCATACCGCGAGATGCTATCACGCTAGTGGAAAAGATGAAGAATATGTAAAAGCAGCTATTAAAGCTGGCATCAAAGAATTAGGATTTTCTGATCATACACCTTGGCATTATGATTCTTCTTTTAAAGCAACAATGCGTATGCCTGAAAGTCAATTAGATGATTATATTGAAAGCATTCGTTATCTTAAAGAAAAATATAAAGATCAAATTTCTATTTTAATTGGATTAGAATGTGAATATTTTGAAAGATATATGCCTTGGCTTGAAAAGATGTTAAAAGATAAACAAATTGATTACATTATTTTAGGAAATCATTACTATGAAACAGATGAACTTCATCAATACTTTGGAAGTCCTGTCAATGAATACTATTTAAAAGCTTATGTAGATCATTGTATTAAAGCAATCGATACAGGTCTTTATAGTTATATAGCTCATCCTGATCTTGTTTACTATGATAAAGATTCAAAACTTTATCAAGAAGAAATGTCACGTTTATGTGCTTATGCTAAAGAAAAAGATATGCCTTTAGAATTTAATCTATTAGGATTTATGACACATAGACATTATCCAAATAAAGCTTTTTGGAAAATTGCAAATCACTATAAAAATAAAGCAATCATTGGCTTTGATGCACATAGTCCTGATGCTTTATTAAAAGATGATATTTATCAACAAGCTTTCAATTATCTATCTTCTTTAGATGTTGAACTAATTGATACAATTCAGACATTAAAAAAATAAGGATTTTTTCCTTATTTTTTATTTTACAAGTTCAATAGCTTGTTTACCTGTTAAATGTTCAATTATAATTTCTACACAACAAAGAGCTTTCCATTCTCTTTGAATTTCTTTTTCAACTGCAATTTCATCATCACAATATTTTAATCCTAAAGCATTTACCGCTTGATAGATTTCATCATCATCTTGTAAGATTTTTGCTTTTCCAAAAAGAATAATACTTCTAAAATAAGTTGTTAATTCTTCTTCAATAACATCTTCTTGATCAATAATACTTATTGATACTTTAGGATTATTTTTAATAGCATCTATTTTATGTCCTGATTTTGCTCCATGAAAATAAATCTTTCCATCTAAGTAAACATAATTAACAGGAACTGAATATGGATACCCATCATCACCATGTAAAGCAAGTGTTGCTGTTTTTGCTTTTTTTAAAATATCAATACATTGCTTTTCAGTTAATTTTTGTTTTTTTCTTCTCATTTCTCTAAACATATTATTACCTATATTTCCAATGTAAAAAATTTATGTAAGATATCTTTTGTCACTTCTCTATTTTCTTTATTCACTAAGATTGTTAAATGATCACCTAAATGTAGAATTGTATCTCCTCGTGGTACAATTTCTTCAATTCCACGATTAATAGAAATAATAATACATTCTTTAGGTAATCCTAATTCTTTGATTGGTAAATCTAAACAACATGAACCAAGTTCTACAGAATAATGGAGAATTTCTTTTTCTTCTAAGGAAATTTCATGATTGCCATTTTTAATCATTCGATTAAGTAAACTATGATAAATAGGTTCACATTTCATCATATTAGCTACAACATAACCAACAAAACTACATACAGCAATTGGTAAAAACTGTGATAAACTTCCACACATTTCTGCAATTAAAACAATGCCTGTAATAGGAGCACGAACAATACTCGCAAATAATCCCGCCATTGCTACAACTATAAAGTTATTAAAATACATTTGTGGAACACCACAATAAGTTGTCACAATTAAAGCATACGCACAACCTATTAAGCTTCCTAAAACAAGCAAAGGAAAGAAGATACCTCCTGGTGTGCCTGAGCCAAAGGAAATAAGTGAAAAGATAAATTTCATTAATAAAAGTAATAAAATGGTACTTAAGACAAAGTTTCCTTCATGAAGAATATCTATAATATGATGTCCACCACATAAAACATCTGGATAAAAGATCATAAAAACAACAGAAATCAATAAAGGAATATAGATTTTTTGATTGTTTTTCAAGAATGTAATTTTATCATAGAGTTTTAAAGTAAACATAGTTGTTTTATTATAAATAACACCTAATACACCAACAATAATCCCTAAAATAATAAGAAAACCATATTGTCCTAAAGGCAAAGTATCTACAAGTGGAAAATAAAGTGAGGGAGTCATCCCAAAAATATTTTTACTTATAAAATCACCTGTTAAAGATGCTACCATAACAGTAACAAGTGCCAGTGGTGAAAAGTTTTTATGGATTTCTTCCAAAGCAAATAACACCCCAGCAAGTGGTGCATTAAAGGCTGCTGAAAGTCCTGCTGCTGCCCCACACGTTAAAAGATATTTTTCCTCAAGTTTCATTCTTTTAAATGCAGAAGCTAGTCCTTTACCAACCATTGCTCCAAGTTGAATACTTGGTCCTTCTCTACCTAATGATAACCCCCCTACAATAGAAAGTGTCCCTGCTACCATTTTAGCAAGAATAACTTTATACCATTTTTCATCAATTTGATCAATCATTTCTGCTTCTACTTGTGGAATTCCACTTCCTGAAATATAAGATTCATATTTTAAAAGCTTAGAAATAATAAAACCAATAATTAAAACACATACAATCCAAATACATAAATGAAGTGTGTTATTTTTGATATAATCCACTACAAAATAAGCCATCTTTTCTCCATAAGAAAGCAACAATCTATAAGCAACACCCACAATACCCGCTAAAATACCAACAATAAATCCTTCTAATAAAACAATATTATCAAAACGACTTTTAGAGCTTAAAAAACGAGCAATTGAAAACTCTTTTCTTTCCATAATTCTCCCCCAATTCGTTTTTTATTATAGCACTTTACTAAAAAGAAAAACACAAGAATCATTACTCTTGTGTTTCATCTTTTTCATCATAATAATTTCTTACTAATGATTGTGTTTTTCTAATATGTTTTTCAACATTTGCTTTTGCAAGTGCTTTATCTTTCTTTACAATCGCTTCATAAATTTCTTTATGTTCTTTTGCTGCTTCAATTAAACGATTTGGTTGTTTAATTGAATGTCTGGAAGTAACATGAATATAATAGTTAATATCTGACAATAATTGTTCAAAATATTGTGAATGAGTTGCTCTATAAATAGCTTCATGGAAATCAATATTCACTTCTGTAAATCTTTCTTGATCATTTTTTTCAGCATAGAATTCTAATAAATCATAGATTTCTTTAATTCTATCTAATTCTTCTTGAGTAATACGCTCAATAGCAAGTTGTACAGATAAACTTTCTAAAACAACACGAATTTCTAACATATCATCAATATCTCTTGATGAAAAACCTAATACATAAACTCCTTTATTAGGAATACTTTTAACTAATCCTTCTAATTCTAATTGTTTTAAAGCTTCTCTAATGGGTGTTCTAGAAATATTTAGTTCTTTAGAAAGAACAACTTCATTTAATTTTTGTCCTTTTTCATATTCTTCATTTAAAATCTTATCTCTTAAAATACAAAAGATGCGATGTCCTAAGGAACCATGTCCTGCATTTTCTAAAATATTTTTTTTCATACTATAACCTATCTATAATTGCTTGCGTGAATTCCTTTGTAGAAGCATGTCCACCAATATCACGCGTTACAATTTTTCCCTCTTCTACGACTTTTGAAAGTGCATCACGTAGCCTATTTGCTTGATCATTTTGTCCTAAGGCTTCTAACATTAAAGCAAAGGCTAAAAGCAATGCACTTGGGTTAGCAATTCCTTTTCCGGCAATATCAGGAGCACTACCATGAACAGCTTCATAAATACGGTATTCATCTCCAATATTACCACTAGGAGCAAATCCTAAACCTCCTACTAATCCTGCACATAAATCTGAAACAATATCTCCATATAAATTAGGAGCAACCAATACATCAAATGTTTCTGGTCTTAAAACAAGCTGCATACACATATTATCAATGATTACTTCTTGTTTTTCGATTTCTGGATAATCTTTACCTACATTTCTAAAACATTCTAAGAATAATCCATCTGTAAATTTCATAATATTCGCTTTATGAATGGCCGTGACTTTTTTTCTACCATTTGCTTTTGCATATTCAAAAGCATAACGACAAATCTTTTCACTGGCTTCTCTAGTAATTAATTTAATACCATGCGCAACATCATCACCCACCATATATTCAATTCCTTTATAAAGATCTTCCGTATTTTCACGAATCATGACTAAATCAATATTTTCATATTTAGAATCAATTCCTTTAAAAGAACGAATTGGTCTTACATTGGCATAAGTTGCAAATTTTTGTCTTAAAGCAACATTGACACTTCTAAATCCTGTACCAATAGGTGTTGCTGTTGGACCTTTTAATGCCCATTTATATTCTTTAATAGCATCTACAAGTCCTGGTTCAAAGACTTCTTTTGTTTTAGCAGCATATTCTGCACCAGCTTGATATTCTACCCATTCAATATCTAAATTCATAGCTTTTGTAATGTCAACAACACTTTGTGAAATTTCTTTTCCGATTCCATCACCTGGAATTAATACTGCTTTCATTAAAAGTCACCTCCTAATTCTTTAATTGCATTTAATAGACCACCATATTGAATCATTGTTTTTTCTCTTGGTGATAATTTTAATTTTGCGGTAATTGTTTGATTATTTGTTTTATTGATAACAGTAATATCTTTATTGTTTTCAACACTATCTAATAAATTAATTAATTCATATTCATCTTGATCATTAAAGAAATCGTAATCTTTTTGATTAATAACAAGTGGTAAAATACCATTATTAATTAAGTTCGAACGATGAATTCTTGCAAATGAAATAGCAAAAATTGCTTTGATCTTTAAATAATTAGGAACAAGGGCTGCATGTTCACGTGAAGAACCTTGACCGTAGTTATCTCCACCAACAATAAATCCTCCACCATTTTCAATGCATCTATTATAGAATTGATCATCTACTTTACAGAAAGAGAATTTAGCAAGATGTGGCACATTACTTCTATATGGGAGTAATTTAGAATCAGATGGCACAATGTGGTCTGTAGAAATATTATCTCCTACTTTTAAACATACTTTACCTTTAAATGTATCTGGTAATTTATCTCCTCGAGGAACTGGTTTAATATTTGGTCCCATATAAACTTCATTTTGAGGATCATATTCATCAATAAAGAAATTCTTATTCTTCACAAATGGTGTATTTTCAATATCGTCTAAATACATATCATCTTCAAATTCATCTGTTAAATATCCTTTGATTGCACTTAAAGCAGCAACTTCAGGTGATACTAAATAAACACTAGCATCATTTGTTCCTGAACGTCCTTTAAAGTTACGGTTGATAGTTCTTAAAGAAACACCTTTAGAAAGTGGTGCTTGCCCCATACCGATGCATGGTCCACAACCACATTCAAGAATTCTTGCCCCAGAGGCAATCATATCCGCTAAAGCTCCACATTTAGAAAGCATTGCTAGAATACTAGAAGAACCTGGAGCAATAACAAGTGATACATGAGTTGCGACTCTTCTTCCTTTTAAGATTTTTGCAGCTTTTAACATATCAGGAAGTGAGGAGTTTGTACATGAACCAATCACTACTTGATTGATTTTCATTCCTCTTAATTCACTTACTGGTACAACTGCATCTGGACTATGTGGTTTAGCAGTTAATGGTACTAATTTTGATAAATCAACGGTGATTTCTTCATCATATGTAGCATCTTCATCCGCTTTTAATTCAACATAATCTTCTTCTCTTCCTTGTTGAATTAAGTATTCTTTAGTAATTTCATCTGTTGGAAAGACAGAAGTCGTTGCCCCTAATTCAGCCCCCATATTACAAATAGTTGCACGATCTGTTAATGATAATTCTTTTAAACCTTCTCCAGTGTACTCAATAATCTTATTAACTCCACCTTTGACAGATAATTGTTGTAAAATATATAAAATAACATCTTTAGCCGAAGCCCATTTTGCTTTTTTACCTACTAAATTCACTCTAACAACACTTGGACATTGTAAATAATATGTACCTGTTGCCATTGCTACAGCGACATCTAATCCTCCTGCCCCAATAGCAATCATTCCCATCGCACCACATGTTGGTGTATGTGAATCTGATCCTACTAATGTTTTACCAGGTTTTGCAAAGTTTTCTAATTGCAATTGATGGCAAACACCATTTCCTGGTTTAGAAAAAGTAATTCCATGTTTCTTTGCTACACTACGAATAAACTCATGATCATCCATATTTTCAAAACCTGTTTGTAACATATTATGATCAATATATGCAACTGCCTTTTCAACCGCTACATGTTCAATTCCCATTGCCTCTAATTGTAAATAAGCCATTGTCCCTGTTGAATCTTGAGTTAATGTTTGATCAATTTGAATCCCTATTTGTTGACCAGCGACTAACTCACCACTTTTAAGTTTAGTACTTAAGATTTTATACGCTAAATTCATTATTCTACGTCCCCCTTATTACGATTGTATACAATTATACATTCCATGTGTATTATTGTAAATACATTCTAAGTAAATAAAGGGATTTTTTTACGTATATTCCATTAAAATTGTATATTGTATACAGTTATCAATCATTTAAAAAGGGAGCAAAAGCTCCAACTTTTTATAAATCTAAGGCATATGCAATCGCAAGTTTTGTTGTATCTACGATTGAATCAATATGACAACGTTCTTTACCATGTGAATTGATCACAGCCATACCAAATGCTGCAGCATAAACATTATTACCTGCACGAATTGCAGCATTAGCGTCTGTTCCATAATGGAAGAAAACATCAACACAATAATTTAAGTTTGTTTTTTTAGCTTGGTTGATAATTCTTGTAGTAAGTTCTCTATCATATGGAGAATAATTATCTTTAGCACAGATACTTACTGTTTTTTCATCAGCATGATAATCAGGCCCAATTAATCCGATATCTAAAGCAACATATTCTTCTACTTCTTCTGGTACATAAGCTCCACCATGTCCGATTTCTTCATAAATTGGGAAAGCTAATAATGTACGATATTTTGGTTTTAAATTATTTCTTTTGAAGTAAGCCATCATTTCGATTAATGCAGCAACTGCAGCTTTATCATCAATATAACGTGAAACAACATATCCTGATGGTGTATATTCGAAATGAGGATCTACAGAGATCACATCACCATGATCAATACCTAAAGCCATAACTTCTTCTTTAGAATGAACATCTTCATGTAAGATAACTTCCATATGATCTTCATCTCTTGGCATTGTTCTAGCATCTTCAAATACATGAACTGAGTGAGCTTTACAAATAACCATACCTCTATATTTGCGTCCATCTCTTGTAATAAGAGTAACACCTTCACCTTCCATACTATGGTAGTTAACACCACCTAATTGTCTTACAATTAAATGACCGTTATCATCAATATGACGAACAACTAAACCAATTGTATCTAAGTGAGCACCCAAACATACTGTTTTAGAATTATCTTCTCCTTCTAAAGTAATGTAAGCTGTTCTTTTACGATCATAAGTTACTTCTAATCCAAATTCAGCAGCTTTTTTTTCTAATAAAGGGAAAACTTCTTCATAATAACTAACTGGACTTGGTACATCAATAAATTCTTTACATAATTCAACTAATTCATTTTTGTTAATATTCATTTCCATTTTATAATACCCCTTTTACTTTTTATCATATAAATGACATGCGCAGAAATGACCTGGTTCTACTTCTTTAAAATCGGGTCTATCTGTTTTACAAATATCCATTACTTTCGGACATCTTGTACAGAAACGACATCCTTTAGGTGGATTGGCTGGACTTGGCACATCGCCACCTAAGATTTGTTTATCTTCAATTCTTTCTTTTCCGATTCTTGGAATTGCTGAAAATAATGCTTGAGTATAAGGATGTAATGGTTTGGCATAAAGTGATTCTGTATCAGCCATTTCCATCATATTACCTAAATACATAACCCCTACTCTATCAGCAATATGTTTTACAACACTTAAGTCATGGGAAATGAAGATATAAGCAATACCCATTTTTTCTTGTAATTCATTTAATAAGTTAATGATTTTTGCTTGAATTGAAACATCTAATGCTGAAACAGGTTCATCACAAATAATCAATTTTGGTTGTAAAGCAATTGCACGGGCAATCCCAATACGTTGTCTTTGTCCTCCTGAAAATTCATGAGGATAACGATACATGTAATCTAAGTTTAAACCAACTTGTTTCATAACTTCCACAACACGTGCATCACGTTCTTCTTTTGTTTTATAACATTTAGCGATATCAATTGGTTCAGCAATAATATCTTTAACTGTCATACGTGGATTTAAAGAAGCATAAGGATCTTGGAAAATCAATTTGATTTTATCACGTGTTTCTTGTAATTCTTTACCTTTTAAGCTTGTAAAATCTTGACCATCTAAGATAACCTTTCCTTCAGTTGGTTCAATTAGACGGATTACACTTTTACCCATTGTTGATTTACCACATCCTGATTCACCAACAATCCCAAAAGTTTCTCCTATTTTAACATCAAAGCTAATATCATCTACCGCTTTAACAACGCTTTTTTTACCTCTTAAAGAAGATGATTTAATAGAATAATATTTCTTTAAATGTTCTACTTTTAATAAAACGTCTTGATTATTTTCCATTTTCTACATCCTCCTTATTCCATCTTTCATGATATTTCCAACAACGAACTAAATGGTTTTCACCATGTTCCATCATTGCTGGACATTCTTGATGACAGATTTCTTTGGCATGTTTACAACGTGGTGCGAAGAAACATCCTTTTGGAAGTTCATAAAGCATTGGTACAGAACCAGGAATAACTTCCAATTCTTCTTGATCATCGCTATCGATATCAGGGATTGATCTTCTTAGACCAATAGTATAAGGATGTAAAGGATTTTTAAATAAATCTTCTACATTTGTATATTCTACGATCTTACCTGCATACATAACGATTACGTTATCTGCCATTTCTGAAATAACACCCATATCATGTGTAATTAATAATACGGCTGTATTTAATTCTTTTTTCATTTTATTAATTAATTTTAAGATTTGTGCTTGAATTGTAACGTCTAATGCTGTTGTAGGTTCATCACAAATCAATAATGATGGATTACATGAAAGTGCCATAGCAATCATGATTCTTTGTCTCATCCCACCAGATAATTGATGAGGACAAGAAGCAAATACTTTTTCAGGCATTGGAATACCTACAAGTTTAATCATTTCTAAAGCACGTTCTTTAGCTTCTTGTTTACTCATTTTTTCATGAGTTAAAACAGCTTCCATAATTTGTTTTCCAACAGTAATAACTGGATTTAAGGATGTCATTGGCTCTTGGAAAATCATTGAGATTTCTTTACCACGAATATCTCTCATTTCTTTAGGAGATTTCTTTAATAAATCTTCTCCTTTATACATAATTTCACCAGCAGTAATTTTACCTGGAGGAGATGGAATTAATTGCATTAATGATAAAGCTGTCATACTTTTACCACAACCAGATTCTCCAACAACTCCTAAAGTTTCTCCTGGTTTGATATTAAAACTTACTTCTTGTACAGCAGGAAGCGCTCCACGATCTGTAAAGAAGGTAATACCAAGATCTTTGACTTCTAATAATTCTTTATTTTCACTCATATCTTTTCCCCTTTTTACGATCTTAATTTTGGATCAAGCGCATCTCTTAATCCATCACCTAACATATTGAACGCTAATACTGTAATAATAATAGCTAACCCTGGAATTACTGAATAGTATGTTGCACTACGAATATATGGTTGTGAAAAACTAATCATTGAACCCCAGCTTGCCATTGGTGCTTTAACACCTAAACCTAAAAAGCTTAATGATGCTTCTGACATAATTGCATTTGGAATACCTAATGTTACAGTAACGATTAATGTTGATAAACAGTTAGGTAATAAATGTTTCATAATAATTCTAAAACTATTTCCACCGCTGACTTTACATGCATCGATGTATTCCATCTTTTTAAGACGCATAACATCCCCACGGATAAGTCTGGCTGTTGAAGCCCAACCTAAAAGACCGAGCGCTAAGTAAAGGTTAATTAAACCTGGTCCTAAAACGAACATGATTGCCATCGCAAATAATAAGAATGGAAAAGATGAAAATACTTGAATTAAAAATGAAATAACAGAATCTACTTTTCCACCAAAATATCCAGCACAAACACCCATCGTATACCCAATAACTGTCGCAATAATTTGTGAAATGATACCAACACTTAAAGAAACACGGCATCCATAAATAATTCTTGAGAAAATATCTCTTCCTAAATCATCTGTACCAAACCAATGTTGTCCGCAAGGTTTCATTAAACGATCTGTAAGAACTTGTTTGTTTGGATCATAAGGAGCAATCAATGGTGCAAATAAAGCAATTAAGCATAAAAGAATAACGATGAACAAACATACCATTGCTACTTTATTTTTCTTGAAAATGTTCCAACTGATTGACCAATAACTTTGATATGTTTGATCTTTTTTCTTTTTAAACATTTTATGATGACTCCTTTCCTAAACGAATTCTTGGGTCGACTACTGTATAAAGTAAATCAACTACTAAATACATAATGACACAAATAACCGCAATATACATCACGCCACCTTGGACGATTGGTAAATCACGTGTATTAATACTATCTACTAACATTTTTCCAATTCCCGGAATTGAAAATACAGATTCTACTAAGACAGATCCTGTTAAGATGTTTCCTAAATCAGATCCTGCAATTGTAATAATTGGAATTAACGCATTACGTAAAGCATGTTTAATTGTAACAACCCAACCTTTTAAGCCTTTAGCTTCAGCTGTACGGATGTAATCTTGTGATAAAACATCTAACATACTTGTTCTTGTAATACGAGCAATACTTGCTGCATATCTTGTACCTAAGGCAATACCTGGTAAGATAAATGATTTAAAACTATCAATACCTGATAAAGGTAATAAATTAAATTTCAAACAGATAACAATTTGTAAAATGATAGCAATCCAGAATGCGGGAGCTGAAATACCAAATACAGAAATTGTCATTAAAGCTGAATCAACCCACTTACCATGATTAACGGCAGCCACAACACCTACTACTATTCCTAAAACAACAGCTAATATATAAGCAATACCAGCAAGCTTAGCCGTTACTAAAAATGAACTTGTTAAAATATCAATTACTGGTTTATTTTGGAAATATGATGTTCCAAAGTTTCCTTGAAGCATATTTCCTAACCAGCTGAAATATTGAATATAAATTGGTTGGTCTAATCCCATTTCATGTGTAACACGTGCAATCGTTGCTTGATCAGCGAACTCACCTAACATGATTTCAACTGGATTACCAGGCACAATGTTTAACACAAAGAATGTGATTAACGAAATACAAAAAACGACACCAATAGCTTGTAATACACGTTTTAGTAAATACTTCGTCATATTTTTCCTCCTTTTTCCTACAATAAATATATGGAATGCATTGCTGCATTCCATATATGATTAACACTTATTTAATTTCATTTACTATTTTTTAGATAAATCAATATCAATGTTATATAAATGATAAATTAAGTTTCCTAATTTAGCATTTTTTACATATGGTTTAGCAACAAATTGTAACTTACCATAATATAATGGAATTGTTCCATAATCTTCACGAGATAAGATATAATCTGCTTTTTTGTATAATTCAACACGTTTATCAGAATCATTTGATTCTCGAGCTTCTTTCATTAATGAATCGAATTCAGGATTATTGTAGAATACACCTTTTCCTACAGCGTTTTCTGAATAGTAATAAGTATACATTTGGTTATCAGCATCAGCATATAATGGGAACCAACCAAGAACTGTAGCTTGTAATTCACCAGCAGCTCTAGCTGAAGACCAAATACCTGCATCAATTGTTTCTACATTCATAGTAATTCCTGCTTCTTTTAAGTAAGCTTGTAATGCAGTAGCGATTTTTTCTTCTTTTTGTCTAACTTTGCAAGTAAATGTAGGGTTTGAAATACCTGCATCAGCTAAAACTTGTTTAGCTTTTTTAACGTTATGTTCATAAGTTTTTAATTTGTCATCATGACCTGGAACACTTGGATTTAAGAATGATGAAGCTGGTTCAGCAGCACCATTTAATACAGTACTACATAATTCTTTACGGTTAATAGCTAATGAGATTGCTTCTCTAACTGCTTTATTACTTAATACTGGATCATTATCTTTAATTGATAAGAAATATGTACCTAATGGAGTTACTTGAGTAATTTCATCTTTTAAATCACTATCTTTATATTGATCTAATAATGAAGTATCTAAGTCACACATATCAATGTTACCTTGTTCATATTCCATCATTTTTGTACTTGCATCATCAATATAAACAATTTCTAAACGATCTAAGTTAGGTTTTTTACCATGATATTTTTTATTTGGTACCATTACAACTTTAGTTTGTTCATCATTTTCTTTAATTACATAAGGACCAGTACCAATTAAGTTAGTTCCTTTACCCCAGTTTTCACCAGCAGCTTCACATGCATCTGAAGGATAAATTGAAGCATAGTCCATACCTAAGTTAGCAACAAATGGCGCAAATTTGTAATCAATATGTAATTTAAAAGTGTAATCATCAACTGTTTCAAAACCACTTAATTCAGTAGCTTTACCATCTAACATATCTTGAGCACCAGTAATCATGTTGTACATATATGTATTTGTACATCCTGTTGCTGGTGTAAACATTCTTTCGAATGTATATTTAACATCTTCAGTAGTTAAATCAGAACCATCTGAGAATTTAACACCTTTTTTAAGTGTAATTGTATAAGTTAATCCATCATCAGATACCTCTGGCATATCTTTAGCAAGAACACATTCTTCTTTATTATCATCATTCCAACGATATAATCCCTCTAATACGTTGTCAGCAACAGAAGAAGCCCCTGAGGTAGTGTTAGTTTGCATATCTAAACCAACTTTTGGATTAGATTGACCAAAGCGAAATACTTTTTCGCCATTTTCTGTACTTTTGCTTGAGCTACTTGAACCACCACATCCAGCTAAGGATACAGCCATTGCAGCAACAGCAAGAACAGATAAAGATTTCTTTAATAAGTTCATTTCCCTTTCCTCCTAGTTTTAACAATTCCCTACTTAAACTTTTTTAAAGTACTTTTGTATTATATCAAAGGGCTTTCTTTATTTCAACAGAATATTGCATTTTTGTATACAATTGAAAACAATTATCTAATTTCATACTTTATTATCATACTTTTTTATGTTTTTTTTGCAAAAAATGTTCTTGTTTATGCAAAAAAACAATATCCAATCCACATGGATATTGTTTTTCATTTTAAAGCATACTTGTCATTCCACCATCAATAACAAGTAATTGTCCTGTTGTATAAGTACAAGCGTCACTTGCAAAATAGATAAGTGCTCCGTTCATTTCACCTTCACGACCAAATCTCTTAAGAGCTACTCTGTTTTTTAAAACAAGAGAACCTGGTGCATCTAAAGCATCATGTGTCATTTCTGTATCATAGACACCTGGTGCAATCGCATTAACAAGAATACCATAAGGTGCTAGATCTCCTGCCATGGCTTTTGTAAGGTTAACAACCCCACCTTTAGCCGCAAAATAACTTACTTGAGCAGGTCCAGCTTGAATACCACCAACCGATGAAATATTAATAATTCTTCCATATTTTTGTTTCATCATAATAGTTGAAACTTCTCTTGCCATGAGGAAAACACCTTTTAAATCTGTATCTAAAACTTTATCCCATTGGGCTGTTGTATGATCATGAAGACCACTTGAGTATTCAACAACACCTGCATTATTGACAAGAATATCAATTTTTCCAAAATGATCGACGACAGTTTTAATCGCATTTTTAATACTTTCTTCATCTGTAACATCACATGAAACAGGTAAACAATCATGTCCATTTTGTTTTAATTCTTTAGAAAATTCTTCTAATCTTTCTTTTCTACGTGCAAGGATAGCGACATCGCATCCTTGTTCACTTAATGCTCTTGCAAATTGTTGTCCAAGCCCACTTGAAGCTCCTGTAACAACCGCTACTTTCCCTGTTAAATCAAAACTAATCATCTTTAATATCTCCTATTCCATCACACGGATTGCATGATATCCCTCATGAATTGCAGTTAAAATTTTTCTTGGTGCAACAGCATCTCCAATAACAGCAACTTCATCATATTTTTCATCTAATAAATCTTCTAATTGATTATTAGGTCTAAATCCAACAGCATTTAAAACAGTATCACATTCAAGCGTCATTGTTTGTCCATCTCTTTCAAATGTAACACTTGTTGGTGTAATATTTGTTACTTTAGCGTTTGCTTCTACTTTAACACCACGATCTTTAACCATTTTTCTTAAGTGTTGATCATTATTTAAGCAGTGATTAGCTGTAAATAAGATATCTGGACACATTTCTACTAATGTCACATCTCCATCTTTTCCTGCAATATCACAAGCTGCTTCAGTACCAGCAAGTCCAGCACCGATAACAACGACTTTTTTACCAACTGTTGCTTGATGTGTTAAATAATCACTCGCAAGAACTGTGGTATCAATACCTGGAATTGGTGGCATAGCAGGAGTTGAACCAGCAGCTAAAATAACTTTGTCATAATCTCCTTCAAGATTGTCTTTAGTAATAGGTGAATTTAAATGAATATTCACATCTAGTTTTTTACATTGTGTTTCTAAGTATTTAATTAATTTTAAAACATCCGCTTTAAAATCAGGACCACCTGCAGGCCATAAAGTTCCACCTAATTTATCTTCTTTTTCATATAAATCAACATCAAAACCACGGCGTTTTGCAGTAATGGCAGCCATCATACCAGCTGGACCTCCACCAATAACAAGGACTTTACGTTTTTGACCATTTGGAAGTGGTAAAGCATAAGCTTTTTCTGCATAACATAATGGATTAACTGCACAATAATAGTGTTTACCGCTAAATCCTGCAAGTAAGCATTCATTACATCCAACACATGGAGCGATATCTTCTTCATGATGTGCTTTGACTTTTTTAGGCCAATATGGATCAGCTAACATTTGATGAGCAAGTCCTACATAATCTAAAATACCATCTTCAACAGCTTTTTTAGCCACTTCAGGATCTTTTAAATTACCATCACCTAATACTGGAACACTTACAATATCTTTAATTGCTTTTTGTACATCTAATTTATATCCTTCTTTACTATAAACAGTAGTGATTGCTTGGAACCATTCTTCATAACATCCAGTATCAACATGTAAAGCATCAACCCCTGCTTCTTCTAAGATTTTAGCCATTTCAATACCTTCATCAATGGTTCTAAAGCCTTCTACTCTTTGATGTGGTGTAAATTTAACAAGCACTGGCATTGTATCTGGAACATTCTTTTTAATTGCTTCAATACATTCCAATGTAAAACGCATACGATTTTCAAGTGTTCCACCATATTCATCTGTTCTATTATTCCATTGAACAGAATGGAATTGATCTAATAAATATCCTCCATACGCATGTAATTCAACGCAGTCTGCACCAGCATTTACAGCAAGTGAAGCACTGTACCCTACTTTTTCTACTAAATAATGAATATCTTCTTTTGAAAAAGGTTTACAAATTAAATCTGGGAACCAGAATGCTCCTACACTACCCGCACTATAAGGTGGTGTAAAAGGATCAGTAAATTGTTGACGTCCTAAACCTGGTGATAATTGTACACAGACTTTTGCTCCATAAGCATGACATCTTTCAATTAACATGTTTAGTCTTTCTACATGATGGAAATCAGAAAGTTCTGTACATGGTCTTGGTTCATATTTTGTCGAAACAACGTTAGCACCTGTAATAATTAAACCAGCGCCACCTTTTGCTCTTTCTTCAAAATAATCAATACCTTCATTACAGTAAGCTCCATCAGCTTCTCCTGTCGTTCCCATAGGTGACATGAAAATTCTGTTTTTTAATTTCATTTTTCCTATGTATGTCTTATCAAATAAACTCTTAGCCATTTCTTTTCCCTCCTCATACCATAGTAAATGTTTATTTAACTCAAGTAAATTATATAACTGTAAAAATAAATGTCAACGCTTTCATTAAATAAAAGTGAATTTTTTAACAAGCATCTTTGCGTTAAATTATGGTATATTATTTTTAAGGAGAATTTTATGAAAATAACAAAAGAAAAAATATCACAAACAGCTGTTCAGCTTTTTTTAGACAAAGGTTATACCAATGTCACAATTCAAGATATTTGTAATGAATTACATATCACCAAACCAACTTTATATAAATACGTCAATAATAAGGAAGAACTTATTTTAGATCTTTATGATTCAACAATAGATCATCTTGTAAAAGACACGTATAAACTAGTTGATAGTGATAGTCACTATCAACAATTACTTATTGTCTTTTCTACATTAATTAAAGATACTAAAAAATATGGTTATGATTTATTTAGTCAAATGTTTATTGCGAATTTAAAAGAAAATCGTCATAGCTTTGATATGCGTGATAATCTTACAAAACTTTGTATCATTATTATAAAAAAAGCTCAAGAACAAAAAGAAATTCATAATTTATCTAATCCAGAGATTTTATATCAAGCTTTAGCACATACCTTTACAGGTCACGAAGCTTTATGGTGTATTAAAAAAGAAGAAAAGTGCTTCGATGAATCTTTCTATTTAAGTATGAACGCTTTATTAGAAGTGGATTCCACTTATCAAGATTTATACAAAGAATATTTGTAATAAAAAATTCCCTAACGGGAATTTTTTATATAGCTTTCTATTTTCGAAAAATAGAGTGACATACGTTTTTTTACAGAATGTTTATAGAAAAAGTTATTATACATTTTATCATTATTCTTTCTATATTCTTCTTTATAGATAATTTTAATTGTATGATCATTAAGTTCTTTAATTGTATAATCCATTAATGTTCGTCCTTTTTTACTTACTATTTCTAGACTATATCTTTTAGGTTCTTCATATTCTTTAATTGTTGCAGTTGCTTTTTGATTTTTCTTATTTGTAATATATTTCGAGTAAGTATATCCCTTTTTTAATTTTGATTTTGTGATCTTTTGATTTGTTGAAACATAAATATCATTTATCACTGCTTCAACTAATACATCAAAAAATTCCTGTAAACTACAATACATATGTCTTTCTATAATCATAAAAAACCTCTCTTTTTAATTATTATCTTGTTACTATTTCACAAGGAACATTCATAATTTTGGCAACTTTTAAAATAGTATCAATATGTTTACCTATTGCCGCTGCCATATGATGTGTTGGTCCTGCTTCAGACCAACGATTGCAGAATTCTCTTGCTCCACAACTAAATTGAATTCTCATATTTGTATCACCAAAATTAAAGATTGGTCCTTCTACATTTTTACCTTCTGCTACAACAAACTTAAAATGACCGTTCATATCTTGTGTTATAGCTAAATAAGTAACATCTCCTACTGGTGGATAAAATTGTGTTAAATATCCTCCTCCTGTTTTTCCATGGAAAACAGGTACAATTTTCATTGTAGGTTTCTTAGCTTTAGAAATATCTGCATCTCCTGAACCAGAATGTCCAATAATACAAACATCTTCATCAAAATCAATTGAATACATTTCTGATAATTGTCCAGTTCCTGAAATTGTTTTTAAAATACTCATTGCCATTGCTACTTTCATATCACCTTCAACAGCACAAGCAGTTCCTTGCTTAATTAACATTGAAAATGCTGGAATTAACATAGAATCAAGAACACCTGCTTTTCCAGTAGCAAAACCATCATAGTGAGAAGCAATTAAGCCTAATTTTTCATCTTTAACCCACTTTTCAAAAGCAACAACATATTTAGCCATTTCCCATACTGTTTCAACTGTTGCTCCACCTTCTATATCAAATGTATCTAAAATATCTTCTGCTTTTTCTTGAATTGCTTTTTCATCAGTTATTTCATCAGCAATTGCCCACATTTTTTCCCAATCAAATTGTTTTGTATATAGATCCATTCTATTATATAAATTTGTTTCATCAATATATAAATCCATCATTCCTGGATATGGTCTACCTATTTGAGCAATATTTGTTTCTCTAAATCTTCTACGTACTTGTGCAGCTTTACACCAATCTTCAATTTCACTTTTAACAATTTTATCATCACCTTGAATACCAGTAATAACGGCATGTCTTTTACCAGCTCTTTCTAAATCAGCTACAGCTTCTCCTACAGCTCCACAAGCATATAATTCACCTAACCACTTTGGAATATCTGTATTTTGATAATCTGGTGCTTTTAGTTTTTGAACATTTACTAAAACAATAGGAACATCTAAATCTTTTATAGCTGGTAACATATTATATGATGTTGCATATGTTAACATTTGTAAAAAAACAACATCAACATCTGCGGCTCTAAATTTATCTCCAGCAATCATTGCTTGTTCTTTTGTTGTTACCATTCCCCCATCAATAATTTCAACTGTACGAGGTAATGTTTCTTTAAATTCTTTATATTGTGTTTCGAATTCTGGAACTAATTGAGGAAATTGAGGTAAATAAGCTCCTAAAGCAATTGAAAACACACCAACTTTTGCTTTTGTTTCGACTAACATATTTTTCTCCTATTTATATAAAAATTTTTCTGGTAATGTCACATTAAAATCTTTAGCTAATTGTCTAAATTCATCAGCTTGAATTGTTTGTAATTTATTTGGTGTAATAGATAATACTTTAACTAAGATTTCTGCTGCTTTTTCTACTGTATGCATTAAACCAAATGCTAAATCAAAATCTTCTCCTGATACAAACATTCCATGATGAGCCCAAATAGCTACATCATATTCTTTCATTAAATTTGATGTTGCTACAGCTATGTCTTTTCCCCCTGGTACCATCCAAGGAACAACACCAATTCCACTAGGGAATACAACTGGACATTCTGTTGCCATTTCCCATAATTCTCTTGTAAAGATTTCATCTTTCAATGGTAATACAAATGTTAATGCAATTGTATTTGTTGTATGTGCATGATAGATTACACGATGTTTTCCACCACTCACTTCTTTTTTCACTGCATGATTCATTAAATGTGAAGGAAGTTCACTTGTGGGTTTTCCGCCATCTTTTAATCCCCATTGAATTTGGTATTTTGTTCCTGTTTCGTCGATCAAAATAATCGCAATATTACTTTCTGGATCTAAAATAACATTTCTAAAATACTTTCCTGAACCAGTAACTAAAAAATGTTCATTAGCTAAACTTGGAACTTCTGTTCCAATTTCTAACCATTCACCGTCAGTATTCAATAAATCTCTAACATCTTTTAAATCTTCTTCTTTAATACGATATGTTAAATTTCCACCATTTCTTTCATGCCATCCTTGGTTAAATCCATCGTTGCACATTCTAATAAATCCTTTAACAAATTCTAAATCTAAAATATTCATTATTCTTCTCCTTTATATTCTTTTATCTCAAATGATTCTTTAATCATTTTTCTACCATCATTTAAATCTTTAATAGCACCATCACTTATCATTTGTGCTAAAATATTTCCTAATGCTGTTGCTTCAACTGGTCCTGCTAATACTCTTTTTCCTGTTATTGTAGCAATCATCTCATTTAATAAAATATTTTGACATCCTCCACCTATAACATTCACTGTTGAATAAGTTTTATGTGTTATAGCCTCTATTTCTTCAATTGCTTGTTTATAGCTCATTGCTAATGAGTTATAAACACAATAAGATATTTCTCCTATAGAATGTGGAGGTTCTTCATGACGTTCATTAAAATAACTAATAATTTCATCCACCATATTTTTAGGCTTTAAGAATCTTTCATCATTGACATCAAATATTCCCTCATATTGTGATTTTCTAGCAAGTTCAACAAGTTCTCCAAAAGAATACTCTCCTGCAAATTCTCTAGAAACTTCTTGAATAATCCATAAACCCATAATATTTTTCAAAAATCTATAACGATAATTATATCCACCTTCATTTGTAAAATTAGCTCTTAAAGAACTTTCGTTTACAATTGCTTCTTTTGATTCTATTCCTAAAAGTGACCATGTCCCTGATGAAAGAATTAGACTATTATCTTCTATTGAAGCCATAAATGCACTTCCTGTATCATGAGTAGCTGGTATTACTACATCAGCTTTCAACCCTAATTCTTTTTGCATTTCATCGCTTAAAGGTCCTATATTTGTTCCAGGTAATACAATCTTTTGAAATACCTCTTTTGAAACACCTAACTCTGCTAATAAATCATCTCTAAGTTCTTTTGTTTTATAATCTACTAATTGAGTTGTTGTCATATTTGTATATTCATTAACTTTTTTACCTGTTAATAAATAATGAAAATAGTCTGGTATCATTAAGAAACTTTTTACTTTTTTCAATGTTTCTTCTTTTTCACTTTTTAATTGATAAAATGTATTAAATTTTTGAAATTGAATACCTGTTTTGTTATATAAATCTATTTGATTAAATAAGCGAATAACTTGATCTACTCGTAAATCCCTATAAGCAAAAGCTTCTGATAATTTTTGATTATTTTGATCAAGTAATACATAATCAACAGCCCATGTATCAATTCCTATTGTTTTAGGTTTTTTACCTTTTCTGACTGCTTCTTTAATACCTTCCTTTATTTCATTAAAAAGATAATTTGTATCCCAATAATAATGTCCATTTTTTTCAACAACATTATTTTTAAAACGATAGACTTCTTCTATTTCAATCTTGTTATTTTCAACTTTAGATAAAATATGTCTACCACTACTTGCTCCTATATCTATTGCTAAATAGTATGTCATCTTTTAATCTCCAATACTTAAATTTAGAAAAGAGGGAAGAAATAAATTTTATGGACGAATAATGGCAATTCCCTCTGTTCATCCATAGAATATAAAAAAACAACTCACGATTTAATGTCGTAAGTTGTTTAATAGACTATCCTTTTTTGCAATAGCTTATTTTTTCTCGATATTGATGAGGTGTCATATGATAATTCTTTTTAAACATCTTATAAAAATGTGTTAAATTTTCATAACCTATTCTTTCAGCAATATCATAGATTGCTAATCCTGTATTTTCTAACAAATGAACGGCAACTTCCATCTTGATATTTAAAAGATGCTGCTTAAATGTATGCCCGGTATTTTCTTTCATTAATTTAGAAATACGATAATCTGGTTGATGTAAGATATCAGCAATTTCTTGTAAACTTCCTGTTTTATAATTTTGATGGATATAATTTAAAACAGAAGTACAAAGAATACGATCATAACTTTTATTTTCATGAGATTCTATTAATTCAGGAAAATCCATTAGTGTCATTAATAATAATCCTACAAGTAATTTAAGTTTAACTGGACTAGTGTACTCTATTTCATAAAGTTGAGTAATGACTTTTTCAATATATTCCTTAATTTCTTTATTATTTTGACAATGAAATAATAAAAATTGTCCTGAAGAATGATGTGAATAAATCGTTTCTAAAATGAAATTAAAAATCATATTTTGATCAGCAAGTGCACTAATGTAATCAAAAAATTGTGGATTAATAATGAAATTAAAAATAATATCATTTTCTCCTGTGAACAATATTTCATGTTCAATATCCCTATTTAATAAAATAAGTTCCCCTTCATTTACTTTTATTTCTTTACCATCAATAATATGTGTCATTGTTCCACCATAAACATATGACATCTCTATATAATTATGACTATGTTTAGGATAATGAAAAAAGCGTGCATGTTTTCTAACAGTAATAAGTTGATTGTCTTGCATTAATTTATGAAAATCAATTACATTTTTAGAAGAATAGATACTTCGATCAATGATATCTTTTCCATTTAAATGATCTATTTCTTCATCTGTAAAGCAAACTAATTGTTCTAAAATACTTTCATTTATCATCATTTACCTCTATTAAAAATACTCTAATTTCTTAGAGTATTTTTTCCTTTATAAATTTAACAACACCATCTTCATTATTATTTTTACATAAATAGGTTGCATATTTCTTTACACCATCTAAAGCATTTTCAACTACTACACTATTTGGAGTTTGTTTTAACATAGATATATCATTTTCACCATTACCAAAAACAACGACTTCATCTTTTGCTAAATGATATTGATTTAAATATTTTAATAAACCATATCCTTTATTAATTCCTTTAGGATTTATTTCTACCCATTGCTTTTCAACTTTAGAAATTTCATATTGATTAAAGATATTTTCATCCAAATGATTTAACATGTATTCAATACTTTCTTCATTCCCACATAAAACAATTTTTAATAATTTTGTTTCATCTTGTTTTTTTATTAAATCCATATTACTATTTTCAACCCAAGAATTATCTACTAAATATGATTTATTAATAGATGTGCTATTTAATAAATAACTTGTATCTTCAAAAAATATAATAAGTGGTATCTGATATTTTAATGATATTTTATTAAATGTTATGATATCGGCATATGTTAAACGTTGTTGCTTTTCTATACACTTTCTTTTAGAATCATATAATTCTAATCCATTAAGTGTAACATACCCACTTAATGGATATTGATCTAACTCTAGTTGTTTTCCATAACTTATTAGATCTTTCAATCCTCTACCACTTGCTAGTACAACACCTATTCCTTGTTGTTGTGCTTGTATTAATATTTTGATTGTATCTGAACTTAATTCTTGTTTTTCATTTAATAAAGTTCCATCCATATCACTAACAATAAGTCGTATTTTATCCATTACAAATAACCTGTATTAATCCTCTTTCTTCTTTTAAATCTATTATATCATAACCATTTAAATCTAAATGAAATTGAATATTTTCAGGTAAAATTATACACCATTGATATCCTTGATCTATTTTCTTCCATGTAGATTCTATTTTACCATGTATTGTATCGATTGAACAACTGTAGTGATTCATTGTATGAGTGAAGTAAGGTTTTAATGTAATTTTATTAAATCCTACAGCATCTTTATCAATATAAATACCACCTAAACCTTCATAATAGAATACTTGATAGCTTGAAAACATTGCATGATTCATTGAAAAATGATCTCCAATAAATAATTCTGATAAAACACCATTTCTATTTTCTAACATTTCATAGAAAGTTCCCTCATTCATATTAAGTAACCATTTTTCTATAATATCACTTCTACCGTTTTTAGCTAAAACGTCATAAGTTAAGGACATTCCAAAAATACCAGAATTAAATATATAATGATCTTCTTCTATTTTTGAAATTAACTTTTGTAATACTTCTTCTTTATTACCAATTTCTAAATATAAAGCAAATGCATAACCTGTTTGTGTTCCTTCACCAATTGTATCATCATGAATAAACTTATCTTCAATAAGAGTTTTTAATTCTTTATATTTAATTTGATAATTTGTTGCATCTAATTTTAAATGATTTAATATTTGAATATTATTTTTTAATAATAATAATATTGTACAATATCCTAAAAATAACTTATCCGGTGTGGGCTTTCTAAACTGTCCAGCAATTAAAATACTTCCATGATCTCCTAAACATCTTTCAACAACATATTCTAAATCTAAACTTAAAATATAATCCATATGTTTCTTTAAATAAGACAATTCTTCTTCTAATAATGTTTTATCCCCATAGAATTGATAATGTTTATTTACTAAATAAGGATAAACTAATTGCCATAAAAGAGGTCCTTCATGATCAGCAGTTCCATTTGTTTGAATTCCCATATAAGGTGCAGTTTCAGGTATCCCTCCTGCTTCCGTTTGTTCAAAGCGAAAATCTTTAATCACTTTTTTATACATATTTCGAAGATCAAATGTATATAAATTAGACATAGCTAAAGCAACAATATCTCCTCCATATCCTAATCTTTCTCTAGCACAATCTTCAAATACACTATGCACATTATTAAGTTTTGTTTGTAAGGCTGCTTGATATAATTGTTTGTATAAAGCATTATCACAATCTATTTTTCCAATTTGTTTTAAATCAGTATGCACATAGATTGCTTCTATATAATTTAACTGTTCTTGATTACATCCTGTCATATAAACATATCTAAATGAATGATATGTAAATTGATTTTTAAAAGTATTTATACCTTCATTAAATTTAATAATATCTGTTTGAATCGCTTTTTCTGGAGCACCCAATCCTCCTGGAATAAGAAAATCTTCAATTTGTTCTCCTACACTACCAGCTAAAACAGTATCATAAAACATTTCGTCATTTCTAAAATCTTCACTATATTCTAATTTAACTACTTGATCTTGTTTAGATTCTATTTCAAATGAAATAAAACCAGAAACCATTTGACCAAAGTCAATAAGTAATCCATCTTTATACTTCTTTATTTTAAAAGGTTTAATTCCTTGGAATTGTTTAATTTTAGGTATAAAACTTTTTTTAAAATAATATTCTTTACTTATTGTATTTACAGGAAATAATTGATTAGATTGTAATGTATAATCAACTTGTTCTCCTAAATACAAATTATTAAATAAGTAATTTCCAAATCTATAATTCCAAGAAGCATCGCTACTTAAAACCACTTCTTGATCAATATAAAGATCACATATAGCTTTAGGTTCACCTACTTCAGCAAGTTTTTGACGTAAATTATATTTTCCAAATAATTTTAAAGGGGATGGATTATACATACCATTTCCAAGTTCAATTTCAATTGTATTTACACCATCTACCAAATAATCATTTAAACTATACTCATCATAATAAACACACTTCGTAAAGTTTGTCCAATCATTATTTAATTCAGCTTTTGAAACTCTTTTTCCATTGACATAAAGTACGTAATATCCTAACACTGCTATGCGAAAGAGATTTTCTTTACCGACTTTTTCTATATTGAAAGATTTATATAAAATTGTATTGGGATGATCATGGTAATAAAGTTCATCTTCATTACCATAATCATGATATGCACCTTGAATCCATTGTCCATTAAATAATTCTTGTGACATAATATCTCCTTTCCTTACACTGTGTCTATTTATTTTCTTGTGCTTCTTCTTTTAAGATTTGTTGATCTGCCACTTTAACAAATGGTACCCAAATTAACACAACAGCAATAAGACATACAAGTTGTAATACAGCTCCCATAATTGAATTAGTTGTTAAATAGCCACTAATTAATAATGGAGTTGTCCAAGGAACTTGTGCAAGTCCTGTACATTTTGGAACTAATCCTACAGCAAATGCTGCATAAGAAATGACAATTGAAGCTACGTTACTTAAAATAAATGGAATAAAATATGTAACATTCATCATTAATGGAATACCAAATAATGTTGGTTCTCCAACGTTAAAGATATATGGAACAGCCGCAATTTTTTTCATTTCGATATAACGTTTTGATTTAGCAATTAAAACAATCGCAATAATTGAACCAATAATACCAATTGAAGCATAACTATCCCAGAAACTTTGACAAATAATATTAGGTGGCACTTGACCAGCTAACGAAGCAGCTTGGTTTTCAGCTTGTAATACTTGGAAAATAGGTGTCATTACACCATTTACAATAGAATCTCCATGAATTCCAAAGAACCATAATAATTGTGCAAACATTTTAACAATAATAACACCTGGTAAAGATCCTCCAACTGCAGCAAGAGGTGCACCTAAAATAGCATTAAAGATAGCTAAAGCACTTCCACCATTAAATCCGTCAATAACTAAACGTAATAACCAAAATACAATAATAGCAACTAATGAAGGAATAATTGATTCAAATGGAGCACTAACTGCTGGTGGTACAGAAGATGGCATTTTAATTTTAATTCCTTTATGATCAATAAATCTATATACAACAGCTGCTAAGATTGAACATAATAGTGATAAGAAAATAGCTGGTGCTCCTAAATAAGAAGTTGCAATATGTGTTCCAGCTTTTGTTGTTCCAAAAGGAACTAATAACATAAATCCTACAAATGCTGTCATTTGTACTTGTAAAACATTTAATTCCATTTGTTTAGCTAAATTATGAGATACAGATAATAATACTAATAATCCACCTAATCCTAACGAAGCATCATTTACTAAACATAGCGCAGGTTGCCAAACACTCACATCTAAACCTGTAATATTTGATACTAAACTTTCAAAACCTGGAATTGGTAAGAAAGCAATAATTAAAAATATTGATGCAATAAACGCAAATGGCATGTATGCTAACATACCATCTTTGATAGCCATGATATAAATATTTCTATTAACAACATCAGAAATTTTTAATAAACCATTTTGTAGACTATCAAAAAATGATTTCTTTTCTTTCATGAATTTTTCTCCTTTATAATCATATTAATTGTAAAAAGAATGGCCAAACTTCAAATTACAGACATCATTATATGTTGAATAAACCGCTTTCACAATATCATAAAAAGGTTTAAAGACTATCAAATTATGTCATTACTATCTAATTTCGTAGACTAGACTATCATTTTTGGTTATATTTAATATAAAGAGGTGCAAATTATGGATTATGATGAACTTGAAAAATTAATTAAATCTGATAAAACATCAGATAAAACATCCAGTGAAGAAATACTTTCACATTTTAAATCAAAATATGATATGGTTCCTTATTATGGAGATGTGATGTTTGTTTTTCATAGAGAAAGACAATTTATGAATAAAAACCATATTATTTCTCTACATAAAAGAAATAATGGCAAAACACCTATGCATATATTCCATTATGTATTAATTACTTATGTTTATTCTGGTTCTCTTACAATGAATATCGAACAAGAGAAAATAACACTTAAAAAAGGTGATATCATTATTTTAGATCGACATGTTCCTCATTCTGTTGAAAAAACTGGTTCTAATGATCTAGCAATCAATATTATTTTAGATGATAACTATTTTTCAAAAAAATTTATTAATCGTATTCCTTCTAGTGCTCTAATGTCTCGCTTTATTATAGAGCTTATGAACTCTCAAAAAACACATACTCATTATCTTGTTTTTAATACAATTAAAGAAGAAAAAATACATAAAACTATTCAAAACATTCTATGTGAATACTTTGATTATCAAGAAACTTCTGATGATATAATAGATAATTATATTATGATTCTCATCACTTATCTTGCGCGTTTGGATCATACTTTTACGAATATTTCTGCTAATGTATATAAAAACACAAAATTATTAAATGATATATTGGATTATATTAAAGATCATTATAAAGAAGGAAATTTGAATTCTATGTGTCAACATTTTGGTTATGATTCTTCATATACAAGTAAGCTTATTAAAAAGTATTCAGGTAAAACATTTAAACAACTTGTTATGGATGAAAGAATGCAAGTAGCTAGTATATTATTAAAAAACAATGATATGCCTATTTATGATATAGCAAGAGAAGTTGGGTTTAATAATTTAACATCTTTTTATAAAAAATTTGAGGAATACAATCATTGTACTCCTCAAGAATATCGTAAAAATGTAGAATAAATTGTATTGCTCATCGAAATAAAATTGAGTTATAAAGTATTATTTGATAGAATAGTCGAGGTGATAAAAAATGTTGATAGAATGTTCAAATATAAAGAAATCATTTCAAGGAATTGATTTGTTGAAAGATATAAGTTTTAAAGTAGATGATCATGATAAGATTGCGATTATTGGTGTCAATGGTGCTGGTAAAACAACGATTTTAAATATCTTAATTGGTGAAGAAAGTTATGATAGTGGTGATTTATTTAAAAGTCGTGATTTAAATGTAGGTTATTTAAAACAACATCATGATTTAGATATGAATAAAACCATCTATGAATGTGCTTTAGAAGTCTTTGAACCTTTGATTAAAATAGAAAATCGTATGCGTGAATTAGAAGGCATCATGGCTTATGATCATAGTGATCAAGTCATGAATGAATATGATTCACTTACAAATAGATTTAATGAAAAAGATGGTTTCAGTTATCCTAGTCGTATTGTTGGTGTTTTAAAAGGAATGGGCTTTGTTGAAGAAGATTTTCAAAAATATGTTTATGAACTATCTGGTGGTCAAAAAACCAGACTTTGTCTTGCCAAGCTTTTATTAGAAGAGCCTAAACTTTTGGTTTTAGATGAACCAACCAACCATTTAGATAGTCAAGCTATTTCCTTTTTAGAAAACTATTTAAAGGGTTATAAAAATGCTTTGATTGTGATCAGCCATGACCGTTATTTTATTGATGTTGTTTCTAATAAGATTATTGAAATAGAAAATGGAAAAAGTCACAGTTATAATTGTCGCTATGAAGAATATTCTATTCAAAAAAGAACACAACGTGCTATTGATTTAAAACACTATATCAATCAACAAAAAGAAATAAAAAAAATACAAGAAAGTATTGATACATTAAAATCATTCAATCGTGAAAAAAGTATTAAACGTGCAGAATCCAAAGAAAAACAACTTGCAAAGATTGAACGTATTGATCGACCAGAAAATTTACCAAGTGCCATCACTGTTCAATTTACACCAGCTATTGAATCAGGTTATGATGTTTTAAAAGTCACTGATTTATCAATGCGTTATGATCAAATGGTTTTTGAACACTGTAATCTTGATATTAAAAAAGGTGAGCGCATTGCGATTGTTGGGGAAAATGGCGTTGGTAAAACCACTTTATTTAAAGCTCTTGTAGGTCAACTTCCTATTGATCATGGAAAAATACGTTTTGGTAGTCACGTAGAAATGGCCTACTATGACCAAGAACATGAATCTTTAAATTATAATAAAACCATCTTTGATGAAATCAGTGATTGTTATCCACGTATGACTAATCAAGAAATTAGAAGTACCCTTGCTATGTTTAACTTTAGAGGCGATGATGTCTTTAAAGATATTGCCATGCTTTCTGGTGGAGAAAGAGGACGTGTTGTTTTAACAGAAGTTTTATTAAAACAAGCCAACTTCTTAATTCTTGATGAACCAACCAACCACTTAGACATTTCTTCTAAAGAAGTCCTAGAAGAAGCTTTAAAGAGCTTTGAAGGAACGATTTTATTTATTAGTCATGATCGTTATTTTATAAACAAAATTGCAACGCGTGTGATTGAAGTACAAAAAGATCAATGTCTTTCTTATAATGGTAATTATGATGATTATTTAGCTCAAAAGACACCTGTTGTAGAGACAACACAAAAAGTGGTTACCGAAGCAAGACAAAGACAGATCATTGATAAAAAAACAAAAAATGAAATTAAAAAGCTTGAAAGAACGATTGATTCTTTAGAAAAAGAAATTAATTCTTTAAAAGAGGAACTAACAAGTGAAGAAGTCATGAATAATTATAAAAAATATAATGAAATTACTGATTCTATTGATGAAAAAGAAATGGAATTAATGGAAATCATGGAAAAATGGGAACAGCTACAATCGTAACTGTTCTATTTTTTTCATATTTTAAAAAAAATAAATATATTTTTATAAATTATGTATAATACCATTGAATTTAAGGAGGATATATAAATGTTACACAAAACTTTAAAACCATTTCCTAAAGATTTCCTTTGGGGAGCAAGTACAAGTGCTTATCAAGTAGAAGGTGCTAGTTTAGAAGATGGAAAAGGTCCATCATGTCAAGACGTAAAAGTCGTACCAGAAGGAACTTCTGATTTAAAAGTCTGTGCTGATCAATATCATAGATATAAAGAAGATATCGCTTTAATGGCAGAAATGGGGTTCAAAACTTATCGTTTCTCAATTTCTTGGTCAAGAATTATTCCTGAAGGAACAGGAGCAGTAAATCCAAAAGGGATTGAATACTACAACAATGTCATCAATGAATGTTTAAAATATGGAATTGAACCATTAGTAACTATGTTCCATTTCGATATGCCTGCAGCATTAGATGAACGTGGATCATGGGGAAACAGAGACTCAATTGATTGGTTCTTAAACTTCGCAAAAGTTATGTTTGAAAACTTTGGTGATCGTGTTAAATATTGGTTAACAATCAATGAACAAAACATGTTAACTTTAGTTGGACCAGTTATTGGAACATTAATGATTCCTGAAGGATGTACAAATGTTTTAAAAGAAACTTACCAACAAAACCACCATATGTTAGTAGCACAAGCAAAAGCGATGGCTTTATGTCATGAAATGTTACCAGGTGCTAAAATTGGACCAGCTCCAAATATTTCATTAGTTTACCCAGCAAGCTGTAAACCAGAAGATGTTTTAGCTGCTCAAAACTACAATGCAATTAGAAACTGGTTATACTTAGATATGGCTGTTTATGGTGTTTATAACAACTTAGTGTGGGCTTATTTAGAAGAAAATGATGCATGTCCTGAATTTGGTGAAGGTGACGAGGAAGCATTAAAGAGTGGTCATCCTGATTTCATCGGTTTCAACTATTATAATACTGCTACTGTAGAAGCAAGTGATGGAACTGAAAAATTAGATCCAGGTGCAGATCAACAAACTGCTCGTGGTGAAGCTGGTGTTTATAGAGGATATAAAAACCCTAACTTACCAACTACTGAATTCGGTTGGGAAATCGATCCTATGGGATTCAGAGCAACAATTCGTGAAATGTATTCAAGATATCGTTTACCAATGATCGTTACTGAAAATGGTTTAGGAGCTTATGATACTTTAACTGAAGATGGTAAAGTTCATGATCAATACAGAATTGAATATCTAAGAAAACACATCGAACAAATTCATTTAGCTATTTCTGATGGAGCAGAAATGATGGGATATTGTCCATGGTCAGCAATTGACTTAATTTCTACTCATGAAGGTATGGTTAAACGTTATGGATTTATTTATGTTGATAGAGATGAATTTGATTTAAAAACATTAGATCGTTATAAAAAAGATTCATTCTATTGGTATAAAAAAGTGATTGCTTCTAATGGAGAAGATCTAACTGACTAATAATTAAGTATTTTAAAAAGAAGTTTAACTTTGTTAAGCTTCTTTTTCTACTATTATAAAGCAAAAAATTACGAATTATTGCTTCGTAATTTTTTAGTAATATTTTAATTATTTTGTTATAGATTTTTTATTTTTATTGTGAATATACTCAGCCATTACAGCCATACTAATACTTCCTGTTACAACATATAAATAAACATAGTTTGTATCGCCTGTTTTAACTGCACTTGTTTTTTTAACAGGTTCATTTTTTATCGTATTTTCTACAGGTGTTTTTATTTCATCATTTAAAGATTGTTTAGCTGTCCATTGCCATAAATGTTCTCCATTATTTGCTGGCTCATTTTTAGCTGTATGAATCCAAGAACTATGTCCACCTGTTTCATATGTAGTTAATATAGCACCTTTATCTTTTAATAAAGTATAAACTCTTAATGCACTTTCTTCGTATTTAACTGTTGTATCATCTTTAGCTTGAATAACCCATGTTGGTATATTAATTGATTTTATCTCTTCATCTGTAATTATTCTACCTTCACCATATGTCTTTATGTTTTGTTGATCAATAGCTGGACATGTTGATACTACTGCAGCAAATAAATTTGGATTATGTACAACCATATCTAATGCCATATATCCTCCTGCTGAACATCCATAAGAATATATTCTATTTGAATCAATATTATTATTTTTTATAATATTATTAATCAATTTTGTTGCATCATCAATATTTTCTGACCATTCATGTGGAGTTTGAGGTGCCAATACATATGCTCCATTAAAAATATTTTGTGCTTCATCGCTTGCTAAAGCAACAGCTCCTCTATTTGCTTTTAATTGAGAAAGATTATTATAGTGCAATCCTCTAAATCCAGATTCTCCACCTCCATGAAACCATACTATAAGTGGGTGTTTATTCCCATCATTTGCATTATTAGGTGTATAAAATTGATATTTTAACCCATTTGATTCACCTGCGCTAAATTTATCAATTTCTTCATTTATGATTTTTTCGTTTTGTAAAAATTGAATATTACTTAATTCACTTCCATCTTTTAATGGTAACCCCTTATTCAAAGTAATTTCATACTTTATATTCAATAAAGAATTACATCCTTTTAACGTTGAGAAATTTGCTGTAAAATCTAATGTGTTTTTCCCTTTTGTTTCTTTATTGGTCACTAAGTGTAAAATAATATTTCCATTTTTTTCTTCTACACTTTCAATTTCTCTTTCTTCATCATATAATCCACAATGTTGTAAACCAGATTGAGAATTAGGACCAAAAAATTCATTTTCAAGTTGACTAGAATATACTGTTGTTCCTGTTGCATGAACTTTAAACATATCTTTTGTTATCTTACTATGATCAATTTCTAGATTAGATGTTTTCAAAACAACAGAATCTATAGCTTCTCCATCATCATAAACTATAGAATGTAAATCAAAATTAACGTTTTGTCCATCTAATGCATAAACTGGAATAACTGCAAAAGAGAACAACAACATCATACTAAATAAATAAGTTGTAATTTTTTTCATGATACCCTTCCTTTCTATATTTAAAATATATAGAAAATAATAGATAAATTATATTTATTTAGTGACTTTATCGTCATTAATATGTGACTTTCTATATTGTCCTGGTGTCAATTTAAATATTTTTTTAAAAGAATTAATGTATTGTGTTTCGTTAGAAAATCCTGTATTAAACGCAATATCAGTAATTGTTTTGTTATTCAATTCTAACTCAATTAGCGATTTATTTAATCTATATTGAGTTAAATAATCTTTAAATGACATACCTATTTCTTTTTTAAAAAATCTTGAAAAATACTCTCTAGAATATCCAAAACGTTTTGCTACCTCATATACAAGCAATTCTTCATTATAGTGGTTATTAACATATTCTAATATATCTCTTGTCTTTTCTGTTTTAATCATTTTACGTTCATTTTTACAATTTTCGTATAAAAAAATTAACATTTCCAGTGTCACCATTAATATGTTCATATATTTGGTAGATTGATCACTTATATAAAAGCTATAAATATCTATCATATATTTTGTTATTTTCTTATTTAAAAACGGCTCGTCAATATTGAAATATATATTCTTAATATCAGGTATCATTTTCTTTAAAAATTCGTAATTTATATGCATTGTATATCCTACAATTTTTTCATCAAATTCTTTATATTGAGGTATAGAATAATGAATTTCTTCACAATTTGATATATTCACTTCATTCTTATAACGAATCCTTTTCATCCCATCATTAAAAAAAATAACTTTTCCTTCAAACACTATTGATAATTCTAAAGACCTATGCCAATGTGCTGTACAAATTTTACATAGGCTTTTTTTATGAGGATAAATACTTATAGGTAAATTATTCATTGTTTTTGTTATTTCATAATATATTTTTTGCATTTTCCCTCCGACTTAAAAATCAATCAATTGAGTTATTATTTTTTAATAGCATTTTTTATATGTCTTAAATTTAAAATTTTCTAAAACGCTTATTACACGCCCTATGTAGAAAGCTGAAAATACAGTTCCTATACCAACACCATAAATAGAACTATGACAAATAAGACAAATAATGATTGTTGCTAGAATCATACTAATATCAAAGATGTTCTTACATAAAGAATAAGGTCTATGGAAAACTTCTGAAATACTTAATACCAAACCATCAACAGGTGTCATAATTAAATTTCCTTTAATCATAAAATACACACCTATTGCACAACACGTATTCCCTATTAATAACACAAGGATTTGTGTATAAAGATTCAAATTTATTGTAGGTATTATGTATTGATATAAATCTACCAAAAAACCAAAAATAAAAGAAAACGGAATTTCTAAAATAAACTTCATACTGATTTTTCTTTCAAGAATCATTTGAATACAAACGAAGATTAAATAAAAAACAATATTTGCTTGTCCAAATGTTAGAAAGGTTAAAAAACTTACCGCATAAGGAAGTGTACTAAAGGCCCCTACTCCTAAATCAGATAATGTATTACATGTAATCCCTAAAACTAATATATTCATTCCTAATAAATAATATAAATATCTTTTCATATCATCCCTCTTTTCATTCTTATTTTATAAACCTCTTTAATAACTTTCCAATATTATTATTTCATATTATAATAACTATAAGTTATGAGGTGATTTTATGAATATTAGACAACTTCAATATTTTGTTGATTTAAGTGAAACACTTAATTTTACAAAAACAGCTCAAAATTTTTATATTAGTCAAACAGCTATTACTAAACAAATTCAGTGTTTAGAAGGTGATTTAGATATTCCTTTATTTCATCGGTCAAAGAAATCTGTTTCTCTTACAAGTGAAGGACAAGCATACTTGCCATATGCCAAGAAAATATTAGAGGATATTGATTTAAGTTATAAAGTCATAGAAGAATATCGAAGAGGAAAGCGTTGTACTTTTTCTATTGGTTTTATTAAATCATTAGATGATGAATTACTTTTAAACTTATTACAAAAAATAAAAGAAAATTACCCTTTGATTCATCTACAATATCAAGCTTATTCACGTTTAGAACTATTACATTTATTTAAAGAAAGAAAACTAGATGCGATTATTACTTTTGAATATCCTGAAATAAAAGATGAAAATCATCTTTTATTAAAAAAAGGTCATTTAAGAAAATATTACCATCAAGATTGTTCTCTAAATAATTTAAAACTTATCTATGATGTAAGACAAGAATCGCTAGAAAACTATGAAATCGAACAAACACTTTTAAAAGTATGTTTAAAAGAAGGATATGCTATTTTACATGATTTTATCGAATCAAATCAGTATTCTAAATATCTTCAATATCAAGATTTAGATATTTCCTCTCCCATTTCCTTCTACTACCATTTAAATTCTACGAATAAAATCTTACAAAACATTATTCAGCTAATAGAAAAAGGATAGCCTCGCTATCCTTCTATATTTGTTATAAATTCTATTTCTTGATCACATTCAAAATATTGTTCAGTTTCTTCAACAATTTCTTTTCTTAAACCAATTAAACCAATTAAGTTTGGAATTGCCATACAACCATTAACAATATCCGCTAAAACAAAGATAAATTCCAAAGACATAAATGGTCCAATTGTAATAAATGTAATAAAAACAATTTTATAAATCTTTACAGCTTTTAATCCTTTAAGATAATACATACATCTTTCACCATAATAATTCCATCCAATAATTGTTGTAAAGGCAAAGAATACAAGACCAATATTGACAATATATTTACCAATTAATGGAATAAATAGTCCCACTGAAAATGCATGTGTTGTCATAGCTGCACCATCTAATCCTGTTGTATAAGATTGTGTCAACACGATAGCAAGACCTGTCATTGTACAAATAACAATCGTATCAATAAATGTCCCTGTCATTGAAACTAGTCCTTGTTCTACACAAGAATCTGTCTTTGCTGCAGCTGCCGCAATTGGAGCACTTCCAAGTCCACTTTCATTCGAGAAAATACCTCGACTAATTCCCTTTTGCATCGCAATAACCATAGTAATTCCAGTTCCTCCACCAAAAACTGCTTGAGGTCTAAAAGCTGATTTAATAATTAAAGCAATAGTACTTGGTAATACTGTAATATGTGACACAAGTATTAAAACAACCCCTCCAATGTATAAAACGCACATAAATGGAATAACTTTTTCTGCCACCGAAGCAATTCTTTTGATTCCTCCAATGGTAATAAAAGCAACTGCAATTGTTAGAAGAATTGCTGTTATGTAACGTGGAATGCTAAATGACATAGTAAGAGCATCAGAAATTGATTTTACTTGCGTAAATGTTCCAATTCCAAGTAACGCCACACTGACTCCAAAGAAAGCAAAAATTTTTGCAAGCAAAGGACTATGTAGACCTTTTTCTAAATAATACATTGGTCCTCCTGCAATCTCACCATTTTCATCTTTTTGACGATAACGAATTGCAAGTAACCCTTCGGAATATTTAGTAGCCATCCCAAAAAAGGCTGAAATCCACATCCAAAATAAAGCACCTGGACCACCTGCTGCAATTGCTGTAGCAACTCCGACAATGTTTCCTGTCCCTATCGTTGAAGAAAGTGCAGTACATAAAGCTTGAAAGCTACTGACATCTCCATCTCCTTCTTGTTTTTTAAAGATGCATTTAAAAGCTAATTTTAATTTTGTAAGTTGGATCAATCTTAATTTGAAGGTAAAGTAAATACCTGTCCCTAATAACAGACAAATAAGTGGTAATCCCCATACATAATCATTAATTTGTTTTAATATTTGTGTTAGTAATTGCATAAAAAAACTCCTCCTAATAAATTAGTCGGAATTAATAATGAAAAAATACTATTTAGCCACTGTCCTTTTACCTGAGAGTTTCACCCTAGTGGGTTTGCTCCTTCGGTGTTCAATTGAATGAATCTCTCCAATGGTTCGTCCAATAGCGATCCTTTTACCTGAAATCTTTAATTCTTCGGTGTTCTTATAGAATCTCTTTCGCCATTATCATCCGATATACGTTCTCATTATATCAAATTGTATACAATTGTAAACATTTATTTTATAATTATTATTTGTTATAATGCAGCTATGAAAAAAAATAAATACTTAATACTTACAATTCTTTGGATGATTTTTATCTTTGTGATGTCACAAACTCCAGGAAATGATTCTTCTAAACAAAGTAATTTTATTGTGGATATCATTATTCACATACTTCCAATTACAAGAGATACCCTTTCCTTCATTGTAAGAAAATGTGCGCATATGACAGAATATGCCATTCTTGCATTCTTACTTTATAAAACTTTTATACATAAACAAAATCCATTGATAAAATCATTCATTTTTACATTTTTATATGCCTGTAGCGATGAGTTTCACCAACTATTTATAGCTGGAAGAGCTGGTCAATTTAAAGATGTATGTATTGACTCTACTGGAGCATTGATTATGCTTTTAATAATTTATTTTATAAATAAAAGAAAGGACAAGAAGAGATTGAGATAACCTCAATCTCTTATAATTTATGATGTAATTTTAAAAATTCTATCAACATATGATCTCGATATTGTTTTAAAGATTCTTCATTATTTCCAATTTCTTCACTACGATTTTTCATTGCTTCTTCAACACCACTTCTTGCTTTTTGTGGCCAATCTTCTGGCAATTCTTTAAAATCAGCCATATCATCTAGCCAAAGATTAATAGAATCATGAAGATGATTCATTAAACCATCCACACCTGCAGCTCCTCCACCTAAATGGAAAATTAACGAAGGACCCATAATGCCCCAACGAATACCTGGTCCAAAAGTAACAGCTTTATCTGCATCTTCAACACTACAAACACCACTTTCTACTAAATGACAAACTTCTCTATATAAAGCCATTTGTAGTCTATTACAAATAAATCCAAGAGCTTCTTTTTGAAGAACAACAGGTTCTTTATTGACAAATGTATAAAAGTCTTTAGCTTGTTGAACATATTTTTCTTCTGTTTTTTCACCTTTTGTAATTTCTACTAAAGGAATAAGATGAGGTGGATTATAAGGATGTCCGCCTACAAATCTTTCTGGATGTTTTGCATTTTTAGCAATTTCACTAATTAATAATCCAGATGTTGAACTCGCAATAATTGCATCATCCAAACAATATTTTTCAATTTCTTTTACAACTTGATGTTTTACATCATAGTGTTCTGGGGCAGATTCTTGTATAAAACAAGCCCCCCTTACTGCTTCTTCCATTGATGTAGTCAATTTAATATGATTTTCTACCTCTTGTAATCTTGTTTCATCAAGTACATTATTTTCTTTTAAAATATTTAAATTATCATGGATAATTGTTTTTGCTTTTGATAGAACTTCATCATTGATATCATAAACGACAACATCCAAATCTTTTAAAGCAAAACAAATTGCCCAACTTGCACCAATCACCCCACTTCCAACACACGCTACTTTTTTATTATTCATTTCTTGTCATCTCCTATAATTCTATTATACGCTTTATAGAACAATCTGGTAAGCAATATGTTACTCATAATATTGTTTGAGATAATCTATAAATTTTTCTTGGATTTTTGTTTTACTTTCTTTTTTCCAAATCATATACCAATGATATTGTGGCATATTTTTTATATGAATAAATTTTAAATCAGGATCATAATCTTCTTTATTAATAACAAGGGCACTTGCTAGATTATGTTTCACTATTACTCTCGCGTTTTCTATCAAATCATAGGTTCCAATAATTTGATCATCTGATATAAAAGACGGCACTTCTCCATCATTGATTGCTTGATGGGCGACCACAAGAGAAATATCTTTAAGATTGGTTGCTTCTATAACATTTTTATCAGCTAAAAAATGATCTTTTGAAACCCATAACCCCAGTTCATTTTGTAAATTGAGTCTAATTCCTTCATAATATTTTTTATCGTATTCTCTAATAAAAACACCAAAATCTAATAAACCATTTTCAATATCATTTAATAAACTATATTTATCCCCACTATGAATATGGAATTTTATAAAAGGATAATGATTTCTAAATTGTTTAATAATTTCCATGATTTCATCTAAATTATCAGTTTGTCCAGTTCCAATATAAATATTCCCAACTAATAATTCATCATTATTCAATTCATCTACTGTCTTATCAACTAACATTAAAATACTTTCAGCTCTTTTCTTCAAAAGCATTCCCTTTTCTGTTAAAACCATTCTTTGTTTATTTCTAACAAATAATAAATGACCTATTTCATTTTCCAATTCTTTCATTTGTTTTGATAATGCAGGTTGTGATACATGTAATTTTTGTGCAGCTTTTGTCATATTTTCTTCTTCTGATATTTTAATAAAATACTTTAAGACTCTTAATTCCATGCTTGCCTCCATAACTATTAGTTATATTATAGCATAAAATATATGTATTTGTAATTGACATTGTTTTTATTATCATTATAAATGAAAGGAGAACATTTATGGAAATATTATTCATATCAACAATTGCTGGTTTATTACAAGGTCTTACAGGCTTTGGTGCAGGAATTATACTTATGTTATATCTACCCTATCTTTATCCAGTGATTCAATGTTCAGGAATCATTGGGATCATTTGTTTGTTTTTATCTTTGATAATGGCTTTACAGTATAGAAAGTTTATTGAACTTAAGAAAGTATTAATCCCTTTGAGCATATATATTTTAATATCTACAATCACAATAGTGATAGGACCCTCTTTAAACTCTAGTTATTTAAAAAAAGGATTATCTCTCTTTTTTATTTTATTAAGTTTCTATTTTCTTTTTATAAAAAAGAAAAATACTCAAATAAAAATGAGTATATTTATTTCGCTATTTTGTATTTTAATTTCTAGTATATGTGACGGTTTATTTGGTATTGGTGGGCCCTTAATGGTTATTTATTTTAAAAATAAAACAGATAATCAAAATGAATATCTTGGATGTATTCAATTATTTTTCCTAGTTAACTGTATTTATAATACGATTTTAAGAATAATCAACGATATTCTTTTACCTCAACACCTATCCATAATTTTGATATCAATACCTGCTATTTGTTTAGGTTTACTTATAGCTAAAAAGATTTCTTATCAATTAAATATTAATTTCATTAATAAAATAACTTATCTTATTATCGGTTTAAGTGGTCTTTTCAATTTAATAGCATAGAAAAAATCGGTTCAATGAACCGATTTTTATATATACTAAATACCAAATAATAAGTCTACATAAGTTGGAATTGGCCAATAAGAATCGTCAACTAATTCTTCAATTGTATCCACTGTTTCTCTTAATGATTGCATAATACCGAAGACATCATCTCTCCACATAGTAGCTACTTCGAAGATTTCTTCTTCGCTTGCTTGTGCTTTTGCGATATTATTTTCTAATGTTGTTAATTTATCTTTAGCGTCTTGTAGTAATCCAGCTAGTTTAGTTGCATCATCAGTTAAGAATGCTGCTGGAATACCTGCTTCTTTTGCAGCAACAACTTCTGACGACACTTTAGCTAAATAATCACAAGCTGCTGGATAAATTTGTGTTTTAACCATTTTAACTGCAGTTAAAGCTTCAACTTGAATTGTTTTAATATAGTTATCTAATAAGATTTCATAACGTGAAGCGATTTCTACTTTTGTATAAACACCTTGACGATCTAACATATCAATATATTTTGGATCTTTTAAGCATTTCAAAGCATCAACAGTGTTTTTGTGGTTAGGAAGTCCACGTCTTTTTGCTTCTTCTTCCCATTCAGCTGAATATCCATCACCATTGAAGATAATTCTCTTATGTTCAGAAATAAATTCTTTAACAACTTCTTCAAATGATTTTCCACCTTCAATAGCATCAGCCATTTGTGTCATTTCTTCAGCTAACATAGAATTTAAAATTGTGTTAGGCCCAGCTACAGATTGTGCAGAACCAACAGCACGGAATTCAAATTTATTACCTGTAAAGGCAAATGGTGAAGTTCTGTTACGATCTGTATTATCTTTAGAGAAAGTTGGTACTACAGAAACACCTGTATCAAAACGTCCAATTTCTTCATGATCAGATTTTTTACCAGTACAAATATCTTCTACTACTTTATCTAATTCTTCACCTAAGAACATAGAAATGATTGCTGGTGGTGCTTCGTTAGCTCCTAAACGATGATCGTTTCCAGCAGAAGCAATTGACATACGTAAGATTTCAGCATATTCATCAACAGCTTTGATTGTACAAGCTAATGCAGCTAAGAATGGTTTATTTTCTTCAGGATTTTTTCCTGGATTAAATAAGTTGATTCCTGTATTAGTAATTACTGACCAGTTATCATGTTTACCAGAACCATTTACTCCAGCAAATGGTTTTTCATGTAATAAACAACGTAAACCATGTTTTTTAGCGATATCTTGAGCAATTTGCATTAATAAATGGTTGTTATCTGTCGTAATATTTACTTTTGCATAAACACAAGCAACTTCATGTTGTGCAGGTGCAACTTCGTTATGTTTTGTTTTAGATGGAATCCCGTATTTCCATAATTCAGCATCTAAATCTTTCATGAAAGCCGCAACTTTACGTTTTAAAGAACCGAAGTAATGATCTTCTAATTCTTGTCCTTTTGGTGCCATAGCTCCAAATAAAGTTCTACCAGTTAATTTTAAATCCATACGTTCTTGATAATATTTATCATCAACTAAGAAATATTCTTGTTCAGCCCCTACTGAAGCAGAAACTTTAGTTACCCCTTCAACCCCAATTAAAGGTAACAAACGACAAGCTGCTTTACTTAATGCATCACATGATCTAAGTAAAGGTGTTTTCTTATCTAATGCTTCCCCAGTATATGAACAGAATAACGTTGGAATATATAATGTTCCATCTTTAACGAATGCAGGTGATGTACAATCCCATGCTGTATATCCTCTTGCTTCGAAAGTAGCTCTTAAACCACCTGACGGAAATGAAGAAGCATCAGGTTCTCCTTTTCTTAATGTTTTCCCACTAAATTCTAAAACAGCTTTTGACCCATCTGGTTCTAAAAAAGCATCATGCTTTTCTGCAGTTAATCCTGTCATTGGTGTAAACCAGTGAGTAAAATGTGTAGCTCCATGTTCAACTGCCCAAATTTTCATTGCATTCGCAATAACAGTTGCACATTCTTTTGATAATTCTTCGCCTTTATCAAGCGATTCATGGAATGCTTTATATGTTGATTTAGGAATTCTTTCCTTCATAACATCATCAGTAAAAGCTAGGCATCCATAATCTTCAACTAACTTGTTAAATTCCATCTTTGTATCCCCCTTATTTAGTATATAAATTATCATTTATATGATGTCATTATACAAACGAAAATATAGGTTGTCAACAACTATTACAAAGTTTTTATCATTTTGATAATTTTTTATTTATTTTATACAAAAAAAGAGCTGCCTACTATTGAGCAGCAGTTCTTTTAGCTTTCTTTTCTTCTTTTCTTCTTTTCTTTTCCCATTTACGATGAGTTTGGTTATATTCTTCAACTTGACAGTGAATTCTCTTATTTGAATGAACAACAGCATCCACAAATCCCATTTGATCTTTTGGAGCAACTGTTTGACGAGTTCCATCATCCATATAGATTTCATATGAATGTGCATTTGTAATGATTTTTGTCATTTTAGCGATTGGATCTGTAATTGTTTCACAGTTCATTAAGTTGATTTCTTTTGTTTTTCCAATTCTTCTATGAATTTCTAAAGTTCTTCTTTTTACAACATATTTATAAGGTCTATATCCAAATAAATACCCAATAGCAATGACACCTAATACAATAACTGCAGGTAAATCACTAAAATTACCCGAAACAATCATATACACCACATAGATTGCATAAAATACACTAAAGTATGCAGCAGGTAAATTTAATTGAACTTTAAATTCTTTTTCAAATGGTGTTAATTCCGCATTTGATTCGACTTTTTTTGATTCCATAAAAACCCCTCTTTAATTCTATACTTTCAATATTTAATAAATATCAATTTTCTTTAATAAAGTCAACTCATATTCATTAAATATTTTTTTAAAAAATAAGGGACGGGGAATCCCGCCCTTATTCATTATCTTATTTAATTTATCAATATTAAGCTTCTGCAGCTTGTTTGTTTTGATATTTTTCGTAAGAGATTAAGAATGGTACATAGATAACTGTTGAAACAACAATTAAGATTGCTTGAGTTACTGCACCCATTACGT